>Ga0160423_10000083_pt1 | contig 62585 bp, 58 predicted proteins | sample CRUFie14St8metaG_FD_108191 | JGI IMG/M metagenome (GOLD analysis project Ga0160423, IMG submission 108191) | Marine microbial communities from the Costa Rica Dome - CRUD Field 142mm St8 metaG | ecosystem: Environmental > Aquatic > Marine > Oceanic > Photic zone | place: Costa Rica: the Eastern...
AGCTACTTATACTAAGGGAGTATACTTCTTAGAAATTACTACAGATAATGGAGTAATCAATAAGAAACTAATCCTTCAGTAAGAAGTTTAAGTTAATCTTAATATAAAAGAGTCCCGGAAAATATTCTGGGACTCTTTTTTTATATATAGTTTAATTATTACATTGTTAACATTTATTATGTGGAATTAAATTATCATATTGTATTTTGGAGTTAAAAATTATTAAGTTTGCTTAATTAAATTTTAAAATATGTTAATATTTAAGAAAGTATTATTGTTATTTGTTTTTTTTATAACATCTTTTTTTACGTCTTTTTCACAATGTACTCCTGACTTTATTTATACTTCTATTGGAGTGCCTGGTGTTTATCCACCATCAATACAAATTCCAAACTTACCTGTCCCTACAGGTATTTCTGAAGGGAATATTGGAGAAAATTATAATCAAACTATTACAGTAATTATCATGCAAGATACAACATTAGATGTATCCTCATTTCTTCCTCCATCTGCTGTTACAGCAATGAATTTTGCCGGAATAAGTACTGTAATGAACGTTGGAGTAAATCATATTACATTTGATATACAAAATTTACCTAATGGAATTTCTTATCAATGCAATTCTTCCAATTGTGAATATCAATCAGACGCAGATGGGTGTATTAAAATAACTGGTGTGCCATTAGAAAAAGGGACCTTTCCTTTTGAAGTTAATATGACAATTAATATCCAAATTCCAAGTATCTCTGGAATTTTACCCGCTATGTCAGTAGACATTCCATCATTTTCAGCCCAAAATTATGATCTTGTAATTAATGATGTAACTACAATTAATGAAATAAATCACATTTCAAATATTTATCCAAATCCTACAAGTTCTGAATTTACTGTAAATGTGAACCATCCAAAGAATATTTCAATTTATAATAATTTGATGCAATTAGTATACTCTAAAAATGTAATTAATAACATCACAATAAATAAAACAGAACTTGGCTCAGGGGTTTTTATCATAAAAGTATCTGATAAAAATATTATAGAAAAATACAAATTAATAATAAAATAATAACATGAAATCAAATATTTTAATAGTTGCACTGTCATTTTCCTCATTATTATCTTTTTCACAGATTACAATCACTGATAATAATCTTTTAGAGATAGGTGATATTATATACTTAGCCACAGATGAAAATAATTCTGTAAATATAGGAAGTTCAGGTCAGAATCAAACTTGGGATTTTTCTAATTTACAAAATACAGAAAGCTGGAGTATGGAAGTAGTTGATCCAGTTATAACACCATTTGATCAATTATATCCAAATGCGAATTTATGTATTATTGATGATGGAGATTTTATTTATTGTAATAAAAATTCAGGTGGAGTTGATATGTTAGGAATTGGAGACTCTGTTGCTCAGCAATCTATTAAATTAATTCCATTGCCTTTATTTTATTCAAGTACTTTTACAGATGGCCCAGTCAATGCGATTGATTCGATAATTGGTGGTCCAATGGTTGATATTTTACTATCAAGTCAAGGTCTTTCCGCATCACTTCTTACTTTTGGTGCCGCTCAAATTGCTGATTCCTTAAGTATTCAATTAGAGATGACTACAGATTTTGAAGTTGACGGAGAAGGTATTATGATACTCCCATCTGGAAGTTATAATGCATTGAGAGTAAAGATAGAAAGAACGACAGTACCTAACATTAGTATTTATTGTATTGATACTAATGGAGGGGTTAATTCAGGATGGTATCCATTATCTTTTGGAGGAGGTGCAGACACTGAATTATTGTATCAATGGTACTCTGATGATTTAAACTCTAAATTTACTTTAGCTGAAGTTTATATGGATTCAATAGGAAATCCTGAAACAGGAGTTAGTTTTATAACTAATTCAGTAAATAATTTAGAAAGTTTAGAGATAGATAATATAAATATCTATCAAAACCCTTTAAGTTATTTTTTATCAATTACTAGTGAGGATGATGATTTAGTAGAAGTTAACTTGTCTGACATTAACGGCAGACTAATAAAAAGTTTTAAATTTATTAAATCATTAGATATAGATCTTTCAGAATTAACAAAAGGAACTTATATTTTAAATTTCAATAGTAAAAAAGGATATTTGTCTAAGAAAATAATCATTAAATAAGTTATTTATACTATCTCAAACTCTCAAAAAAATTATTTTTGTCTAAAGTATATTGTAATTGGTACTCCAGTAAAATTATATTTTTCTCTAATTTTATTTTCAATAAATCTTTTATAGGGTTCTTTAATGTACTGAGGTAAATTGGCAAAAAATGCAAAAGTAGGAGTAGGAGTTGGTAGCATTGTACAATACTTTATTTTAATATATTTTCCTTTTATTGCGGGAGGAGGTGTTTTTTCTATAATTTCAAGCATAGTTTCATTTAGTTCAGAAGTACTGATTTTTTGAGTTCTGTTTTTCCAAACATTTACAGAGATTTCTAAGCTTTTTAAAAGTCTTTGTTTTTCAGTAGCAGATACAAACATAATTGGAATATCAACAAAAGGAGAAATTTGTCTTTTAATTTGTTCTTCGAAATTTTTAGTAGAATTAGTATCTTTTTTTATTAAATCCCATTTATTTACAAGAATTACAATGCCCTTCTTATTTCTATCTGCAATATGAAATATTCTTTGGTCTTGTGTTTCAAATCCTCTGGTCGCATCAATCATTAAAATACAAACATCAGAGTATTCTATTGCACGAATCGCTCTCATTACAGAATAAAACTCTAAGTCTTCATGAACTTTTTTCTTTTTTCTTACTCCGGCTGTATCTACTAAATAGAAATCTAATCCAAATTTATTGAATCTAGTGTTTAATGAGTCCCTTGTAGTTCCCGCAATATTTGTAACGATATTTTGATCTTTTCCTATAAGAGAGTTTATGAAAGATGATTTTCCAACGTTAGGTCTGCCAATAATAGCAAATCTTGGAATATCTAACTCTTCAGTTGCAGATTCTTCATTAAAATTAAGAATTAATTCATCTAATAATTCTCCTGTACCACTACCACTGATAGATGAAATTGGGAAGTATTCTCCAATCCCTAGATTATAAAATTCAACAGCTTCCTCTAAAAGTTTAGAGTTATCTGTTTTATTCACTACTAATAATACTTTTTTTTCAGTTTTTCTTAAAATATGAACAACATCAATATCTAAGTCTGTAATTCCGTCTTTTGCATCAACTAAAAATAGTATTATAGACGCTTCGTCTATAGCTAGTTCTACTTGCTTTCTAATTTCACCTTCAAATATATCATCAGAGCCGGTTATATATCCCCCAGTGTCAATTATTGAGAATTCAACTCCTCCCCATTCCGATTTCCCATAATGTCTATCTCTGGTAACTCCAGCAGTTTCATCAGTAATGGCTTGTCTACTCTGAGTTAACCTATTAAATAAAGTTGATTTTCCAACATTGGGCCTTCCTACTATAGCTACTAAATTACTCATATTATTCGTATCCAAATTGTTTTAGTTGTCTATCATCATCTCTCCAGTTCTTTTTTACTTTTACAGGAGTTTCTAAATATATTTTTTTTCTAAGAAATTTTTCTAAATCCCTTCTTGATTCTGTTCCTATTCTTTTTATTCCTTGACCTTTGTGTCCAATAATTATTCCTCTCTGACTTTCTCTTAATACATATATTATGGCTCGAATTCTAATAATATCTTCTTCTTCAAAAAATTCTTCAACTTCAATTTGTACAGAATAAGGAATTTCTTTTTTATAATGTTTTAAAATCTTTTCTCTTATTTTTTCTTCGACAAAAAATCTTTCAGACTTATCTGTTAAGGCATCTTTTTCGTAATATGGTTTACTTATAGGTAAAAGTTCTATTATTCTATGAAGAATTTCTTTAATATTAAATTTATTTAATGCGGAAATCGGTAGAATTTCTGCATTTGGAACAGCGTCCTTCCAAATATCGATCTGTTTAGCCACTTCATCTTGAGTTACTAAATCAATTTTATTTAACAAAAGTAATAATGGAACAGAAGTATTTTTAATCTTTTCAAAAAGTTTTTCATCTTTTAATTTTTTTTCTCCAACCTCAACCATATATATCAATACATCTGCATCTTGAAAGGCAGTATGTACGAAGTTCATCATACTTTCTTGAAGTTTATAAGAAGGTTTAATAATTCCGGGAGTATCAGAAAATACGATTTGATAGTCTTTCTCGTTTAAAATTCCAAGAATTCTATGTCTAGTTGTTTGTGCCTTATTAGTAATTATGGAAAGTTTTTCTCCAATTAGTACGTTCATTAAGGTAGATTTGCCAACATTAGGATTACCAATAATATTTACAAAGCCCGCTTTGTGTTCCATTTTACAAAGAAACATAAAAAAAGGGGATATAATATCCCCCTACAATTTTAATTGTACTTAGAGTTATCTATTCATATTAAATCCTACAGTAATAGAGAATCTACTACCGGTATTATAATCAAATTCGTAACCCTCAGAAACTAACGTCTCTGTAGGCTCTAAATCGAAATAATATACAGGGTTCCCATTTTCATCGAAAACATCTATTTGGTTTCCATTTTCATCATAAAACGGACCACTAACGTATTCATAATTATAATCATATCTGTCTTTTACTTTTTCAGTTTTTATTTTTCCGGGAACAAAACCAATATTTACTGGTATATTAAGATTGCCAGACTTAAAGTTATAACCTGCACCAATTACCATCCCAATTCCTGATAATGATAAATTAGGACCCATTGCAAATTCGAATCCATTTGAAGATCTAGCACCAACCATTGATGAAATACTAGGTAAAAAATATCCTTTCTCTATTCCTCCAACTAAAGCAATCCATTCAACAATACCAGTCACTTTACCACCGTCTGCAAATCTGCTTTCCCATTGCCACCCGTATAGAGAAGTAATAGCTGATTTGATTTCTGAGTTATAATTTTCTGGTAAATCATCTCCCAAATCTCCAAATTTGAAATATCCATTTATTAGACCTGATGATGGACTTGGAGTAATTAATGCGAAACCTAATCTAGGTCCAGCCAATGATTCAATTTGAGCGGATGAATTTTTTGTCATACTAACTCCAATTAAGATAGTTATTAATAGTTTTTTCATGTTTTAATTTTTTAATTAATTTTAATTTATGATAAAATAAATATTTTACCTATTTCATCTAGACCGTATGGGGTTTCACCAAAAATAAAATAGCTGATGAGTCCATTTAATATTAAGAACCCCATAAATCCAAAAAGTGCATATTTAAATTGTTGTTTTTTCTTTTTTGATGTTAGATTCGTTATTAAAGCAATAATAAGTCCAATAATACCTCCAGCTAAGCCTATTAAAAACCAAGCTATTTTTTGTTTTTTGGTTAATTTTTTATCATCGTCATTTGTTTGATAAGTTATTTCAAATTTCGAAAGATTATCAGTGTTGCTTACAGGGAAAGAAGCGAAAATTATATTGTTTTGAAATATTAAAAAAATAAATATGTAAAATATTTTTTTCATTTATTCAGAAGAAATATTAAAACCTAACAAAATTGTAAACGCTGCTCCAGAGTCAAAACCAAACCAACCTTCTTTCGCTGGTGAAAATACAAAGTTAATAGGTAAATTAAGTTTTCCATCTGTTGCAGTAAATCCAAAACCAAATACCATCCCTAAACCTGACGCACTGAGATTTGGACCAATCCCCATTTCAAATCCTTCTAAAGTTCTGAAACCAACAAGTGAAGACATAGAAGGTAGGAATTTTCCTCTTTCCATTCCACCTACAACAAATACCCATTCTGCTAACCCGGTAATATTACCTCCATCAGCAAATCTGCTTTCCCACTGCCATCCGTATTGTGTAGTAAATGCACTTGGACCGTTATCAACTCCAGTCAAAAAATCTGTTGTTTCACCAGATGAAATTAAGGTTACTCCAATTCTTGGGCCAGCCATATTTTTTATTTGGGCATTTGATAAAAATATATTTCCAAATAGGATAATAAATATTAATAATTGATTTTTCATAATTTATAGATTTGTCTTATTTAATTCTATTGATTCTGGTGATTTCTAAATCTTCAGTCATTCTTAGAATAAGATGAAATTGTAAAGTATTTAAATCCTTAATATAAACATCTCCAGTGCTGTCATTTTTAAATGTTGTTTCGATGTTAAATTGATCCCAGGGAATTTTACTATTGATATACCTATAACTTATTTTTTCATTTTTTCCTTTTAATCCGTTTGTATATATTATGTGACAAATCCAATAACTTGATGTATCTATTTTTTGATTCCAAAAAAAATAGTTTCCCCAACTTTTAAAAACATTATTTTTATCATTAACTATGGTATCTTTGCCTGTAATTATTGTATTTTCAGTAATGACGTAAGTGCTACTATCTGTATCCCCAAATAAATTTACAGTATTTTGAAATTTTCCTTGAAATTTTTCAGGTATTAAATTCAATTTTTCTGCGAAATCTGGTTGAGGTGACGGAAAGTACACTCTTGCACAAGAAATTGTTAGTAAAGAGATTACAATTGGTAAAATAAATTTTTTCATTTTTTTTTATTTTAATATGAGACAAATATATAGTACAAATAAATAAAAACTATGCATAGCATAATATTTTTTGACTCTTATACTATTAATTTAATCTTTTAGAGATTCTAATTGTAAATTTAAATTTTCCCATTTTTTTTCAGAGTCTTTTAAGCATTGTTGTTTTTTTTCGTATTCTTTAAAAAAATCTTGATTTTTAGAAATTTCTTTAAATTTATCTGGATTTATTAGAAGAAAATCTATTTCTTTCAATTCTTTTTCCATAATATCTATTTGTTTTTCTAATTTATTTATCTGATTTGAGATTTTTTTAATTTTTCTGTCTTTTTCTTTTTTCTCTTGATATAAAATTTTGTTAGCAGAATCTCCCTTTTTAGTTTTTTGCTTTTGTTTTAGTTGAGAAGCTTCTAATTGTTTAAAATCCTCAATTTTCTTTTCATTTAAAAAATGATTAATATCCCCAAGATATTCTTTAATATTTCTATCTTTAAATTCATATACTTTTTTAGTTAGGCCTTGAAGAAATTCTCTATCGTGTGATACAATAATTAAACTTCCATCATATTCAACAAGAGCTTGTTTAAGTAATTCTTTAGATTTTATGTCTAGGTGGTTAGTTGGTTCGTCCATTACTAAAAGATTGACAGGTTCTAATAACAATTTACAAAGTGCAACTCTAGCTCTTTCACCACCAGAGAGAACTTTTATTTTTTTATCTACGGTATCATCGCTAAATAAAAAAGAACCAAGAATATTTCTTACCTTTGATGAAGTTGATTCATCTGCAGCATCATAAATTGTTTCTAGTACGGTTTTTGAATCGTCCAAAAATTCTGCTTGATTTTGAGCGTAATAACCAACTTTTACCTGATGCCCTAATACTAAACTACCAGAATAATCGATTTCATTCACCATAATCTTTGCTAAAGTTGACTTACCTTCTCCATTTTTTCCAACAAATGCAATTTTTTCACCTTTTTCAATTTCTAAATTAATATTTTCTAAAACTATCAAGTCATCATACTTTTTTCTAATTTTTTTTAAAGATAGACTTACTTTGCCTGAGTGAGGTGCGGGAGGAAATCGAAAGTTTACTCTGCCGAGATCTTCTTTTTCAACCTCAATAATTTCTAATTTTTCAAGTTTTTTTATTAAAGTTTGTGCGAACGCGGCCTTATTTTTTTTAGCCCTAAATTTATTAATCAAGTCCTGAGTTTCTTTGATATATTTTTCTTGATTTTTTTTAGCTTGAATTTGTTTTTGAATTCTATCTTGTCTTAAGCTAAGATATTTGGAGTATGAGGATTTGTAATCATTTATTTTTCCAAAAGCTATTTCAATTGTTCTATTTGTTATACTATCTAAAAATTGTTTATCGTGTGAAACTAAAACAATGGCTCCATTATAATTTTTTAACCATCTTTCTAACCATATAATTGATTCAATGTCTAGATGATTTGTAGGTTCATCTAACAGTAGTATGTCAGGTTTTTTTAGAAGAATTTTAGCTAGTTCTACTCTCATTCTCCAACCTCCCGAAAACTCTGATGTTTGTCTATTAAGATCATATTGTGAAAACCCTAGACCATTTAGTACTTGACTAATTTCAGAGTTTATTTCGTGACCTCCAAGTAATCTAAATCTTTCTTCTGTTTCATTAAACTGATTTATCAATTCTAAATATTCATCACTTTCATAGTCTGTTCTTTTATTGAATTGTATGTTAAAGTATTCTAGTTTTTTTTCTAGCTTATTTATTTCAGTAAAAGCTGATTGAGCGTCTTCTAATACAGTCTTACCATCAATAAAGTCAAGATCTTGTTTTAAATAACCAAATTTTATTTCATTTGGGCTACTAATATTACCATTATTTAAAGTTTGTTCATGAGACAAAATTTTTAGTAGTGTTGATTTTCCAGCTCCATTTTTACCAACTAATCCAATTTTATCAGTTCTATTGACCATAAAAGAAACATCATTGAATATATTCTGTCCGCCAAAATATAAAGAGATATTGTTTACTGATATCATAATACAAAAATTAAGATTCAAAAATAATTACAAAATAAAATTTTAAAATAGTATACTAATTTTTTTTTTATTAATTTTGCTATTATATCGCGGGGTGGAGCAGTTGGTAGCTCGTCGGGCTCATAACCCGAAGGTCGTCAGTTCGAGTCTGGCCCCCGCTACTATTAAAAAAAACCCCTTTGTGGGGTTTTTTTAATGCCAAAATTTTTACTTACCTGCAACAAATTTATTTTGTTGATTTACTGATAATAAAACCCCTAATCCATTTGTTACATTTGTGTATACTGGAACTACTTCTCCCCCAAATATCCCTAATTCTCCTTTATCTCTATGTGATCCAAGAGAACTGTAGTAAGAATAAGTTTCATTGCTGTAATTTGAAAATTTTAATATTATCGTGTCACAATCTGACAATCCAAACTCTTCTGTAAATACGTCTAAAGAAATATCTTTCTCTTGTCCATTAAATAACGCGTCCGTAAATAATACTGATTCTCCAACAAAAGAATACCCAGAGAAAGGAATACCCCCTGGAAATGAAGGGTCATTGGAGTGCATAGTTGGATTTCCTGAGAATTGATATTCTTCATACCCCCAAGTTTTTGAACAGCTAGCATATAATTCTATTCCGTAATAATTTCTTGTAGAGACATCATCAATAAATGAAAAATTAAACTCAACAATTTCATTAGAATTTGTATCTGTTTCAAAGTTGTATATTTCTAAATCATTTGGAATGTAAGTACTTGATTCTATCATATTAAAATCAGGGTGACTGGCTGTTATTTTATATGTTTTGCCACTAGATGGTATATAGTTAGATTTATAATAATACATTAGTATAGAATCTTCTCCCTTGTTTGTCCAGTATGAAATATAATTTGAATTTTCTAAGTCAATTATTAGTGAGTCAATAAAATTATTATTTTCAAATAATAAGACATTTGCATCAGTGATACATGCTGGAATATCATTGGAAAAAGCACCTACTGAATTATTTAACATAATATATATACTGGTATCAGTATTTAAATTTCCATTTAAGACCATAACAGGCTTATGTGGAGGTATGTCAACCTCAACAATAGTTTCCATACTGTCACAAGATATGAAAATTGTTAGAATTATAAAAAAATAAATTTTGTACATAGTTTAAAATTGAATTCTATATGAAATTGAAGGAATTATAGGGAATAATGAAACTTGTTTTGCAATTCTGTCGTTTTGTTCATTTATATCCAAGTAAATAAAAAATGGATTTTTCCGATTGTAGACATTATAAGCGCCAATCGATAATGTTTTTTTTGTTTTTTTCTTTTTCCAATGTTTGTTTAAACCAAAATCAAATCTGTGGTATGATGGCATTCTTGTAGAGTTTCGTGGACCATATGACTCAACCAGGTCTATAAAATTTCCTTCATACCAAGAGCTTGTATAGGGTTGACCTAAATACAATGCTTGTGGAAATGTAATGGCGTTTCCAGTACCATATACAAAAGTACCGCCTATATCAAAATTATCATTAAATTTGTGTGAAACTACAATTGCAACATCATGTCTTCTATCGTATTTGTATGGGTACCATTCACCAAAACTTATATTATTAAATCTACGATTTGTCCATGAGAGAGTATATCCAACCCAACCAGTAGTTTTACCTTTTATCTTTTGTAAAAATAATTCCCCACCATATGACCTTCCTTCGCCTCCTGTCTCTACAGCATTTTCCCAACTTTCATTACTGTTTAAATTAGAATAACCCTCCTTATAAGTAATTAAATTATTCATTGTTTTGAAATATCCTTCCAAGCTAAATTCATAAGTCCCTCCAAATAGTTCAGTAGCAATCCCAGATGCCCATTGTTTAGATTTTTGTGAAGGGACACTATCAATTGCGGGAACCCATAGGTCACTTGGAAGTCCAACTGAAGAATTAGAAAGTAGATGAATATTTTGTTGCATTTCTGAATATGAAGCCTTTACTGACCAATCATCATTCAATAGATATCTTGCTGATACTCTGGGTTGTATACTGATAAATTTTTCGTTACTCATATAAGAATATATGTCAACTATATTATTAATCGTGGACTCGTTATCTAGTGAGTAGTATCCAATATGAAGCCCAATATTTGCTTGTAATTTATAGGAAATTTTTATGTTATCTTCAATATAAAAGTAGGATTCATGTACTCGAGTTCTTTTTGAGAAGTTAAAATTCGTATCAAGAGAAAAATTTTCGCTAGTATCTGGAGATGATGTATTTATAAGTAAACTGCTTTCTCCTGGAAAAAATTCATGATTAGTATATGAAACACCAAATTTTATACTATGGTTTGGATTAGGGATATAATCAAAATCTATCCTAGCTCCTAGATCCTGAATTCCTGATATATATTGATATGAGAATTCTTCAGAACTTTCACCTACATAAATGTTTTGAGATTCTTCGTTGTAAACTGTATCATTATTTCTTGATGACAGCAATGAGAAACCTGTGTTAAAGTTGTATCGGCTATATGTTAGAGTAGTGTTGCTGAAAAGTTTACTGTTGTAAAGGTGATTCCATCTAAGGGTAGATGTAATATTACCATATCCAAGTCCAAAACGCATATTATCTGACTCAGATGTTCTTGCCTTGGGTTCTTCTTTTTCAATTGAATTTGATTCAGTCGCTCTTACATTAAAAATATCATCACCCATATAAGCACTAATGTAGATTCTATCTTTTTTTGATAATTTGTGATTTATTTTTGCATTTAAATCATAAAAATACAGATTGAAATTATCTATTGTATTTTCTTCTCCTTGCATAAATGGTTTCATTAGTAAATCGGCATAAGTTCTTCTACCGGAAATAATAAAAGAACTTTTTTCTCTAATAAATGGACCTTCAATCGTCATCTTTGATGAAATTAATCCTAAACTTACATCACCCTTAAACTTTTTATTATTTCCTTCTTTCATATCAATTTCTAATACTGAGGAGAGTCTACCTCCGAACCTAGCGGGAAAACCTCCTTTAGTGAGTCTTACTGATTTAATAGCGTCAGCATTAAACACAGAAAATAAACCTCCAAGATGTGACGAATTATATACGGGAACACCATCTAATAAAATTAGATTTTGATCTGGACCGCCACCCCTAACATAAAACCCTGATGTGCCTTCGCTAGATTGAACTCCGGGCAATAACTGAACAGCCTTTAAGACATCAACTTCACCAAAAAGTGCAGGTATTGATTTTATTTGTTCTATTGGAACTTCAATAATTGAAGTTTGTGTTTTTTGAACAATATTAGCTTTTCCTGTAACTTCAATTTCGTTGATTGATACCGATGAAGACTCTAAGTCAATATTTAAATCAATATTCTTATTCAGGATTATTTGTTTTTTTTCGTTTTTATATCCTAAAAAAGTATAGTTTATTTCATAAGTACCCTCTGTTAGTGTTAGACTGTAAAATCCATAGTTATTTGAATTGACGCCTTTACCTGTTAAACTTGAATAGATATTTGCTCCTATGATTGTTTCACCATTATTTTTATCGTAGATGTATCCGCTAATCGTATATTTTTTCTGAGAGTATCCAAACAAACAAGTTGAAAAAAAAATAACAAATAATATAATTTTTTTCATTAATTTAAATTATATACAAATATAAAAAAGATACTATATTTTTCATTAGTTTTTAAATAAACGATTTACAAAATTAATTTTTAAATAATTTTTAAAAAATTGATTTAGGAATTTTATAATTTGTTTTACTTTGTATTAGAATTCAAGATAAAAATTTTTACAATGAACAAAATACTAACTCTTTCTATATTTATTATTACTGTTTGCTCAGAATCATTATTTTCCTATTCAAAAATTAATAAATCTGATACTTTAACAATAAATTATGATCAATTAAAATTTCGAGAAATAGGTCCCGCTCTAATGTCAGGAAGAATTTCTGATATTGTTATACATCCAAATAATCAAAACATCTGGTATGTAACTGCTGGATCTGGAGGTGTATGGAAAACAGAAAACTCAGGCACTACGTGGAAATCTATTTTTGATAAACAAATTAGTTATTCAATTGGATGTATTACAATGAATCCACAAAACTCAAACGAGTTATGGGTTGGTACTGGTGAAAATGTTGGTGGAAGGCACGTAGCTTATGGTGATGGTATCTATAAATCAACCGATGCTGGAAATACATGGAAAAATATGGGTTTAAAAAGCTCTGAACATATTTCTAAAATTATCATTCATCCCCATAATTCTGATATCATATGGGTTGCATCTCAAGGTCCCCTGTGGAGTTCAGGTGGTGATAGAGGTGTTTACAAATCAAATGATGGGGGAAAAACATGGGTTAAAACTCTTGGTGACGAAAAGTGGGTTGGTGTCACAGATATTTTAATAGATCCGAGAAATCCCAACCTTTTGTACGCCGCTACATGGCAAAGACATAGAACTATAGCAGGCTATTTGGGTGGTGGTCCTGGAACCGCAATATATAAGTCAATTGATGGTGGAGAAAATTGGAAAAAATTAGTTAAAGGTTTACCCACTAGTAATATGGGTAAAATAGGCTTAGCAATATCACCACAAAAGCCTGATGTCATATATGCAGCTATAGAGTTAGATAGGAGAACAGGAGGAGTTTATAGAAGTGAAAATCAAGGGGAAGAGTGGGTAAAAATGAGTGATGCTGTTGCGGGAGGAACAGGACCTCATTACTATCAAGAATTGTATGCTTCTCCACATAATTTTGATGAACTTTACTTAGCTGACAACTATATGCAATATTCTTCCGATGGAGGAAAAACATTTTCTAGAATGAATGAAAGTGAAAAACATGTAGATAATCACGCAGTTGCATTTAGAAAAAATGATCCTAATTATATTTTAGTTGGATGCGATGGAGGATTATATGAAAGTTTTGATAAAACAAAAAATTGGAAATTTATTGATAATTTACCACTGACACAATTTTATAAAATTGCTGTTGATGATGATTATCCATTTTACAATGTTTACGGAGGAACTCAGGATAATAATACTCAAGGGGCCCCCTCAAGAACAGACAATATTCACGGAATTAGAAATTCAGATTGGTTTATATTGTTAGGTGGAGATGGTCATCAACCAGCTACTGAGCCTGGGAATCCAGATATTGTATATGTCCAGTGGCAAAGAGGAAACCTTAATCGTCATAATAGAATAACTGGAGAAAATATTTATATAAAACCACAACCAAAATTGGGTGAAAAGACTGAAAGATATAATTGGGACGCTCCAATACTTGTAAGTCCACACAATCCTCAAACAATTTACTTTGCATCACAAAGATTATGGAAGTCTGAGAATCGAGGAGATTCTTGGGCACCAATATCAAAAGATTTAACAAATAATATTTCTAGAATAGGAACTAAATTTTTTGGAGACCAACAAAAATGGGATAATCCATGGGATTTATATGCAATGTCCAACTATAGCACTATTACTTCAATTTCCGAATCTCCAATAAATCAAGGATTGATTTATATTGGAACTGACGATGGTGTGATACAAGTCACTGAAAATGGAGGAGAAAGCTGGAAAAAAATTGATATTAAAAATATTAATGGTTTACCCAAAGAATCTTATGTAAATGATATAAAAGCTGATTTATTTAATGAAAATATAGTTTATGCTGTTTTTGATAATCATAAAAACGGTGATTTTAGTCCATATTTATACAAAAGCGAAAACAAAGGTAACACATGGAGAAAAATATCTTCATCACTTCCAGAAAACACTATTTTATGGAGGATAGTGCAGGATCATATAAATTCTAAATTGTTATTTTTAGGGACAGAATTTGGAGTTTATTTTTCAAATAATGGTGGTATTGATTGGAATAAGTTATCTGGGGGAATACCTAATATTTCCGTGCGTGATTTAGCTATACAAAAAAGAGAAAATGATTTAGTTGCAGGTACATTTGGAAGAGGAATCTATATTTTAGATGATTATTCTTCTCTAAGATTCAATGATTTGAACTTAGAATCACAAATTTTTAAGATTAGAGATGCCTATTGGTATATTGAAAAAAGACCACTTGGTGGAGGAAAGAAAGCGTCTCAGGGAGACGGTTTTTTTGTGGCAGAGAATCCTCCATTTGGAGCTCAGATAACATATTTTCTGAAGGAGAAATATCTGTCTAGCAAAGAATTTCGTATTAAACAGGAGAATAAAAATGAGAAAGATGATGTTTCAATATCAGTTCCTGCGTGGGAGTTGCTTGATGCTGAAAATAACGAAATTTCACCAAAAGTATGGGTTTTTATATACGATGACAAGGGAAAAATAATAACAAAGATTAAAGCAAAAAACAAAGCTGGGATAAATAGAATCACCTGGAATTTAACTGCTGATCTAAACACAACAATCAAAGAAGAAAATATTAATAAGAATTCTAAAGGAATTTTGGTGTCACCTGGAAATTATTATGCTGAAATATTTAAACAAATCGATGGAAAGTTTATCCCAATATCCGGAAGAGAGAAGTTTAAAGTTAAACCACTAAACAATAATAACCAAGACTCTTATAAAATTGTTGTTGATTATTGGAATAAAATAAATACTTTAAGAAATCAAGCAAACGATCTTTCTTACGAAATAACTGAATTAGAAAAGAAAATAAATTTGTTGTTAAAATCATACGAGAGAGCAGAATATGTTGACAGTAGCCTGCATATAGAATTATTAGACGTACGTATGAATATTTTGAAATTGAAGCAAAAAATGAATGGAAGTAATTCTAGGGACGAAGTCGGAGAAGAGGATGAGTATCCGACCATATGGACATATTTATGGTCAGCTAATGGATCTTCAAGGTCAACGTATGGACCTACAGAGTCACATAAAGAGTATTTCAATCACGCTAACGTCATATATAATCAATTAAATAATAAGTACTTGGAATTGAATACAGATGTAGATGAAATAATCAAAAAATTTGATTTAATAAATTCTCCAAAGATAAGATATTAGTTTTTTCTAAATATTTATTAAAAAATTATTATGACACAAGTTTTCTTTGACGTATAGCTTCATACAATATAATACCCGATGCTACTGAAACATTTAATGAATTGATATTACCTGTCATTGGTATTTTTGCTTGAATATCACTCATTTTTAAAAATTCATTAGAAATTCCATTTTCCTCAGACCCTACAATAATAGCCGTGGGTAAATTGTAGTTAGGAGTATATATATCTTTTTCTGTTTTCTCAGTGCAAGAGATTATTTGTAGTCCACTGTTTTTTAAAAATTGAAGACTCATTTTTAAATTCCATGTTCTGCAAATTATAATATTAAGTAATGCTCCTGCGGATGTTTTTACAGCGTCTGCGTTTATTGCTGAGGAATTTTGTTCAGGTATTAAAATAGCATTAACTCCTGCACATTCTGCGGTTCTACAAATAGCTCCAAAATTTCTAACATCTGTAATTTTATCTAGCACTAATATAAGTGCATTTTTTCCTTGCTCGTATAAATTTGGAATAACATCCTCAATGTTATGAAAATCAATGGGTGATATAAACGCAAAAACTCCTTGATGATTTTTTCTAGTTAACCTATTAATTTTATCTAAAGGAACATGTTTGTAGTTTACTCTTTTTAAGCGAACTAACTTCCACAATTCAGAGAATGAGTCATTGTGTAGTCCCTTTTGAATAAACAATTTATCGATTGTTCGATTAGAGTTGATTGCTTCTATTATTGGTTTTATTCCAAAAACGCAATTTTTGTTGTTGTTACTCATCAATTTGAGGTTTTTCTATTACTTCCTGTTCAAAATCTAATGATAATTTGTTGCTCGAGATTTTAGTGATGTCTTTATCAATTTTATTAAATTCTTTTGATGAATTGTTATAGTGATTTACAACTGTTCCTATAGTTTTTCCTAATTTTTCATGCAAATCTTTATATGAATTTAGGTGATAACTTAGTTTTTCAATATTCTTCATTATTTCATCAATTGAACGTTCTACTTTCATATTATGAAGTGCCTTGACAGTGATTTGTAACATTGGAAATAAGCTCATTGGGGATACAATCATCACCTTTTTAGTATACGCATAAGAGACTAAATCTTTGGAGTTAATTTTTAATGATCCAACTCTACTATTTAGTAAATCTTGATATAGACCATCAGCAGGGATGAACATGTAAGCATAGTCAGTGGTTTTTTCTGAGGAACGAATATATTTAGAAGTCTCATCAATTCTTTTTTTTATATCATCTTTAAAAGACTTTTCTAATATTTCAATTTCAGCTTTATCATCACTTTCAATCATCCTATTATAATTATCTAAGGAAAATTTTGCATCAATTGGTATTATAAAATTCCCAACCCTAACAATAGCGTCTACAGCTTCTCCATTTTTAAAATGATATTCCATTTGGAAAAGTTCTGGAGGTAGTACATTTGCAAGTAAATTTTCAAGTTGAATTTCTCCTAAAATACCCCTTTGTTTTTGATTGCTCAGTATTTTTTCTAGAGTTTTCATCTGATTTGCAAAACCCAATACCTGCTTGTTAGTTCCTTTAATTTTTTCAAGTTCAGCAGTTACATCCATTATCACTTTATTAGAGGATGCGAATTGTTTTTGTATGTCTGCTTTTGAATTATTTTGAAAGTTAATAATTCCTTTATTTATATCTGATAGTTTATTTTCAATTTCCTTTCGTCCTAACTCAGAGCTATTAGTCATTTCTCTTCTAATTTCTTGAATTTCTTTTCTCAAGTTTTCGTTTAAGGTCAATAAAAAATCTTGTGAATTATTTTCATTTTTATTTGGTTTTTTTATAAATATACTGATTAGTATAACTATCGAAATTATAGTTAAAATTAGTAATAGTGTTGTCTCCATGCTTTTGTAAATTTAATATATTCAAAGTAACAAATAAAAAAAGTTAGTATAGTAATATATTTATTTTTTATTAGAAACTATTTTTTAATCCTACATGAATGATTCCATTTTGCAAACTAAATGATTTATTTTTAGAAACACCTATCGCATATTGCATATAAATCATACCAATTTTATTTTTTAGCTCTGTTCCAATACCTAAAGATTTTAACTGAATTACTTTATTATTGTCATTAAAATATGCTTGTTGTGCAAATAATACTCCAATAGTGTTTTGATCGAGATTATACTTGTAATTTATAGAAAATATACTAAATTTATCTGAAGAAAACTCGTCCTCAAGAAATCCCTTAATTGTATTGTTTCCACCAAAGAGCAGTTTTTCATTTTCTTGCAGTTCTGAACTTATTATTAATTGACTTTTGTTTATTAAATTAAAAAAGGATTTTTTGTTGATTTTATATTTATATTCTCCATCGATAATAGAGTTTATGTAACTGTAATTATTTTCATTGATTTTTCTATTGCCAAAATAATTTTTGATATTGAAAATTATGTTTTCTCTATTGAACTCGTATCCGATTCCAATTGATTTAGTTTTCCAGTTTTGTAAATGATTTTGTTCAGCGATTGAGTGTTTGTATTGATACATTGCACTAACTTTACTAGAGTAAAATATTGGATATTGTACATCTAATTCTGAATTTACATTTGTATACTGTGAATATTTTTTGTAAATATCTAGCAGAGTTGAAATTCCTACATTATAATTAAACAAACTTGGAATTTTAATACTTGAATTAAACTTTTGAAATTCTTCTTGGGTAGACTTCCAATAAATGTTTATTTCCTCTTCAAAATTTAAATTGTTTTGTAGAGTAGTTATTAGGTGACCATTGGTTTTGAGTTTTTTATTGTCATAATGAAACCCAACGAGTGCGTCAATATGATTCTTAGAAATTTTTTCTAAATAAATGTATATGTCATAAGTATTCTCGTAAAAAACTAATTCAAAAGGTTTTGTTTCTCTGTAGTGTTTAGATTTTTCAAAAATTTTTGAAGTTTCATCAATTTTTTTTTGCGAGTATATATCGTTTTTCTTTATTTTGATTAGTCGAGAAAGTGACTGTGGAGATATTTTAGTATTTCCATAAATTACTATTGAATCAAGTCTGTATAAATTTCCTTTTTCAACTAATAAATCAGCTTTGTTTTTTTTTATATTTTGAAGTTTTACTTTAGCGAAAGGAAATCCAGTATTCTCTAGTTCAAAAATTTTTTGATTTATAAAATTTTTAACATCGCTATTTTTTACACGAAAGGTTTCATTGTCATAGTTAATATGAAAATAGTTATTTACATTTTGAGACAATATTTGAGATTGGACTAAAATGAGTATGTACACTAGAAAATTTTTCATTATACCTTCCAGTTAATAATTGATTTGTCTAGTTTTTTAAGTATTTTATTACATTTTGAAAAATGTTTACAACCAAAAAAACTTATGTGTGCTGATAGGGGAGAAGGATGTGAACTTTTAAGTATATGATGTTTGCTCGAGTCGATGAGTTTTTTTTTCTTTTGCGCAAATTTACCCCATAATATAAATATAATGTTTTTCTTATTTTTAGAGATGCTTGAGATAATGTTGTCTGTAAACTGTTCCCATCCTTTATTCTGGTGAGAACTTGGTTTATTCTCTCTTACTGTCAATATAGAGTTTAATAATAAAACTCCTTGTTTCGACCATTTCGTTAAATCTCCATTTTTATAATTATTTATATATAAATCATTATTTATTTCTTTAAAAATATTTTTCAATGTTGGGGGAAGTGTCATACCTTTAGTTACAGAAAAAGCTAGTCCATGTGCCTGCCCATGTCCATGATAGGGGTCTTGACCAATTATCACAATCTTAATTTTTTCAAATGGAGTCATATTTAATGAATAAAAAATCTTTGTTTTTTTTGGGAAAATGTTATGTTTTTTTTGTTCTTTATCTAAAAAATCATCTAGATTTTGAATATATTTTTTTTTAAATTCTGTAGAAATTATCTTTCTCCAACTTTTTTCAACTTTGAGTGATTTTATCATTTTGTAAAAATAATCTTAAAATATTACAAAACTGTTGTTGTTTTATTTTTCTTTTAGAGATTTTTATTTTGTATTTTTGCTTTAAAATAAAAATAATGAAAAAATTTTCTATTGTTATCGTTTGTATTTTATTTCTGTGTACATCGTGTGGTATATATTCTCAGCCATGCGAAGGTGTTACAATGTTAAACATTCAAAAATAATTTTGATTTGACATCTTTGACTAAAAATAGAAAGCCAAAATGGTTAAAGGTTAAACTCCCCACTGGAGAGGCCTACAAAGCTGTGAAAGGAATCACTAAGTCCAATCAATTGCATACTATTTGTGAGAGTGGAAATTGCCCAAATATGGGAGAGTGTTGGGGAGCAGGAACTGCTACATTTATGATTTTAGGTAATATATGTACTAGGTCCTGTGGTTTTTGCAATGTTGCAACAGGACGACCATTAGCAGTCGACACTCTAGAACCTTTTAAAGTGGCTAGATCTATAAAATTAATGAAGGTAAAACACGCTGTTATAACATCAGTAGACAGAGATGACCTTAAAGATGGTGGAGCAAGTATATGGGTTGAAACTATTAATGCAATAAGGAGGTTAAATCCAACAACAACAATGGAGACTTTAATCCCTGATTTCAAAGGAAGATTAAAAGATATTCAACCAATTATTGATGTCGCTCCTGAGGTAGTCTCTCATAATATGGAGACAGTAAGAAGGTTAACAAAACAAGTCAGAATTCAAGCGAAATATGAAAGAAGTTTAGAAACTCTTAAATATCTACATGAAGGAGGAATTAGAACTAAGTCTGGCATAATGGTTGGTTTAGGTGAAACAGATGAAGAGGTAGTTGAAACCATGAAAGACTTGAGATCAGTAGGCGTTTCTATTATGACTATTGGTCAATATTTACAACCAACTAAAAAACATCTTCCAGTAGTAGAATATGTCCACCCCAACAGGTTTAATAAATTTAAGGAAATTGGTCTTTCACTTGGGTTCAGAGTTGTTGAAAGTGGACCATTAGTTCGGTCATCCTATCATGCTGAAAAACATCTTGTTTAAATTTTTATTTAAGTTGTCAAATATATAAGAGAAAACATTATATTTGTTAGCTAGTTATTAAAACAACCAAATTTTTTATGAAAAAAATAATTTTATCAACCTTACTATCCAGTTTTTTATTTTGTAATCAAGCATTTACTCAACATGTGTGTGGTACATATGATGGTTACTTACAAGACGAAATGAAGAAATACCCTGAGTTTTATAACTCGATTTTAGAACGAAATTTAAATTTAGAAAAAAAATGTAATCATTTGGTCAGTAATCTTAATGAAAAAGAAAACTCTGGAGAGAAAAAAATTATTCCTGTAGTGGTACACATTATTCACGATTTTGGAAATGAAAATGTTACAGACGCTGATGTACACTATGCCATCGATCAACTAAATAAAAATATTAACAGACAAGCTGATAACATGCTTTCCACTCCTCCGGTCTTCGCAGCTGTAGCCGGTAGTGCTAATGTTGAGTTTAGATTAGCGAAACTAGCTCCTAGTTGTGATTCATGTGATGAAGTACCAACCAATGGGATAGTTAGAATACACTCAGAGCTTACTGATGTACCTTCTCCAAGAGATGGAATAAAATCCTTAAGCTACTGGAATAGTTACCAATATTTTAATATCTGGGTTGTACGTACTCTTCCATCTTCAGACGGTAACACACTACTTGGGTACGCACAGTTCCCTTGGTCAGGTTCGATGTCTACAGACGGAGTTGTTTTGAGAGCAGACGAATTTAAAGACGGACATACATTGACACATGAGTGTGGACATTGGTTAGGATTAAGACATACCTGGGGAGACGCTTTATGTGGAGACGATGGTGTAGCAGATACCCCACCAGCAAAAGAAGAAAACTGGGGAGTTCAACTTTCAGACTTTCCTCATAACGTAAATGTTTGTGTTGCTGACACGATTAACCCCGCTGGTGAGATGTTTGTAAATTATATGGATTATTCTCCAGATCAAGTAACATCTATGTTTACAGATGGACAGATGGAAATTGTTAATCAAACTTTAGAGGGTGACAATCAAAATTATCCATTTCGAAGATATTTATGGTCTCAAGAAAACCTAGAGTTAACTGGTACTTATGATGGTTATGTTGGTGAACCCTGTAAAAAGAGCCCTGATTTTATTGAAAATTATGGAAATAATACAAATTGTTTGGGGGAATTAAATGTTCTTAAGGGAAATAAAAATATATTTACGAATGTTTCCTCTGTTACATGGGATTGGGGCGATGGTAATACCAGCACTAGTTCTAATACCCCACAATATAGTTATGATGCTGCTGGAACTTATGATGTCACTTTAACTGTAGTTTATACAGATGATGTTACGGCAAAGTCTTATTCAATGGAAGACGTTCAACCTGGATATACTAGTCTTGAAACAATCACTGAAACAAAGGTTATTGAAGGTACCCTTGACGAATTGAATGCCTTGAATGCGACTAATATTGAGTTATTTTTAGATGACAGTAATTATAGTGTTACTCTAGATACATTATTTTACAGAGGTGAGTATCAAGAAACATATTACCTAGCTCATTATGAAACTACATGTAATGCATCTACAACTAAAGAAAACTTTATAACTATTTTACCTGTCTCATCATCTAATAACAATAATTCTTATAAATATAGTTTTGAAAATTCAGATTTTAGTGATGATTTTCACATAATTGATAATGATTTAGTAGTTGATTGGGATTTTAATATTTCAGCTAATCCCAACTGGCAAGTAGTTGATGGAGTTTCCTCAGATGGAAATTCATCAATAATGATTGATGGTAAAAAATTAACATCAGCTAATCCAATTATATTTGAAACACAATCATATAATTTATCTGATCTATCTGAACCTGCGATATCATTTGATTTTATTGGCGCAGCTGTAAATTCATTTCCAAGAAATGAATTAGTTATTTCATATTCCAAGGAGTGTGGAGTATGGAAAGAATTAGCAACAATTTCATCTGAAAATGTTGCTTCAGCTGGATACTTTTCTCAAGACTTTATACCAAACACAGATATGATTTGGAATGATACTGTGATGTTTGATAGAATAGGATCGAATGATTTGAAATCAGAAAATGTAAGATTTAGATTTGAGTATACTTCAATATCATTAGCTAATAGACTATATATTGACAATATTAGAATTGGAGAAGAATCTGATTTATTAATAAATTCAAATTCTAATGAATTTAGACTAAATGTTTTTCCAAATCCAATAACTGATAATACTAATCCTTATGTTTCATTTGAAACCTTAAAAGAAGGAGATGTTAATATAAGAATATATAATGTTATTGGAACCGAAGTAAAATCTATCATTGATGAAAATCTAAATAAAGGAAGTCACTTCAAGGAATTAAATCTCAAAGATATAAAAGAAGGTATTTACTTTATTACAATAATGTTTGATGGTAATGTAATGAAAACAACAAAGCTAATTGTACAGTAATATTTAATTTTTACTAAACATAAAACCTCAATGAAAATTGAGGTTTTTTTACAAATATTTTAAAAGTATTTTTTCATCATGATATACAGCGTATGAGCAATGATTTATCCAATCACCAGTATTAATGTATTGACAACTTTCATTTATTTTCTTTTCTAAAGGCAGGTGTCTGTGCCCAAATATATAGAAGTTAATTTCTGGATTATTTTTTAAATGATGTTTACAAAATTGTTCAATAAATTCTTTCTCACTGCCTAAATACTTTGGTGATTCACTGTGTTCTCTGCTATACTTAGACCAATAATGAGCTAATCGTAAAGCTATATTTGGATGAATTTTAGAGAATAGCCATTGACAAAATTTATTTTTAAAAACCTTCTTTAAAAATTTAAATTTATATTGGCCTGGCCCTATACCGTCTCCATGTCCTAAAAAAATAGTTTTATCACTTACTTTGATTTTTATTGGTTTATGAAATATTTTTACTCCACATTCATTTACAAGATAATCTTTCATCCATAAATCATGATTTCCAACAATAATATTTATTTCAACTCCTGAGTCTGTAATTTCTGCTATTTTACCAAGAAGTCTTACGCAACCTTTGGGTATTACACTTTTATATTCAAACCAAAAGTCAAATATGTCGCCAATTAAATAAATAGACTTAGCATCTTTTTTAATTACATCTAACCACTTTAAAATTTTTTTTTCTCTATTTCTAGAATCATTTACGTGATATCCTAGATGAAAGTCTGAAGCAAAATATATTTTATTTTTTGTCACTAATATTATTTTTCAAGTTCATTTTTTAGTAGCTGATTAGCAATTTTTGGATCAGCTTTACCTTTTGAAAGTTTCATTACTTCTCCCATAAATAGCCCCATAAGTCCTTTCTTTCCTGATTTATATTCATCAACTTTTTCGGGATATTTTGATATAGACTGATTTATGAATCCTAATAATGATTTCAAATCTGAATCTTGAATCCAATTATTTTTCTCAGCTATTTCAACAGGTGATAAATTTGTCTGAATCATAATTGGAAATATTTTTGAGGTAGCTACTGAGTTACTGACTTTACCTTCATCTATTAAGCTTATTAAATTTGAAATATTTTTTGGAGATATTTTTAATTCATTAATATTAATCGCGTATTCATTTAAATAAGCTTTAATAGGACCAATAATCATATTTGCTATTAATTTATAGTTTTTATTGTATTTTGTAATTTCTAAAAAGTATAAAGCAATTTCTTTTTCTTCAATTAAAATATTTGTATCATAATCTGACAGACAAAATTCTCTTGTAAATTTTATGAATAACTGTTTTGGTAGTGGTGGTAATGATTTTTTAATTTCCTTTATATACTGTTCAGTAATTTTAATTGGAGGTAAGTCTGGCTCAGGGAAATATCTATAATCATTTGCTTCTTCTTTATGTCTCATGGACATTGTCTTAGAACTTGTAGCATTATAATTTCTTGTTTCATGTGCAACCTCTTCGCCTTGTTCTAATAATTCTATTTGTCTGTTAATTTCAAATTCAATTGCCTTTTTGACATTTGAACTTGAGTTCATATTTTTTATTTCAACTTTTGTTCCAAATTCTTTTTCCCCTTTTATTCTGACAGAAACATTAGCGTCACATCTGAGACTCCCTTCTTCCATATTGCCATCACAAATACCTATATATCTTATTAATTTTCTTATTTCTTGAATATAATTATATGCTTCAATAGAACTGTTAATTTCAGGTTCAGTTACAATTTCAATTAAAGGAACACCAGCTCTATTTAGGTCAACAAGACTGAAAAATGGATCTAAATCATGAATACTTTTTCCTGCATCTTCTTCCATATGTATTCTTGTAATATTTATCTTTTTTTCATTTCCGTCTTTGTCTTTAATTTCTATATGTCCACCAGTACAGATAGGGGTAGTGTCTTGAGTTATTTGGTATCCTTTGGGTAGGTCAGCATAGAAATAATTTTTTCTAGAGTATTCATTTCTTTTTCTTATTTCTGATCCAACAGCAAGACCCATTCTTACAGCATATTCTATCACTTTTGTGTTGGATACCGGTAACGTTCCAGGGTGTCCTAATGACACAGGACAAGTTTTAGAATTAGGTTTCGCGCCATAAATGTTTTCATCAGAGGAATACGCTTTAGTATTTGTTAATAGTTGAGCGTGAATTTCAAGTCCAATTGTAGCTTCATATTTACTAAAAATACTCATTTATTCAAAAATAATTTTTCCATTTTCAATCTCATTATTGTGTTTGTCATACAATCGGTAAATATACAAACCATTTGATATATTATTTCTATAAATCATCCTATCTAAAAATAAATCTTCTTCTTTAATTTTTTTTCCATATAAATCTAAAATTTCAATTCTTTTAGCTAAACAATTAACTTGAAATTTTTCAGATATTGGATTTGGAAAAATAGACTGAATCGATTCATCATAATCTAAAATATTATTTGGAATTATATAATCTAAAATATACAATCCTGTTTGCATGTCTGAAACTATTATATTACCAGAACTTAAATTCGGAAATACACCCCATGCTCCTTTGTATGAGTTGTATGAATTAGGTAAATATGTGTCATAAAAAATTATTTGATTAGGATTATATGGATCTGAAATATCAAAAATTCTTAATCCATCATGATAATAAGAGATATATAATAAATCTCCTTTAATGATGCCATTATGAGCCATGCATTGGGGATTTGTCCCAGTGTTAAATGTAGACATAACTGTTATATTATTAAAGTCAGATACATCTAGAATTTTTACATCATATCCATGATTTTCATCCATCATTACATATGTTGTACCGTTTTCAGATAACCACCCTGAATGATTATAACCCGCATCGGGATATGAGGTTAAGGCTGCTAGCTCCAAATGTGTGGTGCTGACTTGTAGGTCTAAATAAGAGAAGTCTACTATTCTAAATCCATCGTTGCCACAATTTAGATATGCTGTATCGTTTTTTACAAATGCGTCATGTACGTGGCCTACCTCATTATAAGTGTAAATAAATTTAGGCGAAGTAGGATCAGATAAAGAATATATGTCCATTGCCGTATAACTTGTTGGATTAATATGTTTAACTGCACATGCATAAAGTTTGGCACTTGCGGTGTCGATAAATATATTATGAGCTCTTTGAAATAATGAATCAGAATCATAAACTACAGAAACATTATTTGGTAGTTCTGAAATATCAATAATTTGTAATGTACTTGAGTTTCCTTCGTCACATACAGCGTATAAATATTCATTGTAGTCATGATAATCTCTATGAATTACTCCACTTCCCGAATATGCACCAGGAACAAACGCAACTTCTGTACTATTTTGAGGGTCTGTTATGTTAAAAAAATGTGTTCCTGCAGTTGAACCTATTACCGCAATTTCATATCCATTAATTTCAAATCCCCAACATTCATTGTAGGTATTATCATACATACTTGAACCAATTAGATTTGGATCATCCCAATTATATAAAAGATTTGCATTTGTTTGAGTAAAAGAAAATGTACTATAGGTACAGATAGCTAATGTTATAAAAAGATGTTTCATAATTTTATTCTTGAAATTAGTTCTTTAATTATTAAAGTTAGTTTAGGTTCCGCAACCTCTGATACTTTTTGAATTTCTTCATGAGTTACTTTTTTAATTTTTCCTGGTACTCCTAAATCAGTTATTACTGAGATTGCAAAACAAGGAATATCCATATGCCTAGCAATTATTACTTCAGGAGCGGTAGACATACCTACTGTATCTCCACCGATTATTCTCATGTATTTGTACTCAGCGGGTGTTTCAAGAGTTGGTCCAGTAAGAGCAACATATACTCCTTTTTTAATAGAAATATTTTTTTCTTTTGAAATTTCTTCGGCAATTCTAATTAAATCTTTGTCATACGGCTCGCTCATATCTGGGAATCTTGTTCCTAATTCTTCTATGTTTCTTCCAATTAGGGGATTTGGAATAAGACAAATATGATCTTCTAAAATCATTAAGTCACCAACTTCGAATTCTGGATTTACTCCACCGCTCGCATTAGAAACTATAAGTTTTTTAATTCCAAGTAACTTCATTACTCTGACAGGGAGTGTTACTTTTTCCAACGGATAACCCTCGTAAAAATGAAATCTCCCTTGCATAGCCACCACGTTTTTACCTCCAAGTTTTCCAAAAATTAATCTTCCAGAGTGGCCTTCTACTGTTGATAGGGGGAAATGTGGAATATCTTTGTATGGAATACAATGTGCTATTTCAATTTCAGAAACTACACCCCCTAAACCAGTACCAAGAATGATTCCAATTTCAGCATTAAAATTAGTTTTATCTTTAATGAATTTAGAGCTATCTTTTATAACTTGTAACATATTTTAATATTTCATTATTAAACTTCTCATAATTTTGTATGTTGACTTTTATTTGAATATAGTAGATGTTGATTCCTTTGAAATAATCAATAAAATTAGTAAGTTTTACTTTGTCTTTTTCGGTTGTCAATATAATATTTTTGTCATAATTATAATCCTTAAATTTCCTTAAAATATATTTAATATTTTTATCAGAAAATTTGTGATGATCTGGGTATGCCAAATGACTTACTATATTTTCTTTATTTTCTAAGTAATTTTTTAAATTTTCTGCATTTGCAATGCTAGTTAATAGTAATATGTTATACCCTTTTAAATTGCTGATTGTTGTTTTTGAAATTAAATTTTTGCATTTATCATACTCAATTGAAGAGAAATATTTTGATTGATTTTTGTGTAAATTAACTTTTGTTGAAATATAATTTTTTTCTTCTTCATTTAATTTTGGACATTTTGTTGTGATAATAATTTTAGCTCTTTTTAATGAATTTATAGAGTCTCTTAGTCCTCCAAATGGAATTAAATAGTCTGAATAAATTGGCTTTTCGTAATTATTTAAAATAATGTTAAGCCCAGCATTTAAATATCTATGTTGAAATCCATCATCCATTAAAATGACCTCTGTTTTTGGGTAATTTTTTAAGATTTCTCTAACACCTTCTGTTCTGTTCTCTGAAACAATTACTTTTATTTTTGGAAATTTTTGTTTGATTTGTAATGGTTCGTCTCCAACAAGTAAATAGTTTTCATCTCCTTTGACAAACCTCAGACCTTTTGTTATTCTTCCATACCCTCTACTTAAAATTGCTATTTTTTTATTAGAAAGTACTTTGATTAAATATTCAATATGCGGTGTTTTCCCAGTACCTCCAACACTTACATTGCCTACACATATTATTGGAATATTAAATGTCTTGGATTTTAATATTTTCCAATTAAATAATTTGTTTCTAATTTCTACGACATAACCATAAAATATAGATAGTGGAAGTAATAAAAATCTCATTTGACAAAGATAGTCATATATTAACTATTTGTATATTTGGAAAATGAAAATTAAAGAAGTTACTAATTATTTAGAGGAAATTGCTCCTTTGCAATTCCAAGAAAGCTATGATAATTCAGGTCTCATTATTGGAGATAGAGAAAGTGAAATTACTTCAGTATTAGTGTGTATTGATAGTACTGAAGAGGTTGTTGATGAAGCTATAAGGAATGGATGTAACCTAATTATTGCTCATCATCCTATTATATTTTCAGGAATCAGAAGATTAACAGGAGAAAATCATATAGAAAGAGTCGTAATAAAGGCAATTCAAAGTAACATTTCAATTTATGTAATTCATACAAATTTGGATAATGTTTTAGGAGGAGTTAATACCAAAATAGCAGATTTAATTGGATTGAAAAATCACCAAATTTTATATCCAAAAAAGGAATTGTTAAGAAAACTAGTAGTTTATGTTCCCAAAGATAATGTTGATGAATTAGAACAAACATTGTTTAATGCTGGAGCCGGAAAAATTGGTAATTACCAAAACTGTTCATTCAAGTCATTAGGTACAGGAACATTTCTAGCTAATAAAAATGCTAATCCAAGAATAGGAACTATTGGTTCACAAGAGACAGTTGATGAGGTAAAGTTAGAGGTTGTTTTTACTCAAAATATAGAAAATACTCTCATAGATGAAATGAAAAAAACTCATCCCTATGAAGAGATATCTTATCAAATATATGTACTTGAAAATACTTTCAATCACGTAGGTTCAGGAGTTTTTGGAGATTTAGATACTGAAATGTCATCAATAGAATTTTTAAAAAATTTAAAATCTAAAATGAAAACTGACTGTATTAGACATACAAAGCTCGTAAAAAAATCTATTAAAAGAGTAGCAATATGCGGAGGGAGTGGAGCTTTTCTATTAAATAAGGCTAAGTTAGTGAATTCTGATATTTTTATAAGTTCAGATTTTAAATATCACGATTTTTTCAACTCTGAAAATGAAATTATAATTGCTGATATTGGACATTATGAAAGTGAGCAGTTTACAAAGGAGTTAATTTATGACATGCTTGTAAATAATTTTAGTAAGTTTGCGGTCCAGTTATCGAAAGTGAATACAAACCCAATTAATTACCTTTAGAATGGCAAAAAAAACAATTAGTACATCAGTCGAGGAAAAATTAAAAGCATTATATGATTTACAATGTGTAGACTCAGAAATTGATCAATTAAGAATTGTACGAGGAGAATTACCGTTAGAAATAGAAGATCTTGAGGACGAGATTGTAAGAATAGAGTCAAAAATAGAGAAACATGAAAATGAGAAAAAATCTTTAAAAAATGAAATTAAAGAAAAAAAAGAATCAATTAAAAACTCAACTGAATTAATTGAAAGATATAAAAATCAATTGAACAATATTAAAAATAATAGAGAATTTACCTCTCTATCTAAGGAGGTTGAATTTCAAGAGTTAGAAATTGAGCTTGGTGAGAAAAAAATTAATGAGTTTAAAGCAAAAATTGTTTTTAAAGACGAGTTAATGGTTTCTCTTAACGAATCTCTCACTGAATACAAAGAAGATTTGGATTCTAAAAAATCTGAGCTTTCTGAAATCACAGCTGAAACTGAAAAAGAAGAAAAAGAATTGCTTAAAAAGTCACAAGTTGCTCAGAAAAAGATTGATGATAGGTTATTATTGTCATACACAAGAATAAGAAATAGAGTTAGAAATGGACTAGCTTTAGTGTCTGTAGATAGAGACGCTTGTGGAGGATGCTTCAATAAGATCCCCCCTCAACAACAATTAGATATTAAGCTTCATAAAAAAGTAATTGTTTGTGAACACTGTGGTAGAATTTTAGTTGACTCTAATATTTTGTCTGAAAAATAAAATGATAATTTATTAAAAAAAGAATTCATTTGAATTCCTTTTTATTTTATACTAGTATCTAAATCCCAGTGTGACTAGAAAATAATGATTATCATTATTAATTGATGTTCGGGCTTCAGTTGATGGACTATACATGTAATACTCTGATTTATTTTTTGAGATAGTATAACTAAGATCTAAAAATGATGAACCAAAGTCAATTCCTGCTCCACCACTGTAATTTTCCATTTCAAATTCAGGATTATTTTTATATGGGGAACCATACAAAGCGTATCCTGCTCTTAATTTAAATGGATATAAATTTGCTTCTCCTCCAAATTTTACATTTGTTGCAGTAGTATATAAGTCCTTAATTGTTCTATTTTCCTCAATAAACTGATAATTGTCTGAGTAAAATTGAGTAAAACTATAATCAGTTTGTTCAATTTCTATGTTGGCTATGTATTTTTTATTTAATACTGTAGATAGACTCGCAATTATTTTCCATGGTGTTGTTATTTGATAATTAAAATATCCAATTGGAGAATTTTCAGAATATCTGTCACCACTATTCCAGTTTGTTGTAATCGATGTGCTATAGTTTTCTTCAATAGAAATGTAAGAAGGAGTGTGTATTGCACCTCCAATTTTAGTATTGTCTCCAACTCTAATTATAGTTCCAAGTTTAAGATTGATTCCATTCCCAACTGCAGAAAATTGTTGGTCATAAGTAAAGTTGTTTAAAGAGTAATTAGTATCATTAGAAAAATTGCTTTCTGAATAAATAGAACTTTCATAGTAGTTGATACTAGGCAGCCCTACTGTTGCTCCAAAATAAACTTTTTCCTCATAAGAAGTGCCAATTGAAAAAACATATTCACCCATTTCTCCAGTTGAGTTTACACTGCTACTTTGTGTTTTATTTGAACTAGGATCTAGATTTAAAATATAATTTCCATTGTCAAAAGCGTATAATCCAGTAGAGGTGTCTATAAAATTATTTTCTAAATCAATTAAGTCACTCCAAAAGGCTGGCTCTGCACCCCAATAGTTTAAATTACTAATTAAAACACCGTTTGCATCCTCTAAAAAAAGTTCTGCTAGTGAGGTTTGATTATTTTGTCTCTCAGTGTAAAACTTATTATTGTAATTTGCTATTTGGTTCCAACCAATTCCCATATTGATTCTTTTCCATTTGTCATTTTGGTTTTTACTAGTTGCAACATACCCAAGATTTGATAAGTTTCCTTTAATATTATTGCTTGTAAATTTATTTCCATTAGAATTTGAAGTAGTTTCAGAAAAAGTAATGTTTGGTGTAATACTAAGTTCAGAATTTTGATAAAATGCAATTCCAGCTGGATTATAACTCAGAGATGTGAAGTCACCTCCTAAACTTCCAAAACTTCCCCCCATCGAGTTAAATTTTGCCGTACCAAAGATATTTTGTTGAGAGTATCTTAACGCGTCAATTTCGTTTTGAGCAAAAATAAAACTAGACGACATTAAACTTATTAATAGAAAAATTTTTTCTTTCATATTTACTTATTTTCTTGGTTTTGTATTTCGACTTCCTCCCGTTCCTTTGGATCTAGGAAAGGAGTTTTTTATTGAGTTACTATTGTTAAAACTTCTATTCTGATTAGACCTATTAGTGTTATTAAAACTTCTTGTTTTAGTTGTTGTTTTTTTATTCGAATAATTTTTTGTTTTAGAAAAATTATTGTTTCGTTTGTTAGTATATTGGGTTGAATTTGATTTATTTAATGAATTCTTAGAATTATTATTAACCTTATTTGAGTTTTTGTAATTTGTTTTAAAATCAGTATTTGATTTTGTATTATTACTTTTATTAATTGAATTTGTTTTAACATCGATGTTATTTTTGGGAGAGTTTGAAATAACATTATTACTATTAATTATATTTGGTTTAACGCTAAGATTTCTGGTCCTTGACGAGAGATTTTTTCTGTGACCAAATATATAATTGTTTGAATTGACAGTGTGTGTGTGGTTCCACCCATAAAAATGTCCATGATGATTGTGATATCCATTGTAAAAGTAAGGTGTATAGTAATATGAGTAATAATCGTAGTATGGATCGTAATATCCATATGTACCATAGTAATATGGGGAATTCCACGCGAAATCATAATAAATTAAACTACCGTAATGATATGGGTATCCTGAATAAAGATAATTTGAGTAATAGTTTCCAAAATATCCATAGTTGTAATATGGTCTATGAAAACGTCTAATTCTAGACGAGTAATACAAATCGAATGTAGAATTATCTTCGTAATAGTTGTTAATTATATTAGTTTCTTCAATTTGTGTTGAATCGCGTTCAGTAACTTCTGTTTCATTAGTATTTTGATTTAAATTTTTGATATCAGAATTTACAACAATAAATTCATCAGAATTCAAATAGTTTGGATCAAGATAATTATTATTTGAATAATAGCTTGTAGAACAGGAGCTGACTGCAAAAAGTAAAATAATTAAGTAAGAAGTTATAATTTTCATCTTTTTTTTTTAAGTTAGACTAATTTTACTATTAATAGTTTAATTTATTAAATTTGTAATTCATTTATTATAACGATAATATGTGCATAAAATTACAATATTTTATATAAATAATGGCAAAAAAAATAACATCAAGAGAAAAAGATTATTCTCAATGGTATAATGATATAGTGCAATATGCAGATCTTGCGGAAAATTCTGGGGTTAGAGGTTGTATGGTAATTAAGCCATACGGCTTTGCAATTTGGGAAAAAATGCAGGCAGAATTAGATAGAATGTTTAAGGAAACTGGACATGAAAACGCTTATTTTCCACTTTTTATTCCAAAATCTTACTTCAGTAAAGAAGCAAGTCATGTTGACGGTTTTGCGAAAGAATGTGCAGTCGTGACACATTATAGATTGAAAGATGATTCTGAAGGGAATGGAGTTATAGTTGACCCTTCAGCAAAATTAGAAGAAGAATTAATAGTACGTCCAACTTCAGAAACTATAATTTGGGATACTTATAAAAAATGGATTCAGTCCTATAGGGACTTACCTATTTTAGTAAATCAATGGGCAAATGTTGTTAGATGGGAAATGAGAACAAGATTATTTTTACGTACATCCGAATTTTTATGGCAAGAAGGCCATACGGCTCATTCTACACAAGAAGAAGCTCTTGAAGAAACCAAGCAAATGGTAAATGTATATGCAAAATTTGCTAAGGATTTTATGGCAATGCCTGTAGTAATTGGAACCAAATCTGAAAGTGAAAGATTTGCGGGAGCGATAGAAACATATTGTATTGAAGCATTGATGCAAGATGGTAAGGCTCTTCAAGCTGGTACCTCACATTTTCTTGGTCAGAATTTTGCAAAAGCATTTGACGTTAAGTTTACTACTAAAGAAGGAATGCAGGAATATGTTTGGGCAACCTCCTGGGGAGTTTCTACAAGATTAATGGGAGCTTTAATTATGACTCATTCCGATGATTCAGGGTTAGTATTGCCTCCAAATCTAGCCCCCTATCAAGTTGTTATTGTTCCCATTCACAAAAGTGATGAACAACTTGATGAAATAACAAAAATAGCATTAAGTGTTAAGGAGGAATTGGAACTTTTAGGTTTGTCTGTTAAATATGACAACAGAAAAACACATAAGCCAGGCTGGAAATTTGCTGAGTATGAACTCAAAGGTGTTCCAGTAAGATTAGCACTGGGAAATAGAGACTTAGAAAATAGAACTATAGAAATAGCAAGAAGAGATACAATGGAGAAAGCAACTCATAAAATTTCAAATGTTGGAAAAAAGATTGTTAATTTATTACAAGATATCCAAGATAATTTATATGAAAGGTCAAAAAATTTTAGAGAGGAAAATACTTTTACTGCAAATAATTATAAAGAATTTAAAGATTATATTGAAACAGGTGGGTTCGTTTATGCTCATTGGGATGGAAGTCCTGAAACTGAAGAAATCATTAAGCAAGAAACAAAGGCAACTATTAGGTGTATTCCTGTAGGAATAAAAGAAGAACCTGGAAACTGCATTTACACTGGAAATAAATCTAATAAAAAAGTAATATTTGCAAAAGCCTATTAAGATGAATGATAATAAAAAAATTTTAAATCTTTTAAAGACAAAATCCTCTGTAAAACAAGAAGTTTTTAGAACTACATTATCTGTTTTTAAGGAGTTAACAGGAATTCTTAAAACTAAGTCATCTGATTTGTCCAAAATTATGATTGAAAAAGATAAATTTGTTGAAATAGGATTTAGTAAAAAAGGAAACTTTGAATCACATATTAACTTTTCTGGAGATAGATTAATTTTTCACATGCATACTAATATCTTTGATTTTCCTTCAAATCACTCTATTCATAAAAGTTCATACATCAAAAACGACAATATGAGAAGTTTTTGTGGAGTGATTCATGTGTACAATTTTCTAAATGATTCTTTCAAGTACAATAGACTTAATGATATTGGTCACCTAGTAGCTAGAATTTTTGTAAATAAAGACAAACATTTTTTTGTTGAAGGACAAAAGCAATTTGGTTTATTATATAATAACTTAGCTGATCAAGAAATTAATAAAGACATTATAGAGGAAATTGTTGATAATGCAATTATTTTTTCTCTAAATTTTGATTTAATTTCTCCAAATTTCCAAGATATCAATCTTGTTAATGTTCATCAAATATTTGATATGAGTATTTCCCATAAATTAAGAACATCTAAATCACTTGGTTTTAAACTCTCTCATGAAAACAAATAAATTATTTTTATTTGTCATGTAATAAAAAAAATATACATTTGCAATCCAAATTTTAAATCCGGCCCGGTCGTCTAGTGGTTAGGACGCCAGGTTTTCATCCTGGTAACCGGGGTTCGATTCCCCGTCGGGCTACTATAAAAAACAAAAGAATATGGCAAATCATAAATCTGCGATTAAAAGAATTAGACAATCTAGTAAGAGAAGATTATCAAATAGATACTTTCATAAAACTACTAGAAATGCAATTACAAAATTAAAATCTATTAGCAATAAAAAAGAGGCAGTCTCTTTATTGCCAAATGTAGTTGCAATGTTAGATAAACTAACTAAAAGAAATATTATTCATAAAAATAAAGCTTCAAATTTAAAATCAAAATTGACTAGACACGTTAATGCTATGTCATAATTATATTTAGTTTTATTTATTACAGAGGTCTATCAAAATGATAGACCTTTTTTATTTCATTTATTATTTTAGCGAAATGAGTAATCAAAATTATAAAATGGTAGCGACCACAATAACGGGTCTTGAGGATGTCCTTGCGGAAGAATTAAAAAGATTAGGAGCTCAAAATGTGAAAATTTTTAATAGAGCTGTTGAGTTTTTTGGGGATTTAGGATTTATGTACAAAGTAAACTTAAATATTCGAACAGCTATACGGATTCTAAAACCAATTTATGAATTTAACGCATCAAACGAAGAACAGTTGTATCAAAAAATATATGCGATTAAATGGGAAAAATATTTTGGAGTAAATAACACATTATCAATTCACGCAACTGGGAAATCAGATATTTTTAATCATAGCATGTATACCGCGTTAAAAACAAAAGATGCTATAGTAGATTCATTTAGATCTTTATATGGGAAAAGACCAAATATAGATTTAGTAAACCCAGACATTAAAATAAATATTAATGTAAGGAATACTAAATTTATAGTTTCCTTAGACAGTTCGGGACCTTCTTTACATAAAAGAGGATATAAAGTTGCTTCTGTGGAAGCTCCAATTAATGAGGTTCTTGCGGCTGGACTTATTTTATTGTCTGATTGGAATCAAGTTTCTAATTTTTATGATCCGATGTGTGGTTCTGGTACTTTTCTTATTGAGGCAGCGTTAATTGCAAATAACATACCAGCCAATATATTTAGAAAAAGATTTGGATTTGAAACATGGAAAAATTTTGACTTAGATTTATGGCAGAAAATCAGAGACATTTCATTGGAAAAAGAAAAGGACTTTTATGGTATTATTAGTGGTTCCGATAATTTTCAAAAATCCCTACGTTCATCAAGATCAAATATTAATAATGCTTTAATGAGAGATCAGATTAAAGTTTCGTTTAAAGATTTTTTTGACTCTAGTACTCGTCCCAATACTCATGTTATTTTTAACCCTCCTTATGGTGAAAGAATTCCTATTAGTTTAGATAACTTTTACAAGAAAATAGGAGATACTCTTAAACATAATTATAAAGGTTGTTCAGTTTGGATTATTTCTTCAGATATTGAAAATTTAAAAATGATTGGATTGAAGCCAACAAAAAAAATTAAGATTTTTAATGGAAAATTAGAGTGCAGATATCTAAAGTTTGATATTTATGAAGGATCTAAAAAATTAAAAAAAACAGGTAGTATTTCATCCTGAATTTTGTACATATTTTTATTCATTTAAAAGTCTTAAAGCTTCTTTTATTCTAATTCTTTTTCCATCCTTTAAAGCGTAAATGAATGCATCCGCAAACCCTTTTTTAATAACCTGCGATTTTTTTGACTGAGCGTCTGAAAACGATGTAAATCGTCCCACAATGTATTTGTATATGTCTCCTTTATCTAAAACTTTTTCAGCTCCACCTATTGATTTTATTTTTTGTTTTGTCTCAGAGTTTAAATCACTCCAAACTCCAATTTGAACAACAAACTGTATATTATATTCGGTTTTTTCATTCTTTTTTATGATATTTCTTTTTTCTTTTTTTCTTTTTACAGTGGAAATAGCTGTACTTACATTAATCCTTTCACCATTTTTATAAGTTACTATGAATGCGTCTTTAAAGCCTCTTGCTTTCATTTCAGATTGCTTTATAAGAGCATCTTGGTATTCATCAAAGGATCCAATTAAATAAAATGTTCCGTTACCTTTTTTAATAGGAATTACATTTAGTCCTTTAAATATGTTTGAAGAAAGTTCTTTTTCAAAATAACCTAGTTGAACTCTATAAACAATTTGTTCAGTGTTTTTATTAATAGTATCTGTTTGAATTGTTGTAGATTTGGCTGTTTCAATTGAGTCATTTAAAATGATAGATTGATCTGATTCAGAATTATTTGTGGCGATCTCTTCAGATTGTTCATTTTTAATAGGGTATTCATAATTTACACATTTTCCATCTTCACAAATAATAATTTTAGCTTCCACTTCTTTATCATTTATTTCAATTTCCATTTTTCTGTTTTCAGCATCGTCAACAATTTCATAACCTCCTAAAGCGTATATAATAGATCCATCTCTTTGAGGGATGCTTTCTAAGTCTTTATAGCTCAAGAATTTATTAATCAGGTATGAAGGAATATCATCTTTAAATCTTCCTATTTGAACCTTGTATCTTTTACCTTTTGGTACATCTTGAGTTTCTTGGTTATATTTTTTGTTAAATGCGTTCGCTATTGCGATTAAATAAGCATTATCACTTGTGAAATCATCTCTATTAATTTCAATATCGTTATAAATCTTGGCGTACTTTCTAGATGCAGCTTCATAGTCAGAGTACATACTTTGATATTCCTCATCCGTTATCTGTACACCTCTTTCGTTTACAACTGCACCTGAGAGAGTATTTAGTTCTTCATCTAGAAAGTTTGGGATACCATCGCCATCTCCGTCATATGGACATCCAAATTCATCTACCTTTACACCATTTGGTGTACTTGGACAATTATCATCGATATCTGAGACTCCATCACTATCACTATCTTCTAAATCTAAAGCTTTAAAATTTATATTAGTGTAATTACTTTCATCATAGTAATTGTAGTAATCAGGTTTTGGTGTAAACAAGTCATAATGAATTGTAAAGTTTACAGACATAAAATTATCATTATTTTCTATAGTAACAGATGCATTGTCAAGGTCTGCAAATGATAAATGATAATTAGTTCCTATATCAAATCTAATTCTCTCAGATACATCCAGTGATAAACCTGTACCAATTGGCAAATTAACTCCTGATTCAGTAGATTCAGAATTTGTGTTGAAATACATCCAGTTAGCTCCAATAGTTGCATAAGGAGATAGTTTAGATTTGTTTAGTAAATTACTTAATGTGTAATCTAGGGTAAATCCAATTGAGTTGAGATCAGTCTCAAATGATTGAAGCTCAGATTTTTCGTATAATTTTGCATTGGAAGTAAAGAGGAAAGATAAATCTAAATCTTTAGCAATATTCATTCTAATTCCTGTATTTACACCCATGTTTCCTAATAAATAGTTTCCATTTGGACCTCTGATATCTCCTAATGAATTATAGTATGAAGAACCAAGTGAAAACATTGGTTGAAAAGCAATTTTCTTCGGTGCTTCATAACTCTTATCTTGAGATAAGGAACTTACAAATATAAACAGTGACAACAGTAAAAATATTTTCTTCATAATTTATTTAGTAGATTGATACATGGCGTAAAAGTACTAAAATTTCAGAAAACTTCTGTTACTTTTAGAAATTAGGTTTTAATATATACTTCTTATAGAATTGATCAATGATTTTAATTGCTTCATCTGCAGTATCTACTAGTGAAAACAAATCTAAATCCTCAGGGCTGATATTTTTTTCTTTTTTTAACATTATTTCTTTTATCCATTCAATTAGTCCACTCCAATAATTTTTTCCTACCAAAACTATTGGGAATTTTCCTATTTTTTTAGTTTGTATTAATGTTATGGCTTCAAATAATTCATCTAAAGTTCCTACTCCACCAGGTAGGACGACAAATCCTTGAGCGTATTTAACAAACATAACTTTTCTTACAAAGAAATAATCAAAATTTATAAGTTTATCATTATCTATATATGTATTTGATGATTGTTCAAATGGAAGTTCAATATTAAGCCCAACTGATTTCCCTTTCCCTTTTTTAGCTCCTTTGTTTGCAGCCTCCATTATTCCCGGTCCACCTCCAGTAATGACACCATAGCCTTTCTGTGTAAGTTTAAAAGCAATTTCTTCCGCTAAATGATAATGAGTACTGTCTTTATTTGTTCTAGCAGAACCAAAAATTGAAACACAGGGACCAATTTTTGCCATAGTTTCAAATCCTTCGACAAATTCAGACATAATTTTAAAAATTTGCCATGAATCTTTTGTTTTAATTTCGTTCCAGTTTTTGGATTCTAATGATTGTTTAATTTGTTTGTCTTGAGTGTTCAATTATTAATTTGTTAATTCTTCTTTTAAATATTTGTATGTGTGACCAATACCATCTTTTACGATTGATTCTGGAGTTCCGTTACAAATAATCTGTCCTCCATTATCTCCTCCTTCAGGTCCTAAATCAATAATATAATCTGCTGTTTTAATCACATCTAAATTATGTTCAATAATTATTACTGTATTTCCCTGATCAACTATTAAATTTATTACATTTAGCAATACTTTAATATCCTCAAAATGAAGACCTGTAGTAGGTTCATCTAAAATATATAAAGTATTTCCAGTCGATTTTTTAGATAACTCAGAAGCAAGTTTTACTCTTTGAGATTCTCCCCCTGATAGAGTTGTTGCAGGTTGACCCAATCGAATATATCCCAAACCTACATCTTGTAATGTCTTTATCTTACGATAGATCGTTGGTATTTTTTCAAAAAAAATTACAGCTTGGTTTACTGTCATATCAAGTACATCTGAGATAGATTTTCCTTTGTATCTAATTTCTAAAGTCTCTCTATTGTATCTTCTTCCATTACATGATTCGCAGTGAACTAATACATCTGGAAGAAAATTCATTTCAATAGTTTTCATACCAGCACCTTTACATTCTTCACACCTACCACCAGAGACATTAAAAGAAAATCTTCCAGATTTATATCCTCTAATTTTCGACTCAGGTAGAGACGAATATAAGTTTCTAATTTGAGAGAATACAGAGATATATGTGGAGGGATTTGATCTGGGTGATCTTCCAATTGGTGATTGATCTACTTCTATTACTTTGTCTATATGTTCTATTCCAGATAATTTTTTATAGGAGAGTGGCTCCTTTACACCTCTGAAAAAAAATTTATTTAATATTGGATATAAAGTATTATTAATTAGACTAGACTTCCCGCTTCCAGAAACACCTGTGACGCATGTAAGTGTGGCTAAAGGAATTTTTAAATTTACATTTTTTAAATTATTTCCTTCAGCTCCTTCTAATATTAGTTTTTTCCCATTTCCTTTTCTTCTTTTCTTAGGTATTTCAATTTTTTTTTGTCCATTTATGAAGGCTGATGTTATATTATTATTTTTAATAAATAATTTTGAATCACCACAAAACATTACTTGTCCACCATGAATACCTGCCTCAGGTCCTAAGTCTACTACATAATCAGATTCAATAATCATATCTTTATCATGTTCCACAACAATTATAGAGTTACCAATGTCTCTTAACTCTTTCAAAGAATTTATTAATTTAAGATTATCTCTTTGATGCAGTCCAATACTTGGTTCATCTAAAATATATAAAACATTAGTAAGTTGTGAACCAATTTGAGTAGCTAATCTGATTCTTTGAGATTCTCCTCCCGATAGAGTTTTTGAACTTCTATTTAATGTTAAATATCCAAGTCCCACATCTAAAATAAACTTAGTTCTTTTTTTAATTTCTTTAAAAATTTGAGATGAAATTTTAAGTTGATTGTTATTAAGATTGTTTTGTATACTATTTGCCCAATTATAAAATTTAGAAAGATTCATATTTGTTAAATCTTTTATACTTTCATTCCCAATTTTATAGCTTGTTGATTCTTTGTTAAGTCTACTTCCATTACAATAATCACAAGTATACTCATTCATGTACTTATTCGCCCACCTAGAGATTGACTTTATATATGTTAATTCAGATTGTTCCTTAATAAAATTAACTATTCCATCAAATTGTATTTTATATGTTTTTGTTATTCCAATTTTTTTTAATTTTTGAGAGAAATTTTCATTAATTCCATATAAAATCGCATTTATTCCATCATCACTGATTTTTTTAATTGGAGTGTTTAAATCAAAATCAAATTTTTTACCTATTGTCTCAATTTGTTTTATAATCCATTTTGAATTTTGACCTTCTATTACAGCAATTCCTCCTCTATTGATACTAAGATTTTTGTCAGGAAAAATTTTTTTAATATCTACATTTTTATTGTAACCTAAACCATTACAATGAGAACACGCTCCTTTTGGAGAATTAAATGAAAAGTTATTTGGCTCAGGGTTGCTATACGCAAGGCCAGTAGAGGGACACATGAGATTCTTGCTAAAATACTTTGTATTGTCACTTTCATGCTCAAGAATCATTAGTACTCCATCTCCATCTTTCAGTGCGATTTTGATAGATTTAATTAATCTTTTTATATTTTCTTTATTAACCCTTAATCTGTCAATTACTATTTCTATGTCATGAGTTATATATCTATCAAGTTTAATACCCTCAAAAAGATCTATAATCTCCCCATCAACTCTAACCTTGACATATCCTTTTTTTAAAGTTTTTCGCAATAACTCAGCATAATGTCCCTTTCGGGATCTTACAATTGGAGATAAAATATATATCTTTTTGTTATTAAAGTTTTTCTGAATCAGATTGATAATTTCTTCATCAGTATATTTAATCATTCTTTCACCAGTTTTGTATGAGTGTGCAATACCAACTCTAGCGTATAGTAGTCTAAGATAATCGTATATTTCAGTTATTGTTCCAACTGTTGATCTGGGATTTTTACTAGTTGTTTTTTGTTCAATAGAAACAACAGGACTCAGTCCAGTAATTTTATCAACTTCAGGTCTCTCTGTACTTCCAAGAAATTGACGTGCGTAAGCATTAAATGTTTCTAAATATCTTCTCTGTCCTTCAGCGTGAATGGTATTAAATGCCAATGAAGACTTCCCACTCCCACTTTTCCCAGTGAAAACTACAAGTTTGTTTCTAGGTATGGTAAGACTAATGTTTTTTAAATTATGAACTCTTGCCCCCACAACTTCAATCTTATCTTCCTTCATTTATTTTTAAATATATAAATATCATTTAATACAGGTAGGGTAATGATGTAAGTTTTACTTGATTCGTTTGTTAGTTTTTTATCTCTTAACCATGGATTATATTGTTTTAATATCTTATAGTTAACTCCCAAACTGTCAGATAATTTAAATAAATCAATGTCAGATTTAGATATTTTTATTTTCCTAGTAGATGTATATTTATAAAGATCAGATTTTCTAGTTATAAATCCATAGTTTGATTTATTTTCAAAAATTTCTTTTATAGCGAGTAATCTAAAAATATATCTTGAAGTTTCATTTGGTAGTAATAAATCATAATAGTTATTGGTTTTTTGTTCCTTAGATCTTCTTGAAATTCCGTTCATTCCAACATTGTAAGAAGCAGCTGCCATTGTCCAGCTTCCAAATCTTTCATATGCTTCATTTAGGTATTCACAAGCTTTCTGAGTTGAAATTTCTAAATTATATCTTTCATCTACTTCAGAATTAATTTCCATACCACGCTCTTTAGCTGTACTTTTCATGAATTGCCAGAATCCAGACGCACCAGCTGGTGAAACTACGTTTTCTAATCCACTTTCTATTATAGCAAGATATTTAAAATCATTAGGAATATTATTTTTTTCTAGTATTGGCTCGATAATAGGGAAATATTTATTAGCTCTCTTAAAATAAAATAATGTATTTGATTGCCAGTAAACATTTTTATGAATTTCTTTATCATATCTTTCCCATATATCCGGTGCGTATAATGGAGCATATTCTCCAGCAAAATGTATTGAGTCAGGAGTTGTTAATGTATAACTTCTGAAATATGAATTAAATTCTCTTTGATGAATTATATCATCAATTTTTTCATTTTTTTTCTCGCCATTGTTAAAGTTAAAAAACAAAAATGATATTATAACCAGACTGATACAAATTAGAAATACTTTTTTCATTAAAATCTACTTTTAAAATTAATAAATCTTTCAGATTTTTTATCTTTTTCTGAGACAATTGGATTTTCAATTTTCCAGTCTATATTTAAGTCTGGATCATTCCATAAAATGGATCCCTCTGATTTTTTATCATAGACTCCGCTACATTTGTAAGAAAATATTGTGTTATTTTCTAAAGTTGAAAATCCATGAGCAAACCCTGGTGGAATCCAAAACATAAATTTATTTTTTTCACTTAAAACAATAGACTTATGCATGCCGTATGTAGGAGAATTTTTTCTTAAATCTACCGCTACATCTAGTACTGAACCACTAATAACTCTTACTAACTTACCTTGTGTATTGGGAGGGTTTTGAAAATGTAATCCTCTTACTACTCCTATAGATGATGAAGATTGGTTGTCTTGAAGAAAATCTACGTCTATGCCGTTAGACTTAAATAATTGCTTATTCCAACTTTCAAAGAAGTACCCTCTCTCATCATGATGAACTTTTGGTTTAATTACTAATAACCCTTCAATTTCTGTGTTACTTACTTCCATGTATTAAAGTTTTTGGTAAATTTCAAAAATAAGAAATTTGATAAAAAATTATTTGATTTTTCTTGTCCAATATGATGTTCTTCCAAACCACGATACTCCTACATATCCTCTCAAGTCTAATTTGTTTTTGGAGTTCATTGTGATGGTCCCTCTGTATGTGTTTCCGCTTTTAGGATCATATATTCTTCCTCCGTCCCATTCATTGTCGGTATCATACTTAAATCGATACATGATTTTTAGTCCCAGTCTTTTTCTTCCTCTTAGTTTTTCATCAGGGTTTAAAATATCTTTTTTGGGTTCCCCGTTGATGTCATTTGGATTTTTCATCCAAATTACATGTCCAGAATAGGTGTTATTTTTCTCTTTTTTTATCAAAATGACGGCGTCTTTTTCTTCATTGTACCATTCTCCTTCTATTGAGTACTTCTGTCCATATGAATAAGTGGTAATAAATATTGAAATGAACAAAATGAATATTTCTTTTTTCATATTTTATTTATTTTTCAATGAACACAGATAAATATTAAAGTGATATTTAGAAATCAAATATGTATAACCTCATCATACGCGTCTGCAACAGCTTCCATGACTGCTTCACTCATAGTTGGATGTGGATGAACTGCTTTTAGAATCTCATGACCAGTTGTTTCCAATTTACGAGCGACCACTGCTTCTGCTATCATTTCAGTAACATTATAACCTATCATATGACAGCCTAGCCATTCTCCATATTTAGCATCAAATATAACTTTTACGAATCCGTCCTTATGCCCAGAGGCAGAGGCCTTTCCTGATGCTGTAAATGGAAATTTTCCAACTCTAACTTCATATCCAGCATCAATTGCAGCTGCTTCTGTCATTCCAACTGAAGATATTTCTGGAGAACAATAAGTGCAGCCCGGAATATTTCCATAATCAATAACATCAGGTTCATGACCAGCAATTTTTTCAACACAAGTAATTCCTTCCGCTGATGCAACATGAGCTAGAGCTTGTGTAGACAAAATATCTCCAATAGCGTAGTAACCAGGAACATTTGTCTGATAATAGCTGTCTACGATAATTCTATCATTTTTCGTATTTATTCCAACTTCTTCAAGTCCAATATTTTCTGTATTTGGTTGTATCCCAACTGCGGATAGCACAATGTCACATTCAATTGTTTCTTCTCCTTTTTTAGTTTTAACTAAAACTTTACATCCCTTACCGGATGTATCTACACTTTCAACAGAGGAATTTGTCATTATGTTTATCCCAGATTTTTTAAATGATCTTTGAAGTTGTTTCGAAATATCTTTGTCTTCTATTGGTACAATATTTTCCATATATTCTACAATCGTTACATCTACTCCCATGGAATTATAAAAGTAGGCGAACTCTACACCAATTGCTCCTGATCCAACAATAATTATTTTATTTGGTTTTGATGGAAGAGTCATAGCTTCTCGATAACCAATTATTTTTTTTCCATCTTGTTTTAGATTTGGTAACTCTCTGCTTCTAGCTCCAGTCGCAATGATGATATGTTTAGCTGAATATTCTTTTTGCTTATCATCTTTTGTAACATTAACCTTATTATTTTTAGCAATTCTACCATGACCATATATAACTTCTATTTTGTTTTTCTTTAGTAAATAGTCAATTCCTTTACTCATCCCGTCAGCTACATCTCTACTTCTTTTGATAACCGAGGAAAAATCAGCATTAGCTTCTTTAACTTTTATTCCAAAATCTTCAGAGTGATTAATATAATCAAATACCTGTGCAGATTTCAAAAGCGCCTTAGTAGGTATACATCCCCAGTTTAGGCAAATACCTCCTAAACTTTCTTTTTCTATAATAGCTGTTTTAAGTCCTAGTTGAGACGCTCTTATAGCTGTAACATAACCGCCAGGACCACTCCCTAGTACAATAACATCATAATTCATATTTTTTATTTTTTATTTTTATTCCACGAAATTTCCCAATCTTTAAAATCAGCAGCTAAACAATCAATTTTATAATCTTTTCTTCCACCAACTATTTCCTGTATTTTGTTTTTAGCTGTATTTCTGATTCCATTTAGTCCGTGAGTTAGTTCAAGATTATTTCCATCCTTAATACCTTTTCTATAGTTTGATTCGTTGTGCCAGATATGTAAATTCATTTGAGATAGAACAATTATCGCTCTAATAGTTTCTGCAGTAATTTTAGAATTTTTTTCGTCTAGAGTCTCTTGAATATCATGAACTATGTCTTGAATTTCTTTAGCATACTCTTTTTTATGTTCGGTAATAAAAACTTCTTTAAGCTGTGCGATTGATAACCGATCGATTAACTCAGACAATGTTGGAAGATATTTTCTCATGTTGACTTAAATTTTAACAAAAATAACAATTAATATAATATTAATTAAAATTATCTTTCATAATTATTCCTTATTTAATTTATCTTTGTATTCTAAATTTATGAAATGATAATTTATAACATATCATATAACAATCCTCATAGACACTATATAGATTTTGAATTAACTACTAAAGTCCATACAGAACGAAAAATACAGTTACAACTTTCTGCCTGGAGACCAGGAAGATATGAGTTGGGAAACTTTTCTCAAAATATACAGAAATTCGAAGTTTATGATGAAAATAATAATTCTTTAAGTTTTAAAAAAATCACAAAAGATTTGTGGGAAATTAATTGTTCTGGAGTTGATGAAATTATCGTTAGATATAATTTTTACGCGAACCAATTAGACGCGGGAGCGTGTTATTTAGATGAAAATCAACTTTATTTAAATCCTATTCATTGTATGTTTTATATTGTTGGAAGAATGAATAATGAGTATAAATTAAATTTTGATTTACCTGATAACTATGTAATAGCTTCTTCATTAACGACAAATAAACACACTTTAATAGTAAAAGGTTATGATTTATTAGCTGATTCGCCCATCATTTGTTCCGATTCATTACAACACGATTATTATGAAGTTAATGGAATTAATTTTCATTTATGGTTTCAAGGAGATTGTAAACCAGATTGGAATAAGTTAAAAAATGATTTTAAAAATTTTACAAACACTCAGATCAATTGTTTTGGATCATTTCCCTCCGATGAATTTCATTTTTTCTTTCAAGTAACACCATATAAAAGTTATCATGGTGTAGAGCATCTCAAAAATACTGTTTTACTTATTGGACCTGGCGATGAAATAATGACAAAACGATATGAGGATTTGTTGGGTGTATGTTCCCACGAGTTGTATCATGTTTGGAATGTAAAAACAATTCGACCGATAGAGATGTTTCCCTATGACTATACTAAAGAAAATTATTTCAAAACAGGATACGTGGCTGAAGGAGTAACAACATACATGGGTGACTTGTTATTGTATAGTTCAGGAGTTTTTTCGTGGGGTGAGTTTGCTAAAACTCAAAATCAGAATCTAGAAAGACACCTAATGAATTATGGTAGATTTAATTTATCCGTTGCTGACAGTGGATTTGATAGTTGGCTTGATGGATATAAGTTAGGTGCACCTAATAGAAAAACTTCTATTTATCCTGACGCAGCACTTTGTATGTTAATGATAGATTTAGAAATAATTAAAAACACAAACGGAAAAGAGAGTTTACACTCTGTAATGAGGGAGCTGTATCATAATTATGCGTTAAAAGAAAAAGGATACTCTGAGGATGAATTCATAAATATTTGTGTTAGATTTGGTGGGGAAACAGTTAATAAGATTTTTGAAGATCACATTTACGGTACCAAAGATTATATTCCGCAATTAAGATCTTCTTTGGATATTGTTGGAATTGAACTAGTTGAAAAAAGAAATCCAAACCTTACCGCACAGTATTTTGGTTTTATCACGATTAAGCAGAATAGAAAATTTATTATTAAAAAAGTAGAACCAAACTCAGAAATAGATCAATCAGGAATCGCTCCAGAAGATGAACTATTAAAAATAAACGGTGATGAAATTAGTGGAGATTTATCTGAAATGTTGAGTAACTGTTCTGATGAAGTATCTTTCACGTTTAAAAAGAAGTTTTTTTCAAAAGATGTTATATTAAAAATCGGAAACTATTATCCGCTTTTGGAAATAAATAAGAAAGATAGTGGTTCAAAAGAACAATTAAGTTTAAGAAAAGTTTGGTGTAATAATTAAATGAAAAAAATTAAACTAATAAAAAATAAAAAGCATAGTATCTGTTCGTGTGGACTAAGTAAGGCAATTCCTTTTTGTGATAATGAACATAGAAAACATAATAAGAAATACACAACTAACTATAAATCAGTAAAAATAATTCCTGCTGAAAACGTTTTAATTGAAGTAAATTCATCCACATGGAAAAATAAAATTTAATATGAAGTTTACCGATGAAGAAATAGATAGAATTATTGAAATGGCTTGGGAAGATAGAACTCCATTTGATTCAATTGAATATCAATTTGGATTAAAGGAAAACGATGTGAGAAAAATAATGATGTCTAATTTAAAGAGAAGTTCATTTGAATTATGGAGAAAGAGAGTAAAAGGTCGACAAACAAAACATTCTGCGACAAATAAGTCAATAAGATTTAGGAGCTCGAATCAAAAAAGATATTAATTGTTTTTTGTCAAACTTTTTTTAACTAGTTTCCAATACTTAAAAAACGATTGATGGTAAACATCACTTACTAACCAATCTCTTTGGTCCATAATACCAACATAATTTGAATTAAAAGGGTGTTCTTTGTAATAAACTTTAGATTTTTTAATTGGTAAATCTTTGAATTCAGATACTATTACTTTAATATTGGGAATATTTTTTGAAAGTGATAACATAAAATTCATGCTATTTTCGCTAATAGGATGTTTTTTAAAGATACTAGGTTCAATTAATAGAATTCTATTAGCGTCAATATCTCTTCTCCATTTCGGGTCAATGTTATAAAAATTGTAAATACAAATTGGTTTATTATCTAAATTTAAAAATACGTCTGATTTTGGTAAATAAGTATTTAAATCAAATTTAATTATCTTTTTAAATTCATTATAATCTTTGTATTTCGATAATTTTTCATATGATTTGTCAAGTATTGTGTTTTTTTGATGTGTTTTTGTAAATTTATTAATATTGTCCTGGTTTGCGTAATATTTTTTATTACTATTAGTCCCACAAATCCACTGCCAACTTAACGCGTTGGAGCCCCAGTCCGCGTCCAATAAATAGTAATACATCCATTTTGCGGGTAACTTCCAGTGATAACCTCCAATATTAGTTATGTAACTTGCTACATACATTCTCATATGATTATGCATGTATCCCGAATCATAAAGTTCACCAATACATTTGTCGACTATCTTAATTTTGGTTTTTTTATTGAAAACAACCTCAGGTATTCCATGCCTAAAGACGTTTTCTTGCCTATGTTTAATATCTTTATCAATGTCATGAGTTTGCCATTTTTTTTGCCAAAATTCTCTCCATGTCATTTCCTGAATAAATTTTTCAATTTGATTGAATTGAAAACCTTTTGAGATTAATATATTATATATGTATTTAGTCGATATAAAACCTCTAGAGATATATGGAGATAATTTGCTGACTGAACCATCAATAAAATTTCTGTCACTAGTGTATTTAACTGGATTAATTTTTTCAATTTTTTGTTGTATTTCATCAAATTTAGTAATCATAGAATTATTTTTTGATGAATTAAATCATTAAAGTGAAGAGTATTGTATGACCAACTTTTAGATTTTTTAATTTCGAAGCAAAATAATGCGTGATCATCAAATTCGTAAATTTTTTTTGAATTTTTTAGTTCCAAAACAGCTGAAGTATTTTTTAATATTACATGATTATTCCAATTTTCAATTAATTGATTTTTTTTTAAGTACTCATCTTTTTTAAATTTAAACCCAGATTTTTTACCTAAATGACGAACTAGATTAATATTTTCTTTACTTAGAATTTGTAAAATAACATTTTGACATTGATCTATCAAGTTTTGATAAGTTAGTGTATTATAATCAATAGCTATCACGTATGTTTTAGGACTCATGTTTACCAATGAAACGTATGTACATATGTTCATGTTAAATTTAAACGAACTTGAATATGTTACCAGACTGTAAACAGCAACATTTGTAATATTCCATGGTCTTCTCATATAGTATTATTTTTAAATTTATAAAGTTGTTTTATGAATTTCATATGAGATGAAGAATTTAGGATTTTGAAATCAAAAATTATATTATCACCTTGAATTGTAAATGTATCGTCAGAAGATTGGAAGGATGTTTTGTAATATGGACATGTCACTATGAATTCACTATTTTTAAATCTAAAGTAAAAAACTATACCCTTATTCCAAAGATCGAAATTTAGGTAAGTTGAATTCATATTGTCAAATTCAAAGTCTAGTTTTGATGTTGTTCTAACATCGGTTAATAAGTATCTGGTAGTGCCAAAATTTCTTTTTCTTAATCTGTCAAAAAATGTAGGTTTTTTTCCACATATATTTGAAATTATTTCATTAATTTCTTGTCTTGAATATTTATTAATTTTAAAAATCATAATATTCCCAAAATTAATAAAAAAAAATAAATGTATAGATTTTTTATTTAAAAGTTATACAAAATTATTTGGAGAAAGTTTTTGATTTTCGCTAATCCAAGTAGATCTCTGGTCAGATGTTTTAATTTTGTATACTTTCATATTTCCTGTAGTTGATTTTTTTCCATAGATTTCTAGCTGATAATTTGAATTTTTAAATGGATTTTTAAAATCTTTTAACTCAGCACCTCCATTTTTATAGCTTTCGTTCATTACAATTTTGGTATTGGTAATTAATTTTTTTTTATTTTCGTCGCTGATAAGACCCCATGACTCCTCAGGATGGATATTTGTTTTGTACAAAGATTCTGATTTTATGTAGTTTCCAACTCCAGGAAATAGTTGTTGATTCAGCAGAATTTTACAAATTTTTTGATGAGGTTTAATTTTATTTTGTAAAAAATTATAATGATCTGATATATTATAATTTTTGTTTAATGAATCAAATTTATTGTCATATTTTGAAGAAAATTTTTGTTTGGAAATTATATCAATTTTTCCAAATTTTCTTATATCGACAAAATATAAAGTATTGTGTGGGTTAAATATTTTAAAATGACAATGTTTTTTGTTGATATCTGACCACCCTCCGGTCATTCCTAAATGCAGTCTTAAAAATTGTTCATCTGCTAGTTTCAAAAAAATATTTTTACCTACAGTGAATGAAAGTTCGTATTTAATCATATTATTGTTAACTTTCTCAAACAATTTGGAGTATTTATCCAAATAATATTCAGAGAGAATCTGAAAACTAGATTCATTAACTAAAATCTTATTTAAGTAATTTGATGAAATTTTTGCTTCTGGACCTTCTGGCATTTTTATCATTCTTAAATTAATTCAGCTAAATTACAAGTTTTTTATGTTAATTTGTGTTTGCTAATGCTAAGAAATAAAAATATAAACTTTTTTATAATTTGTTTAATTACATTTAATATTTATTGTAAAAAAGATCCATTTGTGAATGAGTGTATCGAATTTAAAAATATAATTACATCAGACCCTGATAAGCGAAACAATAAAGTATTGATTGTAGGTATAGATGGTGTCAGAAGTGATGTCATATCTTCAGAAAACAGTCCTTTTTTACATTCTTTTTTAAACAGTTCAAACTCATATTCAAATCTAAACCATAAAACTGAAAAAGACACCTACAGTGGTCCAAACTGGACAAGTATATTAACTGGGGTTCATTATGAAAAACACAATGTTTTAGATAATTCCTTTGAAAATAATCAATTGGAATTATACCCTAATTTCTTTAATTATTTAGAATCTTCAATGGAAAATCATGAAAGTTACTCGCTTACAAATTGGGTTCCCTTGAATCAAAATATTTTAAAAAATGATGTTGATTATGCTAATTTTGAATATTACAGTGATTCACTTGTATTTGAGTTTTCTAAAGACATAATTTCTGACATAAATTCCGAACATCCTTCATCAATATTTATTCAGTTTGATGAGCTTGATGGTACAGGTCATGAGTTTGGTTTTTCAAAGGACTCAGATGAATATACTCAAACATTAAAACAAATTGATTCATATGTAAATGAATTGTATTTACTAGTAGAACAAAGAAGAAATAATGGTGAGAACTGGTTGGTGATTTTTGTTTCTGACCATGGTGGCGACGGATATAGTCATGCAGACCAAAATAATCCTAATATTAATCAAACAATGTTAATTATTGACCACCCATACATTTACTTTAATAATGAATACTTAAGTAAAATGCCAGATATCGTACCTACGATTTTTAATTTTATGGGAATCACAAATTCCTATTTTAATTGTTACAGTGACGGAGAATCAATAATATTATAATTTTAAATGAAAGAAATAAATTTAGATAACAAAGTATTTAGACAGTATATCTGCAGAGATGAAATTGTATGTATTATTGAGGATATATCCAATAAAATCAATCAATCCAAAATACAAAATCCATATTTTTTAGCGATTTTGGATGGTTCATTTATTTTCGCTAGCGATTTAATTAGAAAAATTCAAATACCAAACACACAAATTTCATTTGTTAAATTAACTTCATATGCAGGAACAGAAAGTACTGGAACAGTTAAAGAGTTAATTGGATTAAAAGAGGACATCAGTAATAGAAATGTTATTATTATAGAAGATATAATAGATACTGGTAATACAATAACAGAAATTTTTAAATCTTTGGAAAAATATAATGCTGCAAGTATAAGTGTAGCTACGCTTTTGATGAAACCAGATGTTTACAATAAGGATGTTAAAATCAATTTCATAGGAAAAAAAATTCCTAATGATTTTGTTGTTGGATATGGTATGGATTTTGATGAAAATGGACGTAATTTGCCACATATTTATAAATTAAAAAAATAAATCTTATGTTAAATATAGTATTGTTTGGTCCCCCAGGTGCGGGAAAAGGAACACAGTCAAGTTTATTAATTGAAAAATACAATTTGGTACATCTATCGACTGGAGATATACTAAGGAGTGAAATAGCTGAAGGAACTTTATTAGGGATTGAAGCTAAAGAATTAATGGATAAAGGAAAGTTAGTTCCTGACAATGTTGTTATTGGTATGATATCTTCAAAATTAGATAAAAATGTAACTGCAAATGGTTTTATTTTCGATGGTTTCCCAAGAACAACTGAGCAGGCTATTGCCCTAGACTCATTGTTAAATAGAAAAAACACCTCAATTTCAACAATGGTATCCTTAAATGTAGATGATAAAGAGTTAATTAGTAGACTTTTAAACAGAGGAAAAGACTCAGGTAGAGCTGATGATCAGAATAAAGAAATAATAGTTAACAGAATAAATGAATATAAAGAAAAAACAGCTCCCTTAAAAGAATATTATTTCAATCAGGATAAATTAACAGAAGTATCAGGTAAAGGAAGTGTAACAGAGATTTCAAAAAAATTATTTGAATTAATTGATGCTCTATAAATGAGAATTAGAAATTCAAATTTTATTGATTATGTGAAAATATTTTGTCGCTCCGGTAAGGGAGGTGCTGGTTCTGCTCATTTCCACAGAGATAAAATAACTTCAAAAGGCGGCCCTGATGGTGGAGATGGAGGTAAAGGAGGTGATATTATTCTTAGAGGAAACAGTCAAATGTGGACGCTTCTTCACTTAAGATATAAAAAACATATTTTCGCTGGACATGGTGAAAACGGTAGCGGAAATCACAAGCACGGAAAGGACGGAAGTAACCAAATAATTGAGGTCCCGCTAGGTACCGTTGCAAGAGATCCAGAAACAGGATTAGAAATCTGTGAAATTACAGAAGATGGAATTGAATTTACGTTGGTAAAAGGTGGTATGGGTGGCAGAGGTAACTCTCATTTTAAATCAGCTACTAATCAGACTCCAAGATATGCTCAGCCTGGTGTTGCATCAATAGAAGGTTGGTACATACTAGAGCTAAAAGTACTAGCGGATATTGGATTAGTAGGATTTCCAAACTCTGGAAAATCTACATTACTCTCCGTTGTTTCTGCTGCAAAACCAGAAATTGCAGATTATCCATTTACAACTCTAGTGCCAAACTTAGGGATTGTATCTTATCGTGACAATAGATCTTTCATTATGGCAGATATTCCAGGAATTATTGAGGGAGCTGCTGAAGGCAAAGGATTAGGTCTAAGATTTTTAAGGCATATTGAAAGGAACTCTAGTTTACTTTTCTTAGTTCCTGCAGATGCTGATAATATTCAAAAAGAATATAAAATACTTTTGGATGAGTTAAAGAAATACAATCCACAATTGCTAGATAAAGATAGAATCTTAGCAATTTCAAAGTCAGATATGTTGGATGAAGAATTGAAAAATGAAATTAAAAAAGAGTTGCCTAAGAATATTCCTTCTCTTTTTATTTCTTCTTTAGCACAAAAAGGAATAATAGAGTTAAAAGATTTAATTTGGAAAAAATTAAATGAACAATGAGATGTATCCAAAAAATAGATGAGTATCTATTTAGATTAATTAATTCATTAGGATGGGAACAAATGGATGCAGTAATGATCCTCATTTCTTCAAAATGGTTTTGGATTCCATTATATTTATTTATTTTATATAAAATCTATAATAATTTCAAAACAGATTTTGGTAAAATAGTTGTTTGCCTAGTTGTTTTAATCTTTTTAGCAGATTTTGGTTCTGTTCATTTTTTTAAAGAGATTTTTGAAAGACTTCGCCCATGTCACTTTTTAAAAAATATAAGAATAGTTGACGGTTGTGGAGGGTCTTTTGGCTTTGTTTCATCACACGCCGCTAATTGTTTTTCAATTGCTTTTTTTGTCTTTCTAATATTTAGAAATTTTTGGGGGTTTATTCATCTATTTTCATGGGCTGTATTAGTTGGATTTTCGAGAATATATTTAGGAGTTCATTATCCATTTGATATTTTAGGAGGTATGTTTTGGGGACTTTTTGTAAGTTTGCTTGTGTATAAGTTATATTTAAGATTTAAATGAAACAAATAGACTTACTCTGGATACTCTGGTTATTTTTTGTTGTTATATGGAATTTTGGATGGCCAGAAGCTTATCCAATAGCTGATGTTATAATTGCGGTGATACTATCAGTTATATTAAATCATCTTAAAAAAAAACATGAAAAAAATATTAATAATACTTAGTTTTTTATTTTGCTTACAATCTTATTCTCAAACCAAACCTAAACTAGTTGTGGGCATTGTTGTAGACCAAATGAGATTTGATTATATATATCGATTTTGGGAAGATTTTGGAGATGGTGGTTTTAAGAAGTTAATAGGAGAAGGTCATTTTTTCCGCAATTGTCAGTTCGGTTACTTGCCAACTTATACTGGTCCCGGACACGCAAGTATATTTACTGGTACCACTCCGTCTGTTCACGGAATTATTGCTAATGATTGGTATGATAAAAGTACTGGAGAATATATATATTGTGCTGGAGATGGGGATATGCACACAATATGTAATTGTGAAAAGAATAATGTTGATATTATTTCGAAAGATGGAAAAATGTCTCCTCACAGAATGCTAACAACAACCTTTTCAGACGAACTAAAACTCTTTAACGATAATAGTAAAGTAATTGGAATTTCATTAAAAGATAGAGGAGCTATTTTGCCTGCAGGACATAGTGCAGATGCAGCTTTTTGGATGGATAGTGAGGGAAAATGGATTACATCTTCATATTATATGGATTTCCTGCCAGATTATGTTCAAGAAATAAATGATAAAAATTATGTTCAAAAATACTTAAAGGGTGAATGGAAATCATCAGGAGAGTTTAGTCATGATTTACAAAAATTAATTCAAAATAATGACACAACTAAAATTGCTACAGTTCCGTTTGGCAGCTCTTCTTTAAAAGACTTATGGAAATCAAAAAAAGAATTTAATTATAATTTAGAAAATATATTCGAGCAAAAAGGTGGTAGTGCAATTAAAACAACACCATTTGGAAATACTATTTTGAAGGATTTAGCAATTCAAATACTGAAAAACGAAAATTTAGGTCAAAACTTAAGTGCCGATATATTGAGTATAAGTTTTTCTTCAACTGATTATATTGGGCACAAGTATGGACCACACTCCCCAGAGATTAAAGACACTTATATTAGATTGGATAAAGATTTGTCTGAAATTTTAGATTTTGTAAACAAAAATATTGGATTTGAAAATGTCATTATTTTTGTTACCGCAGATCATGGAGTTGTGTCTGAACCCAGACAACTTATTGAAAGAAATATACCCGCTGGATATTTTGACCCATCAGAAATGATTGATGAACTTTCAATTTTTTTAAATACTAGATATGGTATTGGAAATTGGATTGAAAATTTTTCTAATAATCAATTATTTTTAAATTATAAATTGATTGAGGAAAAAAATATTGATATGGAAGAAATACAAAGAAAATGTGCACAATTTTTATTGAAATATAAATGGGTTAAAAATACATATACAGCTATCCAATTAAATGAAAACGAATATCATCATTCTTTACACTCTCTGGTACAGAGAGGATATAATCAGAAAAGATCTGGAGATGTTGTAATAAGTTTACAGACAGGTTGGTTAAAATCATATTGGTCTAAAGGCGGTACTACTCATGGATCTTCATATAGTTATGATACTCATATTCCACTAATTTTTTGGGGAGGGGAAATCCCTCATGGACAAACAGACAGAAAAGTCAATATTCGAGATATTGCTCCAACAATTTCAACATTGTTAGGTATTTCTTATCCAAATGGATGTACAGGAAACCCCTTACCTGAAGTAACACAATGAAAGAAATAGTTTCTTCAAATTATTCTGTGTGGATAGGGGAGGATTCTCTTAGCAAATTAGATATTTTTTCATACTCTAAAGTAGCAATTTTAGTAGATGAAAATACTAAAAGAGATTGTTTACATAAACTGCCTAAAATTGATAGTCATATCATTATTGAAGTTAAATCTGGAGAGCACAATAAAACTATTTCAACTTGTAATTATATTTGGGAAAAGCTTACAGAGAACCAATTTGATAAAAATTCATTGTTGATTAACCTAGGTGGAGGAGTTATTGGAGATATGGGGGGCTTTTGTGCTTCCACTTTTAAAAGAGGTATTCATTTTATTCAAATTCCAACAACATTGTTATCTATGGTTGATGCGTCGATTGGTGGAAAATTAGCTATAGATTTTAAAAAATTTAAAAATCAGATAGGTCTGTTTAATAATCCTGTAACAGTATTGATTAACCCGGAATTTTTAGAAACATTACCGAAAAATATACTAAAATCTGGTTTTTCGGAAGTTGTTAAACATGCTCTAATTGCTGATAGAGACTTATGGAATAATATTTTTTCAAAGAGATTTGAAGATTTAGACTGGTTAAAGATAATTACTACCTCTATATCTATAAAAAATAATATTGTATTGTCAGATCCGTATGAGACTGATTTGAGAAAAAAACTTAATTTTGGTCATACTTATGGACATGCAATTGAAAGTTTCTATTTAAAAAAGGGAATACCTGTATTGCACGGTGAAGCAGTTTTTGCAGGTATGATTCTTGAGACTCAACTCTCTAATCTTCATCCAGAAGAAAAATTAGAGATTAAAAACTATATTTTATCTAACTTTTCTTTACCGTCTTTTCCTAAAAAGTCAGATCTTTTACCATTTTTGATTAATGACAAGAAGAATAAGTTTGGTAAAATTAGTTTTTCTTTGTTAAATCAAATTGGGGACTGTACTGTAGACCATTTATTTTCTTTAGATGAATTATAAAGTATCTCACCCTTCAAAAAAAATATTTTGTGAAATTGATTTGCCAGCATCAAAAAGTATTTCAAATCGATTATTGATAATTAGTGCGTTATGTTTAAATAAATTTAAAATACAAAATCTATCCGATTCGCAAGATACTATGAGCTTGAAAAATGCGATAGATTCAAACAATAGAACTTTAGATGTTGGAGCTGCGGGAACTTCATTTCGTTTTTTAACAGCGTTTCTATCAACTCTCGATGGACTAGAATATATATTAACTGGTAGTGAGAGAATGAAAGAGAGACCAATAAAAGAGTTGGTAGATTCTTTAAGAAAATTAGGAGCTGAAATAGAATATTTAGGTAAAGAAAATTTTCCTCCGTTAAAAATTACAGGAAAGAATTTGACAGGAGGAAAAATACAAATAGATGGAAGTATTAGTTCTCAATTTATTAGTGCATTATTGTTGATAGCTCCTAATTTGAAAAATGGTATTGAACTTGAGATTGTAGGGGGTATAGTTTCAAAACCATATATTAAAATGACATTATCATTAATGAAATACTTTGGAGTAAATTATGATTGGGAAGATAATATAATATATGTGAAAAGTCAAAAATATATTGCTAAAGATTACAAGGTTGAGTCTGATTGGTCTTCAGCTTCATTTTGGTATCAAATCGCTTCATTATCAGAAAATTGCAACATTAAAATTCGTGGTCTTGATAAAAAATCTATTCAAGGAGATATGAGATTAATAGATTTGTTTAATAGATTAGGTGTTAACTCTGAGTTTATAAGTAATAATTTAATTCTCACAAAAAATAATAATCTTAATGTACCTAAATTGATAGATTTAATAGATACTCCAGATTTATATCAACCACTCAGATGTACAATTTTTGGACTTAGGAAAAGTTCTAAATTCATTGGACTTTTTACTTTAAAAGATAAAGAAACTGATAGGGTAAGGTCTCTAGACAAGGAGTTAAAAAAAATAAAGAGCTCTAAAATAATAAATACATATCAGGATCATAGAATGGCAATGTGTTTTGCCCCATTGTGCATTGTATTTGGAGAATTGCAAATTAATAATGTTGAGGTTGTTAACAAGTCTTATCAAAAATTTTGGGAGGATTTAGAATTAGCTGGTTTTAAAATAACTCCTTTAACTCCAATAAACCATTAATTTCATATTTTGGTTGCTCATTATGTGGAATCTTTAGGGGATTAAAGTATACTCCATCAATTCCGAAATTTTGACATCCCAAAATATCTACGATTAAATCATCTCCCACATATATACACTCATGTGTTTTACATTTTGTAATAGAAATTGAATATTCAAATATTTTAGGATTAGGTTTTTTTACACCAACTTTTTCTGAGGTTACTATATGATTGAAGTATGGTGTAAGTTTAGAGTAGTTTAATTTGATATGTTGTGTTTTATGAAATCCATTTGTAATTATATGCAGTTGATATTTAGATTTTAAATAATCTAATACTTCAATTACATGGGGAAATAATTTTGATTTTTTTGGACAAATATCAATATAATCTTCTCCGATATTTTCAGCGAGTTTAAAGTCAGAAATATTAAATTTTGATAATGTTTGTTGGAATCTTTCCCTTCTTAAATCCTTTTGAGAAATTTTATCTAGTCTATATTGAGTCCACAGTTCCTCATTAATAACTTTATATTTTTTAATAAATTCAGTATATGAATTAACCCCTAGTTTTTTAAGATTGTATGTTTCACATATCTCCATTAGTGTTTCGTGAGAATTTTTTTCAAAATCCCAAAGTGTACGGTCTAAATCGAAGAAAATGTGTTTTATCATTTTGTTTGTAATCAAACTATTCAAAATAGATTATTTTTTCTTTCCAAAAGAAAGGTCACCAGCGTCTCCTATCCCAGGAACTATATATAATTCCTTTGTCATTTCTTTGTCTTCACTTCCAATCCATAATGTACAATTTTGGAAATTAATATTTTTATTTATAAAATTTATTCCTTCACTTGAAGATATCACTGAGACTAAATGGATATGCTTTGGATTTCCTTTAGTTAATAAAGATTCCAAAGCAAGTTTCATGGATAAACCACTTGCTAACATTGGGTCACATAGGATAACACTTTTGTTGGTAATGTCAGGAGATGCCATATATTCTGTTATTATTTCAAAATCTCCATCTATTTTATATTTTCTATGTGCTGAAATAAATGAATTTTCAGCATCATCAAAGTAATTCAAAAAACCCTGATGTAAAGGGAGTCCAGCTCTTAAAATTGTTGCTAGCACAGGTTTTTCTGAAATTACATTCTCCCAAGATTCTCCAAGGGGTGTTGTTATTTTAGTATTTGTATAATCCATTTTTTTGCTAATCTCATAAGAAAATATTTCTCCAATTCTCTCCATGTTTCTTCTAAATCTCATGGAATCATTTTGAATTTCTACATTTCTAATTTCGCTTATAAAATGATTAAAAATTGAATTTTTTTCACCTAAATTAATTATTTCCATTATTCAAAATTTAAATTATGTTTAAGTTAATCTGTATGTTTATACTCAGATATTTTTATAAAAAAAGACCTCATGTTGAGGTCTTTTAAAAATTAATTAGCTCTGAATTTATATTCGTGAACTTTCAAGTCTTGATTTGCTTTAACAATTTTGTTTTTTAAATTTTTCTTGTAATCGGCAATTTTCCCATGAATTTCATCATTATCTGTGGCTAGAATTTGCGCTGCAAGTATTCCAGCATTCTGTGCGGCATCAAGCCCTACTGTCGCTACTGGAATACCTGGGGGCATTTGTAAAATAGATAATATTGAATCCCAACCATCTATCGAAATAGAGGATCTACATGGGACGCCAATTACAGGAACTGTTGCGAACGCTGCGACCACACCGGGTAAATGAGCTGCACCACCTGCGCCGGCTATAATTACCTTAATTCCGTTGGTGTGAGCATTTGATGCGAATTTTTCAACTAATTCTGGTACTCTGTGTGCGGATAATGCATTTATTTCAAATGGAATTTCCATATCGTTCAAAAACTCGGCTGCTTTTTTCATTACAGGCATGTCGGAGGTGCTCCCCATTATTATACTTACTACTGGTTTCATATAAATTTTAATTTTAATTTTTACTAATTGCAAATATTAATAATTTTTTTTAATAATACTGTTTAAAAATGTTTTCAATTATAGCATTCAAATTCTTGAGAGTTTTATTTGTAAAACATAAAAAGTTGATTGTAAATTTAATTGAGTTAACATTTAAGTAGAACCAAAAAAGATGTTAAAATTTATTTTTAATTGAGTCTCATATTTATCTGTATAACTTAATTATCACAACTTACTTATTGGTTCTAAAAAAATAAATAATAATTTTATTGTAATTTTAAAAAACCATATATATTTGCCTTTCTTTTTTGAGATTATTTAAAGAAGATGAATTTGTTCTTTGTTAAAATAGAGTTTAATTTTTGAGTTTAATTTTTTCTGCATTTAATTGTAATCATGTAAAGTACACGTAAGTTTTATTTGATTAAATTTATTTTTTGTACTAGGCAACTCTTAAATTTAAAATTATTTTAAAATATTTTTCAAAAAATCATTGCGTAATTAATATTTATATTACTTTTGCAGTCCTTTTTGAAATTTTTACATTTTTTTAAAAGGAATGTTCTTTGAATTAATGAAGATAGAATCAAAAGATTAAAATCACATCATAAGTCAAAATCAAACTTTTATTACAACGGAGAGTTTGATCCTGGCTCAGGATGAACGCTAGCGGTAGGCCTAACACATGCAAGTCGAACGGTAACATGAGAGCTTGCTCTCGATGACGAGTGGCGAACGGGTGCGTAACACGTATACAATCTACCTTTAACTGAGGGATAGCCCAGAGAAATTTGGATTAATACCTCATAGTATTATTTTAAGGCATCTTTTAATAATTAAAACTCCGGTGGTTAAAGATGAGTATGCGCTCTATTAGTTTGTTGGTGAGGTAACGGCTCACCAAGACTACGATAGATAGGGGGCCTGAGAGGGTGATCCCCCACACTGGTACTGAGACACGGACCAGACTCCTACGGGAGGCAGCAGTGAGGAATATTGCGCAATGGAGGAAACTCTGACGCAGCCATACCGCGTGTAGGAAGAATGTCCTATGGATTGTAAACTACTTTTATACAAGAAGAAACCCCAATACGTGTATTGGGCTGACGGTATTGTAAGAATAAGCACCGGCTAACTCCGTGCCAGCAGCCGCGGTAATACGGAGGGTGCAAGCGTTATCCGGATTTATTGGGTTTAAAGGGTCCGCAGGCGGGATTCTAAGTCAGTGGTGAAAGCCTACAGCTCAACTGTAGAACTGCCATTGATACTGGAATTCTTGAGTGTGGTTGAAGTAGACGGAATATGTCATGTAGCGGTGAAATGCATAGATATGACATAGAACACCAATTGCGTAGGCAGTTTACTAAACCATTACTGACGCTCATGGACGAAAGTGTGGGGAGCGAACAGGATTAGATACCCTGGTAGTCCACACCGTAAACTATGATCACTAGATGTTGGCGATATACTGTCAGTGTCTTAGAGAAATCGTTAAGTGATCCACCTGGGGAGTACGTTCGCAAGAATGAAACTCAAAGGAATTGACGGGGGCCCGCACAAGCGGTGGAGCATGTGGTTTAATTCGATGATACGCGAGGAACC
>Ga0160423_10000084_pt1 | contig 62365 bp, 66 predicted proteins | sample CRUFie14St8metaG_FD_108191 | JGI IMG/M metagenome (GOLD analysis project Ga0160423, IMG submission 108191) | Marine microbial communities from the Costa Rica Dome - CRUD Field 142mm St8 metaG | ecosystem: Environmental > Aquatic > Marine > Oceanic > Photic zone | place: Costa Rica: the Eastern...
CACCACAGCGCGTTCTAGATGTGGAATTAAAGTACCTAGAGGAACAAAAGCAAAAGTTGTTGTACTCGCATGGGTTGACGACAAGTTTGACAACTTCATCATGGAACACACAAGACACGGAAACCCAAAGCCCGGACTCGATGATGAAGCGGATGCGATTGTAGTTGCTCTTTCCCATTTTGATTTGAGAGACTAATTATTGAGTTACTGGAGACCTCGACATGAAACTTACTCAAACCAAACTAAAGCACATGATCTCAAGCATTTTGAATGAATCCAAAGACAGAGATGATCACGTTAACGCAGCATTCAATGCAATTGAATTTTACGAAGAGGGTTTTTCTGGAGAGGATCCCACAAGAAACTCCATGCAAGCTCTTGGAGGATTAGCTAATTTGATTAGCAAGGGAATCATAGCATGTATTAAACAAGGACCATCCCATGCGTCTGCTCAAATGGAGCTGATTAACAAGGCTAAAGAATTAGGTATTTTTGAAGAAGTCGCCGAAGGCGTTATTGATATGACTAAAGAAGATGTGTCTCCGGAAATCAGACTAAAATGAAACTTACTGAAGCAATATTGAAACGAATGATCCTTGAAGAAATGAACTCCGGCCTTCTCCAAGAAGCTGCGAAAGGACCACAAGATCTCCCAGAAGACGTATTCGTCAGAGTCTTTCATCAAGGACCAGATAAAAATTTAATTACCATACTCTTTACAGACAGAGATGGAAACTACATTCCTCCTGTTGCTAAGTCTGGAGAAAATAATCCAATCTATGGAGATGTTACCTTTAATTTAAAAAGTACACATCTCGAGTGCGATAATTCTTCTGTGATTGCTGTAACGGAGGTAGCTGATGGCTGGGGACCGATGTTGTATGATATCGCTATGGAGATCGGCACAATGAGAGCAAATGGGCTAACACCAGACCGAAGATCCGTGTCTCCGGAAGCCCAAGATGTTTGGTGGAACTATCTTAATATGAGACCTGACGTCAAAGCGCACCAATTAGACAATGAGTATAACGAGTTGACTCCTGAAGATTCAGACAACTGTGTGCAGATGATGTCTAGAGAGCGAGCTGAGGACTACGGTGGAGAGTGGAAAGACAATGCTCTTTCAAAAAGATTTACAAAAGAAGTGACTGTATTAGATCAAATTCGAGATCAATTAATTTGGGAAATTTAAAACTTTTTACTTGACAAGCATACACATACGTGTTACATTATAAATACACGGAGGAAATATGCAATACACAGTTTTAATCCCAGGTGGTTTCAAACCACCTCATAAAGGTCACTACGACTATATCAAGTTTTATCTAGATAATCCTGACGTTGAGCGAGTGATTATGTTCTGCGGCGACAAAGAACGCGACGGAGTGACTTTAGAGCATACCGAGAAGATCCTCGAGATCTATGGATTACTATCTCATCCAAAGATGGATTACAGAAGAGCAACAGTGCGAGAAGGAAAGAAGAAAAACTTCACCAATCCTCTTGCTGACTGTTTTGATTGGGGCGACGAGAATACCAAACACCACTTCGGCCTTGCTTGCTCCGAGAAAGATTCGGGATATCAAGTATCGTTCGGTGATTACTTTTACGGAAACGACAAGTACGTGCTCGTGCCCGTATTTAAAATGAATGACGTTATCTCAGCAACCCAATTCCGAGCAGCATTACAAAACAACGAATCAATCGCAAAGTTTTTGCCCGAGGGGGTAAGTGAAGAAGAAATTAGGGCACTATTTATAGCATAATAGTTGTTATGGAGACAAACAAATGAAACTTACAAAAAAAACATTAAAAAGAATTATCTTAGAGGAACTTAACGTAGTGTCCGAAGAAGAAAAGACACCAGAAGTTACTAAGGAACAAGATGCTGCTGCTAAAGAAATCGCCAAGAATCCAAAGCCGTTTCATGATGCCCTCTTTAAAGCCCTAGATGCTGACCCTGAGGTTCAAAAAATGCTTAGACAACAGAACGAGTCTAACGATCCTTTTGAAGATTTTCCTGTGGCTACAACATATGCAGCAACGATGTCTCCAGTTATGGCCCTCGCCACAGGCCCACTCTTAGCAAAGGTTGCTGCCGCCGTCGGTGTAACCGCTGGTGTCGCTGGTGTTGGAACCATGGCTATTGGTGCTTTGGTGCCTCTTGCCCTTGCCTATCTTTACGATAAGAAAGGTGGTCGAATTTAATCTAAACTTTTTACTTGACAAACCTTCTGTGATGTGTTACATTATAAACAGGAGGACATTATGATCGAGGACAAAAGAAAAATTGTGACCCAAGTGCTTGGGTCTTATTATCAAAAGGGCGATGAGCATTTGTATCATTGCCCTTATTGTAATCACCACAAAAAGAAAATGTCGGTGAACTTCGCAAATGGTTTTTTCAAATGCTGGATTTGCGATGAAAGAGGAAAGAACATTTACCGAATTGTAAGAAAGTTCGGCACATACCAGCAACGACAAAAGTATCTTGAACTACAAGGCAGACTTGACCTTAACGAGTTCGAAGATCTCTTCAAAGAATTAAACAACGAAGAAGAGAAGCAGCAAATAGATTTGCCCGAAGAGTTCATCTCGTTATGCAACAAAGATTTGCCGATGGAGACTACGGATGCATTTCGTTATTTATCATCTCGAGGTATTGGTCGTCGAGAAATATTAAAATGGAAGATTGGCTATTGCAAGGAGGGACGCTATGCCGGAAGAATTATTATACCGTCGTTTGACGTGGAAGGAGATTGCAATTACTTCATTGCTCGCAGTTACGTTGGGCATTCTTATAGGTACCTCAACCCTCCAGCAGACCGTGATATCGTTTTTAACGAACTGATGATTGATTGGGATGAACCTGTTATTCTTGTCGAAGGTGTCTTTGACGCAATTGCGGCAGGAGGTAACGCAATCCCCATCCTTGGCTCAACCTTGCGAGAACGCTCTCGTCTGTTTCAAGCCATTGCTGTACACGACACACCGGTCTACATGGCTCTTGATGGAGATGCCGAAAAGAAAGCAGAGTGGATCATTAAGTCCATGCTCAAGTATGACCTCGAAGTATTTAAGGTGCCCATTGACGAAGAAGACGTATCGGAGATGGGAGTAGAAGAGTTCAAAGACAGACTACTTAGTTCTAGACAAATAAAGAATGAGATGTATTTCTTTGAGCAAATGTTGGAGAACATTTAAATGAAATTAACAGAAGCAAAATTAAGACTTATAATCAACGAAGTGATTAGCGAATCAATTGATGACCTAGGATCCTACAGAAAATATTTAGCAATGGACGATATATCTGTAGATTCTGAAGATTATGAAGACCACATAAAAGATGCATCAACTGGAAACTGTGGTAAATTCACCTTGACTTTATTGGTGAGATTGTTAGAATTAAGAGAAAAAGGAATCGTCAAAGACATTGACCTAATGATTCTCTATGATAAACAGACCGTTACCAATTCAGAAGGAATAAATAAAATTGAAGACCTAATCGGATCCTTTGTTAATCACGCTTTTGTTTTTGCTGATGGGTTTTATTATGACGTCAATGGAAGATTTAACGAATCAGAACTATCTTCTCACTTAAGAGATTACACAGGCTCCATGGATGAGCCATTTTTAAATTCTTTTGAAGTAAATAATCTAAATGATGTTCAGAGATATCATAGTGTATTGAACGATATGGGCTCTCTAGATAATCGTAGTTGCTCTGGATATGAGAGTGCCGTTGAAGATATAATCATGAAAACATATTTTAATTAAAAAATAAATAAAAATACTTGACAAGACAACTCCGACATGTTATATTAATAATAACACTGGAGGATATATGGGTGGAAATATTTTTAAAGATAAGGCAACGTCAATTACAAAAGATAGAGTTGCACCAACGATCGAAGCATACAAGCGTACACTAGGCAAAATATTCCCAATGAAGGCACACTCTCTTTCATTCTTTGAACCAGTAGGTTCTGCTGGTAAGAAAGAAGTGTCTGGAGATTTAGATCTCGCTATTGATTGGACGCACATCGTACGATCGTTTACTTCTGATGAATTGCAGAAGTGGGATATTGAATATGATGAGTGGAATGACGCGTATACAAAGATCCACAAAAGATCCCGCACTGCGACATATCACATGAGCAAGATGCGTGCTTTATTATCTTTAATATCCGTAAAACTTGCGGAGAATGGAATACAATTAGGTGGAGATGTAACAGCCGGAAACATCTTCACATGCTTTCCACAGTATGACGAGAATGGACCAACAGATGACTACGTACAAATAGACTGGATGGTCGGAGACATTGATTGGCTCACTTGGTCGTACTATTCTCATGGAGAGTATGGACTAAAAGGTTTACACAGGACGCAGTTCCTTGTCGCACTATTTTCAGAGATTGGATACACATTTAACCACTTTTCGGGCATAAAGAAGAAAAAGACAAAAGAGTGGCTAATTTCGAGTCCCGAGGATGCCCTACAACTGCTTTCAGAGCACTACGGAATGGTAACACATAGCCAAACCCAAACGTTCGCTCAGCTCCATTCTTGGCTGTTGAACTGCGAATCAGGCTCTTATTTCAAGGTTATAAATCGATACAAAGAAATATTGAGAGTACAGAAACAAAATATTCCGAACGTGCTCACTCATACTATTTAATTAAACATGGGGGTGTAGCTCAGTTGGGAGAGCAACTGCCTTGCACGCAGTAGGTCGCAAGTTCGACTCTTGTCATCTCCACCATTTAAAAACTTAGTTCTTTGGAGCTCTCACACTTTTCGCCTCTCTTCGGAGAGGTTTTTTTTGGAGTCAAAATGATAACACTAGATCTTCACGGATTACGACATGAAGACGCCAAACGCAAACTTGAACTATTTATTAATGACCATTGGGGTGAAATGCTCAAGATTATAACTGGTCACTCAAGTTCCATGAGGGACATTGTTTCCTCGACAGCAGAGTCATACAATCTTGATTTTGCATGTGAGCCATTAGGCACATACATAATAATAAAGTCACACTAGGAGAAACTATGTTGCTATCACTTTTATTACTTGCTTGCGGTGGAGACATCGGAATTAGAACTGTCGATAAAATACAAGTCGACGATACTGGTTACGAAATCATCGACACAGCATACCCTGAGCCTGCTGCAGAACCTTCAACAGAACCTGCGGCTGAGCCAAGCACGGAACCATCTAGCGAACCTCTAAACGGAACTGTTGGGCTTGTAAATTTTAATTTGGAACAAGTTGCCTGTCAAGCATGCATGGGAGTAAGTCAAGAAATTACAATTCAATTGGATGCAAAATTTCACGAGAAAATAAACGAAACACATCCAACGTGGTTCCCGCCCGCCGGACAGTGTACAACAAACACCAATCCCTTGCAGATCAATGTGGCTACAAAGAATGTTGGGCAATCCCTGAATATTATTGGTAATCCAAACTCATTTACTGCTTTTAACAACGGTGCAAACACATACACAGGATTTATTCAAGAGTATCAATATGATCGAGACACGAATATGCAAGTACATTTGCAAGACGGTTCAGCCTTCCAGTTTCGCTCTATCCACGGATTTGATTTTGTAGAACCCTATGAGATGCGCTATGTCGACATTTCTTACGCCTTCGCAGCGGTAGTATCTAAATCTGGAACACAGTTCCAATGGGGGCCTGCCGGAGGACCTGATCTGTTCAACATTACAATCGCGACATATTCTCCAGACGGCAGTCAACTGCTTGGTGTGATATCATGCTCGACCGCAGACAGCGGATACTATGTGTTTGACGGATCATACTTTCAATCGTATCCAACATGGTCTTTGACTGCTATTCACATGACGAGATTTTCTCAACAGAGAGTCCCATATGAAGGCTTGAATGGTTATGTTGATGTACAATTAGAGTGGTCTGTTGTAGGAACAGGACATATTGAGTAACTTCCGCTAGACCCGATACTAGTTACTAGTGGAGGGTTTCATGTGGATGATATTGGGATCGGCTCTTTAGTTATTTTCCTTGAAGATTTCATGAGCGATACAATACCAAATGTCGGTATTGTATTGTCTGTGATTTCGTTTGATGAATTAACTGGGGATGAACTCGGTCAAGATATCACATGGTACTCCGTTATGTTTGGAGAAGTTGATATTGTTGTATCATCGGAGATGGTTATTTTACTAAATTAACTTGACAATCATTCGCCAACGTGTTATATTATATTATACATTGGAGGATGAAATGAACAAATTTATTGACGAAGGCTTAAAGGCTGGGTATGAATTTATTATTATAGAACCACAAGAGGGCTACAATGAAGCAATTGTGGCTTTTGATAGAGGCAGACTTGTATATGATACAGAAATGCTTATGGACGCCATGAGGAAGTATCACCATTGGGAATACGGCACTGCTATAACTTGGTTTGAATATAACACGTTAGCTCTCACACATATGGAGGGTGGACCATTATTTTTTGAACCAGAGGAGAAATATTACTTGACACATGAAGACAAACCTGTTACATTAGAAGTACGCAAGAAAATCATGGAGGACAAATGAAACGAATTGCACACATATCAGATACACACATTAGAAACCTTAAATACCATGACGAATACCGCCATGTCTTTAACGAGATATATGATAGTCTAAAGCAAGAGCAACCTGACTATATTGTACATACTGGTGACCTCGCGCATACAAAGACACAATTGTCTCCGGAATATTTTGAGATGGCCTCAAACTTTTTGAAGTCTCTCGCAGATATTGCACCGACAATTATGATCTTGGGCAACCACGATGGTAACCTTAAGAACGGCGACCGTCAAGATGCGGTCACGCCTGTAATTGAAGCAATGCAACATCCTAACTTTACTTTGCTAAAGAACTCCGGAGAGTATTCACCTGAGTCAGGCTTAACATTTAACGTACTATCGGTCTTTGATAGAAGCAATTGGCAAAAGCCATCAAACAATAGTTCGATCAATATCGCTTTGTATCACGGAGCAATTCAAGGTTCTCTCGTAGGCTCTGATTTTTCTCTGGATCACGGAGAGGATGACGTATCTATCTTTGGAGACTTTGACTATGCTATGCTTGGAGACATCCACAGAACACAATACTTAGACAAAGCAAAGCGAGTGTGGTACGCTGGATCTACTGTTCAACAGAACTTTGGAGAGAGCGAACTAAAAGGATATCTCATATGGAACATCCACTCAAAAGATAAGCACAGCGTCGAGAAAAGATTGTTTAGATCTCCACGACCATTTATCACAGTTAGTCTCAACAAAGACGGAACTCTGCCCAAGAGAGACGTTCCTAGAGGTTCTCGCCTTAGACTTGTGTCGAATTACAATTTGCCTGTTGCGAAGCTAAAACGGGCATGTGACTACGCTCAAGTTAAGTGGAGCCCCTATACCGTTAGTTTTGTAAACAAAGCCGCTCACAGCTCTCTCGCGGGCTCTAATGGTATATCTGCTGGTAAATCAATAAACATGCGAGATGAGAAGAACCAAGAAAAGTTCTTGCTTGAGTTCCTCAAGAATAAAGAAATTGAACAAGAAATCAAAGATCGAGTTCTAGAGTTGTCTCGAGAATATCTCAAGAAGGTATCCAACGGAAACGAAGTTTCTCGCAACGTTTTGTGGGATATTCGTAAAATGAGTTGGAACAATCTATTTAACTACGGAAAGGGCAACACTATTGATTTCACAAAGATCAATGGACTTGTTGGTATCTTTGGTAAGAATTACTCAGGTAAGTCTTCCATCATCGATGCTGCATTGTTTGGTCTTTTCAATACGACATCCAAAGGAGAAAGGAAGAATGTCCATATCATCAATCAAAACAAAGAAAGAGCTTCTTGTCGCCTCGAGATCGCTGTCGGCGATGATGTTTATAAAATTGCTAGAAGCCTCGAGAAAACAACCACAAAGTCTAAAGGCAGAGAAGTCCAGTCAGCGAAAACTGACCTAGACTTTACAAAGTACAACTTCGGAACTCAAGCGGAGTCCAAGAACGGAGATACTCGTAACAAGACTGACGAGAACATTCGTAAGACCTTTGGGTCTCTCGAAGACTTCATGATGACTTCGCTTGCTGCCCAGAACGATTCGTTTGGCTTTGTTAACGAAGGTTCGACAAAACGTAAGGAAATCCTTGCGAAGTTCCTTGACCTTCAAATCTTTGAGCAAATGAACAAACTTGCGAAGGCTGACTCGTCAGAAATGCGAGGAGTTATCAAGCACCTCAATTCTGTTGACTGGGAAAAGAAACTTGCGAGAGCAAAGGCTGAGTTCGAAGAGATTGTCGAGGACATTACAGAACAGCAGTCTCTTTGCGAAAAGCACAAGAGCAGATTGACCGAACTCAAAGATGAGCAACAGTTGATCAAGGATCAAGTTGAAGCGGCATCGCAAAAAGAGATTGACGTAGATGATGTTAAATCATTGCTCTCAAAGGCTCGTAAATCGCTCTCAAGCAATTCTAAGGAGATGGATAGGCTATCTACTGAGATCGCCACAAAACGCTCTAAGATTGAAGATTTGACGCTTAGATTGCCCTCTCTGCTTGAAGAGTCAACCACCGCTCAAGAAGAACTTGATGCTTTAGAGATTATCAAATCAGAAATAAAAGAGACTCAAAAGTCTGTTGACAAAGCAAAGCGAGAGAAGTCTAGACTTCAATCAAAGATTGATATGCTTCATGACCACGAGTACGACCCGAACTGTAGATTCTGCTGCGATAACGAATTCGTAAAGAAGGCTGAAGAAGCAAAGGTTACAATTGTCGATATACAGAAAGACATAGAGAACCTTAATTCTGCAATGCTGGACTTAAAAATGAAAGCGTCGTTGATCAACGAAGTTTATTCAAGAGCAGTTGTGCAAGATTACGAAGTTCAGCGAGACACTCTTTCGAAAGAACAATCAGAAGTTCGGAACATGTCTCTGCAATGGGAAAACTGCGAAGGTAAGGTATCTCTGATGGAACGACGCATCCAAGACTACGAAGCGGACATCGCATACTACAACGAGAATATTGAAGCGTATGAGAACCTTACATCATTACGTCGAGACCTACAAGCAATTAACAAGACAGTGTCCTTGAAAGAAGATCAGATCAAGAAGTGTGAAGTAAAGGTACTCGAATACATGTCCGAGAAGGGGTCGTCAAAGAGAACCATCGAAGAAGCAGAAGAGCGCATAGATCAAATTAAAGCCGCCGAGAGAGACTACATCGCATATGACTTGTTTGTGCAAGCCACACATGCTAATGGTATTTCTTACGAAGTAATCAAGTCTATGATGCCTGTTATTAATGCCGAGATCCAAAAGATTCTCTCTTCCATTGTTGACTTTGAAGTGTTCTTCGACAATGACGGAGACAAACTAGAAGTATACTTGCAACACCCAAAGTATGATCCACGACCTCTGTCTATGGGCTCTGGTGCTGAAAAGACAATTGCCTCTATGGCTATCCGCCTTGCGTTGATCTCCGTATCGTCTTTACCTAAGCCGTCGTGGTTTATTCTCGATGAACCTGCAACCGCTCTCGATGCTGAGCACATGGAAGGCTTCACGAGACTATTGCAAATGATCAAGGCTCAATTTAAGACTGTACTGTTGATTACTCACCTAGATTCTCTCAAGGATGTAGTCGATAAGACAATTGAAATTGATAAGGTCGATGGATATGCACACGTCAATTTGTAGATAGTTGAACTATTTAGAGCATTCTTTTGGAGGATTTATTATGGAAAATGAAGACAAAGGGGTGCTCGACGCTGTTCAAGAGAAACTTATCTCTCGAAAGCTTTTAGTGTTCGCAGTAGCAACTGCCTTAATGTATTTCTCAGACTTAAGTTCTGATACATGGGGTATGATTGCTATAACTTACATCGGTGGTCAAACTGCGATCGATTTCGCCAAAGCTTGGAGGAATGGATAATGTGGGATTGGATTAAAGATAAGTGGGAACTTGTAGTTTCCGCCCTCGTTGTGTTGACGGTTTTCATTCTTGGGCGCAAAAAACAAGTTGCTTCTGAGGAGATGGTTGAAGATATCATTGATATAAAAGAAAAAGAGGCTGAAGTAATTGAAGAAGTCTCAGCAGAAGAAAAACTTAGGCTAGCTAAGGCTCATCAAAAATACATCAACACACGCGTAGCACTTAGAAAGCAACATCGTGCAGCGCAGACTGAACTTGAAAGAGAAACAATCAATAGAAAACTAGATCTCATCGAGTTGGCTAAAGAAAATCCAGGAGAGATTGACAAGATCTTGATGGAAGAATTAAACATCGCGAAGCTAAAATGATTTGGCTTCTCACCGCACTTGCATTTGCCGAGCCGCTTATGGCCCCCTTGTCCGAAGGAGAGGCGGCTCCTTTTGCTGGTAGACTGTTCAATGATGAGGCTGTTGTCTCAATAATCACAATGAAAGAGTTCGCAGAATCTCAGTGCACAATCAACTCCGCTCTTGATTTTTCTCTTCAACTTGCGGAAAAACAACACCAAATTGACTATTTAGACATTGAAAAGCAAGCTTTGCAAGCGAAGTACGATGCGATGGTTGAGATCAAAGACGAAGAAATTGAAACCCTAAGAAGATATTCGAGCACAAAAAGGTCCTCTTGGGTGTTCTTTGGGGGATTTGCACTCGGCACAACAGCATCTCTACTGACTTATTATGCTGTTAACAAAATAGACGTGAGTGTTCAATGAGTAAAGATCCAAATTACGCCGTAAAGGTTGAAAAGGCAATAGCCGAGAAGTACGGCAAGGAAGCAGTTGTGAATCCCAAGTCACAATGGGATGACGATAAAGAAAAGCAGTACCTCGAGGAGCTTAAGTCGAACTATCGATACGATAAAGCCGAGAGCGAGAAAGAGGACTTGGACGGAGTTTTAATCTCAAAACAACTACTTAATAGAGAATCGAGGCGTTCATGCCCAACATGTAATACGTATTCATTCAAATCCGTGGATGATTTATATATGACGAAATTTGATTGCTGCTACAAGTGTTACATACAATGGGTGGAAGGTCGAGAAGAAAGATGGAAATCAGGTTGGAGACCAAACAAATGAAACTAAATAAAGAAACACTAAAAAGAATTATCAAAGAAGAACTTGAAGCCGTTATGAATGAGTCAGATCGTTTTCAAGGACAAATTCCACAAGAGCTGTGGTCTATAGGTGACTATGAAGATGCTCGAGACGAAGGAATGCTTGGTCGTCTTAGTAGCTACAGCGACGAAGAGCTTCAAATGAAAATTGAACAACTCGAAGAAGAAATTGAAGATGAAAAGAACTATATGGACGATCCTCAAAACCAGTACGATTCAGCAATTGCTCCGAAAGAAGCATTAATCAATTTCATTCAGGACATCTTACAAAGGAGATAACAAATGAGCAAAGAAACATTAGAAATTATTGAAGGACTCGCTCAAGCTGCTGCTAACGGATCATACGATGGTGGACAGCATATGGAGAACTACTCTCTTGATGGGCAGATTCGTAAGACCGGTCTAAAAAGAGAAGAAGGAATTCCTCTTCTTGACAAACGTTGCATTGACGGATTCAAAGTCAAGTTCTATGGAGACTCTATGATCATCAACTATCAATCAGATGTTAGAATGAAAGAACTCAAAGATAACGGATTTGAAAACGACATCGTTCGCACCATCAATGAAGTAAAGAAGTTCTTGCAAAAAGAATACAAAACAATTACTGGTAAGTCCGTATCGTTGACCGCGAAAGGTGACCCACAGATTATCATCCAGTCAACATCACACGTTCGCACATTTGTTCAAGCGTATCAACACTATAAGATTGGAAGCCTTAAAATGGATCAGATCGTCGCTCCTTCAGAAGATACCACTCGAGATATTACAAAAAAGTTTTTGGAAGCAGCAAAAGCAAAGCGTCCTCAGAACGAAAAGATCAAGGCATCAGACAATCAAAAATGAAACTTACAAAAGAAACACTAAGGCGAATCATCAAAGAGGAGCTCGAGTTATCCTTGCAAGAGCAAGATATTAATGAAGGGTTCTTCGATTCTTTCTTTGGCAGAGGCGAAAAGGAAACCGTGTCTTTACCTGGTTCACAAAAAGGAGAATCTGCTTTCTTAAGTCGACCAGGTAGCATTATCAGAAACAGCCTTATTAAGACTCAAAATGAAGATAGTTTGGAAGATATGGTGCACCTCTTTAGAGACCAGATCCCTTCCGACGAGATAGAACTATTCAACCAAATAATTGCAATTATCGCCACATTAAAAAAAGAGCATAGTGAATACGACAAAATTTTAAAAAATTATTATCAATGGAGCAAATTAGGCCGACGACAGCTCTCTAGATGGTGGGATTGGGTTAAGGACCCACCAAGACTTAGCAGAGCTACCAGGAAAACCATGAAAGCCTACGAGAGCCTTGTGCAGATTGATCCTGAGATCGCTGAGGCATTGGTAAAATATAAGCCAAAAGAAGTAATTACTCAAAATCCAGACTTCACTCGACGTTTTTAGGCGGGCAAATGAAACTAACCAAAAATGAAATTGTTAAAGAACTTGTAAAGTGCGGTAAGGACCCTCAATACTTCATCGATAACTATTGCAAGATTTCGCACCCAATGCATGGTCAAATTCCATTCAAGACTTATGACTATCAAAAGGAGATGCTTAAGAACTTTAACGACTATCGTTTTAACGTAATCTTAAAAGCAAGGCAGCTCGGGATCTCAACCATCTCGGCTGCTTATGTTGCTTGGTTCATGCTATTTCATCGAGAAAAGAACGTTCTCGTTATCGCAACTAAACTATCCACAGCAACAAACCTTGTAAAGAAAGTCAAGATGATCTTCCGTAACCTTCCACAGTGGATGTTGATTGCGAAGATTGCTGTTGACAACAAACAATCATTTGAATTAACAAATGGCTCTCAAGTAAAAGCCGGAACCACATCAGGAGATGCTGGTCGTTCGGAAGCATTATCATTGCTCATTATAGACGAGGCAGCGTTCGTTGACGGACTCGAAGAGCTTTGGACGGGTCTTTACCCTACTTTGTCTACAGGAGGGCGCTGCATCGCTCTGAGCACCCCTAACGGCGTTGGAAATTGGTTCCACAAAACCTATACCGAATCTGAGAACTCAATGAACGATTTCTTTCCAACAAAATTAAACTGGGATGTTCACCCAGACAGAGATGATGAATGGTACGAGAAAGAAACTAGAAACATGTCCAAGAGACAGATCGCACAGGAGTTGGAGTGCTCCTTTAATGCGTCCGGGGAAACTGTTATCAATCCTGAAGATTTACAAAGATTGCATGAGTGTGTAACAGATCCACTATACAGAACAGGGTATGACCGAAACTATTGGATCTGGGAGAAGTATCAAGAAGGCGTGCCGTACTTGTTGGTTGCTGACGTTGCTAGAGGCGATGGCGCAGACTTTAGTTGTTTTCATGTGTTGAGAATAGACACCATGACTGTAGTTGCTGAATATCAAGGTAAACCAGATCTCGACATGTACGCTGGAATATTGTACTCTGCTGGTAATGAATATGGATCATGTCTTTTAGTGGTGGAGAACAATGGTATTGGTATTGCTGTCCTAGAAAAGCTAAAAGAAATGAACTACAGCAAGATCTATTATTCCATTAAGTCAACACACGAGTATGTGGAGTCATATCTAGCCGAAGGCGACGCTAGAGCCGTATTAGGCTTTACAACATCAACAAAGACAAGACCGCTAATTGTAGCCAAATTGGAGGAGTACGTTAGAAACAAACTAATTAATATACACTCTAACCGTGTTTTTCATGAACTAAAAACTTTTATTTGGCACAACGGCAAGCCACAAGCAATGCGCTCTTACAATGACGATTTGGTTATGTCCCTGGCTATAGCATGCTGGGTTCGAGACACAGCCCTATCAGAAAACGAAAGAGACATGGCTTACAAAAAGGCGATGCTAGGTGGATTGATGAAGTCGACAACAACGATGAATACTCAAATCAAAGGTCAAAAGTTTTACAATGAAACGTTCTACGAAAAACACGAGGAGGAAATAAAGAAGACAAAAGAATTCTTCTGGATATACAAAGGATAAAAAATGGCCCGCAACGATAGAAACCCTAACAACAATCAAAATGATTTATTTAAAGCTTTAACAAGAATGTTCTCGGGGCCAATTACCCAACGACGAACACAGTCCGGACGACAACTAAGGCGCCGGCACCTTGATATTTACGCCAAAAGATTCAAGTCAGCATCGGGAAAGCAGTTCAAGAAGACTGAATACAATCCAATGAACATCATGACCCTGAACATGATTTCAAACAGAAATCGTTCAGAACGATATGTTGACTTTGACCAAATGGAATTTACACCAGAGATCGCATCATCTCTAGATATTTACGCAGACGAGATGACGACTCACTCGTCACTTACTCCAATGCTACACATCAAATGCCCGAATGATGAAATCAAGTATATGCTTCATTCCTTATACTATAACACAATGAACATTGAACATAATTTGTTTGGTTGGGCAAGAACAATGTGCAAATACGGAGATATGTTTTTGTATCTCGACATTGACGAAGAGAAAGGTTTGCAAAACTGTATCGGTCTTCCGCCACAAGAAGTTGAGAGACTAGAAGGAGAAGATCCTACAAACCCAAATTATGTACAGTTTCAGTGGAACAACGCCGGCCTTACTTTGGAGAATTGGCAAATCGCACACTTTCGTGTTCTTGGACACGACAAGCATGCTCCATACGGAACATCCGTTCTAGAGCCCTCTAGACGCATCTGGAGACAACTTACACTGCTTGAAGATGCAATGATGGCTTACCGTATCGTAAGAGCTCCTGAGCGTCGTATATTCAAGATTGATGTTGGTGGCGTTGCACCACAAGACGTTGAGCAATACATGCAGAAGATCATGACTCAAATGAAGCGTCACCAAGTTGTTGATCCACAAACTGGTCGTGTTGACTTGCGTTACAACCCGTTATCAATCGAAGAAGATTATTTTATCCCTATTCGTGGAGGACAGTCATCCACCGACATCATCAACCTTCAAGGTGGAGCAATGACCGCAACGATCGAAGATGTCAAGTATCTGCGAGATAAATTGTTTTCTGCCTTGAAAGTTCCACAGTCTTACCTGTCGATGGGTGAAGGATCTGGTACTGAAGACAAGACAACTTTGGCACAAAAAGATATTAGGTTCGCAAGAACCATTCAAAGACTTCAACGAGTCATTCTATCAGAACTCGAGAAGATTGGAATTATTCACTTATATACTCTCGGATATCGTGGAGACGACTTATTAAACTTTAAACTGTCTCTGAATAATCCTTCTAAGATTGCCGAGATGCAAGAGCTTGAACATTGGAAGACCAAGTTCGACATTGCTGGTGCTGCTACCGAAGGATTCTTCTCCCGTCGTTGGATTACTGAAAATCTTCTTGGACTATCTCAAGACGAATACCTCAGAATGCAACGTGAGATGTTCTCCGATAAGAAGTTTATGGCTGCTCTTGAAGCTGCTGCCCAACCACCTGCTGAGGGTGGCGGAGACGCTGGTGGAGGCCTCGGAGGAGATCTTGGAGGTGGAGACCTAGGCGGAGACTTAGGAGGCGATCTAGGTGGAGATTTGGACCTCGGAGGGGATGATGCTGGAGGAGGTGATACACCTGCTGCGCCTGCTGGGGGAGATGACAAAGATGAAGGTGACCTCTTAGCTGAACCTCCTGCGAAGCGTGATGACGATTCAAAACGTCGAGGGCCATACAAGAAGCACAAGATTACATATCGCAAAGGCGGATTCTCAAAACAAATGAAGAATCAAGCATTTAGCGGAGAAGTTCGAGGATCAACATCTCGAACGACATTTCCGGGCAAAGTTGGCTTTGGAGGAATGGACTCATTAGCTCGAGGAGTATTTGAGGGCGATGTGAAAGAAGAAGAGAAACTATTTAGCATTGATGCAGAGATCAAGACTTTGCTAGAATCACTAAACAAAAAGGAAGAATCCGATGAAACTTAACAAAGAAACACTGAAGCAAATTATCAAAGAAGAGCTGGAATCTATAATGGACGAGTCCATGTATATGGACGCAACTCCCTATGAGCTTGGATATGATGCTGGCTTTGTGAATATGCCTGCGTCTGTTGATATGATGGATAATGAAGAATACATGCGAGGTTACAACGAAGGCTTAGCAGCAGGTGGACACCCACCTTTAAGATACTAAAAACAACTAGGAAGTCAACATGAAACATAATAAGAAAAGAAATACCGCTTTTCTTTACGAATGTCTGATTCGTGAACTAACAAAAGCAATTATAAAAGAAGACAAGATTAAACAAACAAAAGTTAAGGGTCTTTTACGTGAGTTTTTTACAAAAGGAAAGGTTCTTGGTAAAGAGCTTGATCTCTACAAGTCCCTACTCGAAAGCAAAGAACTCAATCAAGACTTTTCTCGTCGACTCATGGTCGAGACTAAAAAAGACTTTGATGCAATTGATCGCAAGAAAGTATTCAACGAGCAAACATCATTGATCAACAAGATCAATAAGGCACTTGGTAATCACGCATTTTCAAACTTCGTACCAAACTACAAAGACATCGCCACCATTGGTTTGTATTTCCAGAACTCAAATCTCAATGCAAAGAAAAGAATCATGCTTGAAGACAAGGTGGTAGGATTTCTTACCAGATTGGATGAGAACCAGACAGAGATGAAACCGGTTGACTCTCTAGAGTTCAAGATGTTCGTGAAAAGATTTAACGAAACATATGAGCACTCATTGTTGAGAGAACAAAAAGATTTGTTAAGTAATTTTATTGTATCGTTCTCTGATAACGGCTTGGGGCTAAAGTCTTTCCTGAACGATGAAATTGGTCGACTTAAAGAAGCCGTTAGTGCGCATATTATAGAAGGGTCTGATACTGCATTAAACGAAAACTTTAAAAAAGTTAGAGCAAAACTGGATGGTTATGCGAAAACTCCTGTAAACTCCAAGATGGTAGAGGAAGTGTTCTACATCCAAGATCTTTTAGCGGAGGTAAAGCGAAATGCCGATAAACATTAAACTAACAGGTGAAGAAGAAGTTGAAGAAACAGAAGGTTCAACAATTAAAGTAAAGATTGTCAAAGCTGATTCTGAAGGTATGCCGGAAGAAGATGGTGTAAAAATTGAAGTTGTTGAGAAAGACAGAATCGAAGCCAAACTTAAGCTACGGTCTGCTATCAATGGCGACTTAATGATTCTAGACCACAAAGACATCGACATCGTTATTAAGCAAGGAGATAAGAAGATTATAGCTTTTGCTAAAGAGACTTTGTCGGATTTAGTATACGGAGCAGAAGCTCGATTGCTTGAGTATTTGAGAAGAAATGGCTTGATTGAAATTGATTCTATCCAAGGCGGTAACATCTATGGATCTTTGGAGGGCAAATTGCAAGAAGGAAAAAAAACTGTTGAAGTCACACTGATGAAAATCTCTGAATGGATGGAAACAGAAGAGCCAATGATGTCTGGACGAACAGGGTATGACGACATGCAAGATGATCACTTGTTGTCACCAGACGGAGAATTCTCAACAGAACTCGGAGAAGTACCTCACGAAGAGGAAAAGGGGTCAATCCGACAACACAACCTTTTCGCTCCATATTTATATGGGAGATATACCTATGAGTAACTATCACCTATTAGTGGAGAGTTGGAGAAATTTCTTTCGTGCTCAAGTAAGAGGTGCGAGACCTAATGATGGAGCTCGCATGCGCTCACCTGAAGAAAAGTTCAACGAGAAGCACGATCAATTCTTTTACAAAAAATCTCTTTGGGGATATCGTTCAGACGAGCAAAAGTACAGCGAACCAAAACTAGTGTCTGAGGAAGAGATGATAAAAATAATCACGAACCCTCGGAACAATACTCACATTATAGTCAGGCCGGCCTCGCTATCTAAATTTGGTGAATTTTACGATTGGAGAAAATTTAAATTTTTAAATTCAAAAGCAGAAGAAATTATAAAACAGAGAGAAGAAGAAAAGCGAAAAGAAGAGGAACGTCGACAAGCTCGATCCAAGAAACAAATGGATCGTGTGAAAACCGATTCGGAACTAGCTCTAGCAAGTATCAATCTAGGCACTGTGGACAATTTAGTTCTGTACCACACAAATATTATGGAAAGAGATGGGCTTCCTTTGGTTATAGGAATGATAGCTCTTGATGGTATGCACGGTCCTTGCATTCCAAACACTTTTCAAGTAAAATTTTCTGCTGTTAACAGGAAATTTCAACGACAAGGTTTTGGATCAATACTATATCGATTAGCAGCAGCTCACGCAAAAGTTAAAAAAAACGGAGGTATATCGTCAGATCACACCGCTGGAACTAGTAAAGATGCTGCTCGGAGGTGGGCTGCGATCGACAAAGATCCTGAATTCTATAAAAGATCTACTAAAGGTGGTAGCGATACATTTGATTATGGTGGATACAATACGCCGGATGATCCTATGGATGATTGCGAAGATTTTACAAGCAATGGTGCTGTTACCAATCACAGTTACGGAGTGAGTGATAAAACTGTTGGAGTGTACAATGACCTTATATATGCTGATGAGTCTGGTAGAGGTTATGGGCCGAAAGATAGCACTGATCTTAACGACAAGGCTACCAGGGTATTCTCAGATAGCTATTCACATCGGACACGCGAATGAATAATCATAATCTAATAATGGAAGGTTGGAGAAAGTTTCTTAAGGAATCCAGATCAGCTGTAACCGAAATACAAGGAAAGCCGATCAACATGTTTTTCTATTCTAGAAACTCACCCGAGTTTAAAATAATTCTTTATATTTTAGACGAGAAAGCTGGTGGTAGAAAGATTGCTAGAGTTATTGGGGGTGTAGAGTGTGTTGAGATCGAAGAGCCTTGTATACCCAAAACATTGCAAGTTGGAACGTCATATAGAGACTCTGCCTTTGCCGGAATGGGACTTGGACCTCTTTTATATGATCTAGCTTTTTTTATAGCACAATCTATGGGATATGGATTAACATCAGACCGAGAGATTGGGTCTAAGAGAAGCGCTAGAGACAGGTGGGAAAAAATACAATCAAGCCCTGATTATGAAAAACAAAGAACAAAAGATGGTAATGATAAATTTGATTACTATGGAGAAACACCAGATCCAGATGATGATTGCACAAAAGATGAATACGAGAATTCAAATGCAACAGATCATTCTTTCATCAAGAAAGATACCGGAAATACTCACGATGTACTCATGAAGCTTGAAGCTAATCATATGGACTATTTAGATAGCATTGGCGACACTTCAGCAGTACAAAGATTCTTAAAAAATCTTAAGAGTCAATCAAATGACCTTTTTAACGATGAATACGATATGGCGACTTAATTACGATGAAATCTTACAAACTACATAAAAACTTTAGAAAATTTCTTTTAAACGAAAGTGCAAACACAGAAGGACTATGCCTTTATCACAAAGGCGAAGGAACGAACTATCAAAGAATAATAATCTACAAACCTGTACCAGATGAAGCAATTAAGATGAACCGCCAATATATAGACACCGTTATAATTGGAGCTATCACGTTTGACAACACAAAAAATGTTGTCGGAGAACCATGCATTCCGGAAACTTTTCAAGTCAGCACTGTCTTTACTCACAAAGACTATGAAGGCCAAGGGTTTCAAAAGCTGTTGATGGATTGTGCGTTCTATGCACTAGGAAAAGAAAATAAGGGACTAACCTCAGATCAATATACCGGAACTAAACGTCGAGCTGAGAAAGCGTGGGTCAAAATTCAAAAATCAAGCGAATATGAAAAACAGCAAACCAGAGCAGGCAACGATCAATTTGATTATTCAGACGCAACACCGGATCCGGATGATGATTGCAATATGCCGATGAAGTTTCCTTCAACTATGCACAGCTTTAAAAAGAAAAACTCATCAGATGGCAAAGCACAATACGACACAATGAAAACTAATCACAAAACTTTTGTTAACAAGTTAGGCAGAAACAAAGGCGCTTTTGAAAATATGCTGAAAAATAGATCAGTAGAAGATTTTAGAGTAAGATTCCGCGGACTATAAATGCAAACACTACACTTCATTCTTGTCGCTTACGGCATGACCTTTATTATTGTATACGGAAAGATATTTGAAGACATTCGGCCTCCAAAGGACTATACCAAAAAATGGAACACCTTATGGAACTGCCCTCTGTGTATGGGTTTTTGGGTTGGAGTCTTTATTTCATGTCTTTCTCCCTATACGGAACTATTTAGTTTCGAGCGTTCATTCGTGAATGCGTTCTTGCTTGGCTGTTTGTCTGCTGGAACATCTTATTTAATTTCGGTCTTAGTCGATGATTTTGGACTAAGGCTATCATCGAGACCAGGGGGTGAGCATGTCGATGATTAGTACGCGCTGGATGTTGCAACCAGTTCGACGCTGTTGCAGCGGATCCTAGATCGGGCGGGTAGCGCCCGCCCACCTTTTTATAATTTTGGAGAATAAGAATGAAGATTACAAATGAACAACTAAAACAAATTATCAAAGAAGAACTTTCTGCTGTTCTTGGAGAAGGCGGAGTAGCATACTCTGGTGTTGTACTTGATGAGCAAAGTGTGCAAGCCCTTAAACAAGCAGCCCAGACAGCAGGTGTTCCTGAAGGTTTTGTATTCAATACAAAAGCCGGTGAGCCCCTGCCTCACCACATGACCATTGTCCCTTTCAGTCCAATCGTACACCCAAAGGGCAAGCATGATTTTAGTACAGACTATCCAGTTGGCGGAGAGGTACAGCTGAAAGTTGTTGCTATCGGGATGTCTGATAAAGCAATGGCTGCTAAAGTTGAGCCACCTGCACCTATTTCTAAAAAAGTGAAGTTTCCTCATGTTACAATTGCAATCCCAGAAGGTGGAAAACCGTTTAATTCAAACAAAATTCCTCAAGAAAACTTTCAACAAATTGATCCATTCATGATCAAAGGAGTTGTCCAAGAGGTACCTTCGTGAGCACAAACAAAAAAACATTGTTTGAGTCGTGGAAGAGATTTCTCAACGAGGCATCGTGGAACAATTCTCCCGATGAAGACTGGCCTGCTTCTGATACAAACGTAAAGCAATTTAAATCAGACAAAGTTGTTGTGTTTGATTCAAAAGAGGAGTATGGCGATAAAGGTGCTGATTCTCATGGTCTTGATAGTCACATGAGCAAACATTGGTTTGAGTTTAGCGAAAGCGATATCAACGCATCAATTAAGAAGGCTGTTAATTTGATTTCCGACTATCAAAAAGAAAATCAAATTTTCTTTTTGACAAAAGGGACCGGAGAAGTACAACCAATATCTTCTATTTCAGATATTAAAAGTGGAGACATAATAAACACTTTTGATCTAATTAACGATAAAAAATTTGACCAAGAAGAGCTTTTAGATATTGAGAAAAAAATATATAATCAAGCAATGTCTGGTTCAATAAAGAGTTACGATAGTGAAGCAGATAGGCTTATGAGTTCAGCTGTTGATGTTTCAGATGCAGAAATGCAAAGCATGGAAAAACTAATTGAAACTTTAAAAAACAATAGCGCAATAAAGTTTAAAGCAACCTATCAAGGTCAAGAAAAAACATATTATTATGAAATCAAGAAAACTGCTATAATCGCCCAGCTAGATGATGGGTCAATTGCAACATTGTTCAGATTGCGTAACAAAGGAAAACCAAAGCAAGAAGATCCGACCAGATCAGTCAGAGGTTTTCATAGCAACAGTGGAACTGTTCCGACAGACGAATACTCTCTATTGAGATCTCTTGCCGATGGTGAGAAAGCGAAAACTACACAACAGGCGCCTAAGCCAAAAAAGAAAAAACAACAAAAGAAAAAGCAATCGCCAACTGAATTTGTTCAATCTTTGATCAGTAGAGGACAAAGCCCAGATCAAATAAGAAATATTTTATCAAAAAAATACCCCAAGATGCCTGAACAAGGCATTGACGCCGTTATGAAGAAAGCTGGACTATAGGAGAATTTAGATGTCTAAAAAATTATTAAGAGAATTTCACGCACTATGTCCTGATGGAATGTGTCAAGATCTGTTGACCGAGCGAGAGAAAAAAGAAGTTAAAGAAGGCGCAATGTATTTAACTGGTCGCATTCAAACTGCCGATAAGAAAAACGGAAACGGTCGTAAGTATCCTGAAAAAGTTCTTCGGAGAGAAATGGATAACTACATGAAAATCGTAAATGATAATCGTGCATGTGGGGAACTTGACCACCCAGATGATTCGGTAATTAACCTTAAGAACGTATCTCACATGGTCACTAAGTGTTGGTGGGAAGGCAAGGATGTAATGGGCAAAATTAAAGTCCTCGACACTCCTTCAGGTCGTATCCTCAAGGATCTGATCAACGCTGGTGTAAAGCTTGGTATTTCCTCTCGTGGTCTTGGTTCCGTCAAGGAATCAATGGGCGAAACTATTGTTGAAGATGACTTTCAACTTATTTGCTTTGATATCGTATCAGAGCCATCAACTCCCGATGCCTATGTGTATCCCGGAGAAGGATCAAAGAAAGCATTTAAGTTCTCGACAAGATTGCGAGAACAAAAAGAAAATAATATTGACAATCTATTTAAGAAGATTCTTGGAGACTAAATGAACAAAGAACAATTAAAGAAAACCCTTAAGCCTCTTATTAAAGAGTGCATCAAAGAAGTTATATTCGAAGAAGGAGTTCTCTCGGGAATCATTTCAGAAGTTGTTAAAGGTACGGGCGGTCAACGCATCGTCGAGACCCGGCAACCTCAACAATATCAAAAACCACAAATTGATCATGAACTAGAAGAGCGCAAAAGAAAAGAGCGACGTCGCAAGATGCTTGACTCAATCGGACGAGATTCCTTTAATGGTGTCGACCTTTTTGAAGGTACTACGCCGCTATCTAATAGAGATTCTGGTAGGTCATCAACTCCACATGGCTCAAAAGCACTGGACGGTGTTGCACCAAATGATCCCGGAGTTGATATCTCAGCTTTCGGGTCAAGTTCGGCAATTTGGTCAAAATTAGCAAAGGGAAAATAATGGCTACCAACTACAAAATGAAGCCTCGTAAAGGCGAGAGCATGGAGCGGTTTATCAAAAGATTCACCAAGAAATGTAAGAAACTTGGAATTATCCAAGAGATGAGAGACAAAAGACATTTTACTTCTGATTCCGAGAGAAAGCGTCTTGCTCGTAAAAAATGGAGAGCAAACCTCAAGAAGAAGAAGAAATAACTATTTAGTCCTAAAGAGAGGGAAGAATTATGAGTTCAAATTTTTATAGCGTAGGGCTAAATCACGTTGGGGCATATCAAGTAAGCGGCACACCACATATTAGCCATATTACTTTGACAACAGACCCTAACCACTCTGATAGAATTCAGTTTCCAACGGTCACAAAAAATATTATAGTCAGATCCAACGACACTGTGGATATCAGAATTCACTTTGCCCCATTCACTGGTTCATATGGATATGCGGACGATGCATCTACAAGCAATAACTTTATTATACTTGAGGGTGCTGGGCAAGTTGAATTGGACGCAAAGTGCAAAGAAATATTCATCTCTGCTCCAAGTGCTGGTGGTACAGAAGTGGTTCAAGTCTATGCAGAACTGACCAACATTCCAAGAGAAAGAATGTTTAGTTTGGATGGTGTTGATGGAGTGAGTAGCTAATGAGTACGTATAAAGTTGGTTTGCAGCACGCTGGATCTTTTATATCTTCCGGCAAGCCGTTCCTTAAGACAAACTCGTCTTTGGCTGATGGCGCTACTGAGTATATAAAGTTTCCAAATGTGACGAAAAAAATTAAAGTTAAAAATCATTCAGCATCCGGCGTTCTTAAAATTGGCTTTGCCGACAATGCTCGAAGAGCTTTTGATATGCCAAGTTTAACTGCTCAAGATAGATTTGATGGAACTTTATCATCTGGGGTAGGTCTATCAGCTGTAACAGTTTCTTTTTGGTTTAAAGATACGGCATTATCCACAGTATTAAGACTTGTAGAGTTTACTGGAACTGGAGTTACAAACACGAGGCTTCAAGGTCAAAATAGCTCCGGCGCTGGTGGTCTAAGATTTAGAGTTCAAGGAATCAATGCAAATACAGCTGGTGGTGTTACGTCCATAAACACCTGGCATCAAGTCACTATTGTGTTAAGTGGAGCAGATAATAAACTTTATGTAGACGGCGACCTAAAAATTACTAACACTACAACCATGGTCCCACCTACTGGTATTTCATTTGGCGATTCAAGCACAGCGAATCATGATGGAATTTATGACGACATTTATGTTTTTAATGCAGCGCTTACTGGACCAGAAGTTTTAGAACTGTACAATGAAGGTTCCTATTTTGACCCAAGGGATCATTCAAGATCATCAGACTTGCAGTCTTGGTGGGCTTTTGAAGATAATGCTTACAGAACATATTTTTCCTCTAATGATACAACATCAACCATTATTGACCGCATCGGAAGCCATAATTTAACAAAAGCCGGCAGCGGTACTGGTGCTTTTGTAAACGGGAGACAGCTAGATACAGCCATAAACTCGCACTCCCTAATTTTGTCCCCAGGTGCAGAAATCGAATTGAATGTAAAAACAAAGTCGATGTTCTTATTTGCAGACGGAGCAACGCAGGATTTTGACGTATATGCTTCATTAACGAATATTCCTAGTGAAAGAATGTACGATTTAACCGGACCGGGAATCGATGAGTAATGTCAAAAGAATTTGGATGGGCATATGTTGTTGGATCCCAAGCCTCAGGGCCTAAAGGCTCCATTCAGATATCGGGAGATGCGACTAGGCTAGATCACGATCCAAATCTATTTTGGTCTGATGAGGACAACGCGCTCTTGGTTTCTGGTGATATCGTTGCGCACAATTTCGAAATTCAAAACCAAACAAAAACAGTCTTTAACTTTGAAGTCTCGGGATCATCGATCTTCGGAGATACAGAAGATGACCTACATCAGTTCACAGGATCTCTCGATATCACAGGGAACGTTACCGCTGTAAACTATTATGGTTGGGGTGGTGACCTCGATGGCGTACCTATTAATTATGCGACAAACTTCGCAGACAACAGAATTGTTACCTCGGTTACTGGAGATACGGTTAATGCAGAGGAAAATCTGACGTTTGACGGTGCGCTCTTGAATGTATCCGGAGACATAAATGCTCTAGAGATAGACGCATCACAGTTCAGCGGTAGCATCGCACTCTTTGACTCTGCGGATATTGTGGACCTTGAAGCAACCGAGTTTACCGATGGGACTTTATCGATCCAAACAGGGTCTATATCGAACGCTGATCACATTCAATCAACAACGATCGAGGGCTTATTGACTTCGCCATCTCAGACAAACATTACCGAGGTTGGCACATTAACGAGTCTCAATGTAGCAAATGATGCGACGATCAACGGAACCCTCTATGTAAAGACTGCTGACAATCGAGTTGGCGTGAATGTCTCAGATCCTCAAGCAACGAATGAAATCTTATCACCAACAACTCAGTTGCGCCTCACAAGCCAAAGAGAGATGTTCGGCATACAAGATTTAGAATATACCGACCTACACACAGACACAAATGGTAACTTCTCAATATCTCCGTCAAACAACTTGACAAACATTCTAGGCGACGCTGTTATAACTGGAGATCTGTTGGTGTCCGGAACGCTTAGCGCCAGAATAACGGACTTCAACGTTTCGGCAGACACCATGACTCTCGGAGATGAAGCGACAGATATTATCACTGTAAATGCTCAAACAATGAATGCTCCCAATAATCTGGAGATCAATAGTGTTCTTTTTGTCTCTGCATCCACAGTGGGAGTTGGATCATACTCTACAGCCAAATTTGGCGTAACATCACCTTCAAATCAACTAGAGCTTGGAAATGGAACTCAAAACCTATCTGTGAGCGTCACAAATGGCTCTACAAGCATTTTAACAAACAATTCGACCTTAGACATAGGCAATAACACAAACGTCCTTGGAGAGCTTGTGGTGGGCTCTAATGGCGATATAATTCTTGATAACGCAGGTCAAGTATCGGCATCTGTCTCTGTATCGTCAAACACGGGACACTTTACGAACATCACATCAACTATGATTACAAATGGTAATTCAATTATCAATAACGACAGCATTCAAACTCCAACTCTTGACGCACCAACAGTAAATTCTACAAACATTGTAGGTACACTTAACACCGCTACGCAGCCAAACATAACAAGTTTAGGGACGCTAACTTCACTTAATGTTGCAAATGCAGCAAACATCGGAGGACCCATAGCGGTAAACAAATCAAGTGCCGATCGGATGGTCGAGATCAAAGACTCAAACAATGCACAATTGAGATTGACAAACTCGGAGTTTATCTTCGGTCTAGCAAATCACAATTATGTTGATCTCAATGCTAACTCCAGTGGCGATCTTGAGATTACCCCAGTGTCTGGTAAAGTAATAGTGCCCAATCTTAAATTGACCAACGTCCAACATGGTACATCAAACAACTTTCTGTCTGTAGATGCAAATGGAGACATTGTTATATGTCCACCATATCAGACAGACATTGAAGTCAGAAACAGAACAGTTGTCACAGCAGACTATAACGTCGCAGTGAATGATTATTTTGTTGGCATTCAAGCTACACAGAATCTTGTAGTTACTTTACCTGATGCGTCTACTTTGTTCAATGGGCAGATCATGGTTATTAAAGACGAACTAGAAAACGCAAATCAATACACCATTCAGGTAGCAGCTCAGCCCAATCAGTTCATTGAAAATAGACAAAGTATAACCTTGTCTTCTCCCGGATCCGCCATTAATATATATTGCGATGGTACGTCCAAATTCTTTATTATGTAACACTTCTACAATGCCGGTAGCACCGACTTTATAGAGTTTTTTTATTTTTTTTTGACGTTTGAGATCCTAAAGACTAAACTACTCATTTTTTATTGTCTTTTGGGATTGCCGGGTAGTAGTTAGGGATACTCTCGAGACCTCATAGGTTTCGATTGTTTTAAACACATTATTGGAGGAAATATAATGTCTAAATTTGTAACTGGAGTTTTTAAACTTGATCAACAAGTAACATTGTTTGACATGTCCGAAATGGTCCCGGGCACCCTTGAACTTCCAGGTGATGCAGTTAAAGAGTTGTCTCAACTCTCTTCTGACGTTTTACTTGGTCTTGGACTTGAACCACAAGTTGGTGGTGGAAAAATTGTTCGTGAATCTCACTTGAAAATCGTTGAGTCTGAATTGGAAGCTGAAATAGCTCGTATTGACGGTGAATTGGCTAGTGAAATTGCACGCGCTCAAGCTGCTGAATCTACAAACGCTACTGCTATCTCTAATGAAGCAGTTCGTGCACAAGCTGCTGAAGCCTCTCTTCAAGGTGAAATCGATGCTGAAGAAACCCTTCGTGCTTCTGAAATCACTCGCGTAGAAGGTCTTGTATCTTCTGAAGAAGCATCTCGTATTGCTGCTGTATCTTCTGAAGCTACTGCACGTCAAGGTGCGGATACTACTCTTCAAGGCAACATTGATGCTCTTTCTGGTGCTGTTGCTTCTGACTTCTCTGCTATGGAAGCTGCTTTTGTAGCTGACTTGGCTGCTGAAGAAGCTGCACGTCAAGCTGCTGATGCTGGTCTTTCTGGTGAATTGGCTACTGAAAGAGGTCGTATCGACGCTATGTTGTCTGGATCTTCTGTTGATCTTGATCAATTGATTGAACTTGTTGACGCTTATGAATTGGCTGATACTAACATCATTAGTTCTATCACTACGTTGCAAGGCGACCTTGCTACTGAAATCACTAACCGTGAAGCTGATGTAGACGCAGAAGAAGTTCGCGCTTTGGCTGCTGAAGCTGTATTGGCTGGTAATATCGCTAATGAAGAAGCGGCACGTATTGCTGCTGATGGTACTGCGACCACTGATCGCGCTGCTATCCGTTCTGAGTTTGCTGCTGCTGACTCTTCTGAACAAGCTGCTCGTGTTGCTGCTGACAACGTTCTTCAGGGCAACATTGATTCTGAAGCTGCTTCTCGTCTTGCTGCTGACCAAGGTCTTCAAGCAAATATCGATTCTGAAGCTGCTACTCGCGCTGCTGCTGATAACGCTTTGACTAGCGATCTTAGCACTTTGGCTGATGAATTGTCTGCTGAAGAAGCATCTCGTATTGCTGGTGATAACGCTCTTCAAGCAAATATCGATGCTGAAGAATCTGCTCGTCAAGCCGCAGATACTACATTAACTACTAACTTGAACTCAGAGATCGCTCGTGCACAAGCTGCCGAAGCTACTCTTCAAGGTAACATTGATGCAGAAGAAACTGCTCGTATTGCTGCTGTTGCTGCTGAAAATGCTGCTATGCTTGCTGCTGTTGCGGTTGTACAAGCTGATGTAGATCAAAATGAATCTGATGCTGATGCTGCTTTCGCTGCAGAAGAAGCCGCTCGTATTTCTGGAGACACTACTCTTCAAGGTAACATTGATGCTCTTTCTGGTGCTGTAGAAGCTGATTTCGCTGCTATGGAAGCTGCTTTTGTAGCTGACTTGGCTACTCTTCAAGCTGATGTAGATCAGAATGAATCTGATGCTGATGCTGGTATCGCTGCTGTTGCTGCTGATCTTGCATCTTACGAAGCTTCTAATGACGCTGCTTTGGCTCAAGAAGTTACTGATCGTACTGCTGCTGTTTCTGCAGAAGCTGCTTCTCGTCTTGCTGCTGACCAAGGTCTTCAAGCACAGATTGACAACATCATCTCTAACACTGATCCAGCTGCTTTGGATTCTATGACTGAGATCGTTGCTGCTTTCCAAGCTGAAGATGGTAACTTGCAAAACTCAATCACTACTTTGGCTGCGAATCAAACTTCTGCTTTGAATGCATTGTCTGGTGCTGTAGCTGCTGACTTTGCTGCTATGGAAGCATCTATGGTTGCTGACTTGGCTGCTCTTCAAGCTGACGTTGATGGTAACGAAGCTGATGGTGATACTGATCGTGCCTTGATTCGTACTGAATTTGCTGCTGCTGATGCAGCTCTTGAAAGTGATTTGGATGACGAAATTGCTCGTGCTTTGGCTGCTGAAGCTGTTTTGGCTGCTTCTGTTGCTTCAGAAGAAGCTACTCGCCAAGCTGCTGATACTACCCTTCAAGGCAACATTGATGCTCTTTCTGGTGCAGTAGCTGCTGACTTCTCTGCTCTTGAGACTGATTTCACTTCTGAAATTGCTTCTCTTCAAGCTGATGTTGATCAAAATGAAGCTGACGCTGACGCTGCGATTGCTGGAGAAATCTCTCGTGCACAGACTGAAGAAGCTCGTATCGAAGCTAAGCATGACGCACACTTTGATGGTTTCATCAAGCTTGCTTTCTTGACTGAGGCTGACGCTGTAATGGGTCTTGCTACTCACTACATAGTTAATGCATCTTCCGCTAAGACGTTTGCTTTCCCAGCTATCGCTGATGAGCACTTCTTCATGGTCAAGGTTGCAGCTGGTTCTAACCCTGTTGAGTTCACTGGTAACATTAACGGTGACGCAGACAACTCAATCACAGTGCACCCAGGTGCTTCTGTAATGGTTGTTTCTCACGGTGGTGAATTGTACTTGTTCTAATCTATTGATTAGCTAAGTGCTAATGCCTTAGAGGTATTGACCTTGGGCCTCGGGGATTTCTTCGAGGCCCTTTTTATTATAAAACACATTTTTGGAGGATTAAAAATGTCAATAACAAAATATACAGCCGGAACTTCGGCACCTGATGGCTCTTCTGTTGGCGTATCGCCTGGTGCATCTCACAATACAGCGATCTGCATTGGTTTTACTGATGTTGGAGTCTATGGAAAAAATGGAGCAACTTGGGAACTTGTTGGCTCTACTAGTAGCGATGACAAAGTTGTTTTCGTTCCTTTCGAAACATACTCAGAGGTTTTCTTTAAGTCTGAATCTGGGCAAGAAGAAACTGTACGTGTGGTATTCATGGAGGACTCTTTGATTAAAGCCGCTGCACCAGCTCCCGCATCTGTAAGCGAGATCAGTGATGTTCCAGCTTTCACCTCAGCTGACGCCGGTAAGATTCTTTCAGTTGACGCTGGTGGGAATCTTGTTTGGATCACACGATAACGGAGGATCTAGATATGAAAAAACAAAAATTTATGAAACTGACCGCTCACACAGCAGAACCAGACTTGGCCAATTCGTTTGCTTTCCCAGCTACTCACAATGCTGAGATTTCAATCGTGTTTGGAGGAAAAGATATTTCCGTTCATGGGTACGATGGTTCAGTTTGGACGACACTTCATACTTGGGATGGCGAATCTGATCAATTTACAGCAGATAATTGGGTACATGAGTATACAAACTTTTATCTCAAATCATTGACCGGGTCCGATGAAACTATTCGAGTCTCTTTCTTTTCCGCAGAAAAATATCAAGGATCCACACCTTCTTTAGCCGGCATTAATCGCGATGTAAAGCTTTATGATGTTGATGAGGTTCCAATTTATACTGCATCTGATGATGGTAAATTTCTTACTATCCGCTCTGACGGCTCTTTGGCTTGGCTTGCTGCGAATGAATCTTTCATAGTGGCTCCTGAGGGCGGAGATGAAGGCGGAGGTAACGCCCCACCTCAAGCTAACTTCCTAGAAGAGCTTGATAGGTTTAATTTTACTAATGGAATAATTAACGACAATGGGTCCGGACAAGGACACAGAGCGAGGTTCAATTTGGACACAGACAACATCATTGCCTATGGCGGAGATGGACAGCCTGTGGAAGAAGAGTTTACTATCTCTTGGTGGATGTACATTAATTCTAATCAAGATGCTGGAAATATTAGTCTCTTTGGAAGATATGACCCACCAGCGGATAGATTCGCATGCTCACTTGGTGGGAACTTAAGTTCAAATATACACTTCCCAACTTACATAGGTACTCAAGTCATGTTCAATTCTAATACTGGAATTGGCGTTGCTGACCAGTGGGTTCATGTGGCCTATACATGCAAGTCAAATGGATCTAATCTCATACTTAGTCTTTATGTAAATGGAAATAAACTTAATAGAACTAAATCCTTTCCTTTGGGAACTAAGCTTCTTCCTAGTGCTTCAAATGCTGAGATTTCTATTGGTGGTAGCGGAATGTCGGGCAAATCTGCAAAAGGACAATTCGATTCAATTCAAATTGAAGACGGTATTGCTCTAACAGATGCTCAGGTTGCTGCCATTGCTGCTCAAACAGATCGTCAAATGGGAATTGAAGCTGCTTCTTTGCTTTAATTTAAAACAAACATTTGTTGAACTACATTCCCTCACGCCTTTGGTGTGGGGGTTTTTTCTTTTTAAGGCTTCTTTTGTACTTTAAAATCTATTTACACTATTTATTGGAGAAAAACAAAAATGGGAGATGATTTAATGTCCAACATGCTAGAACAGGCAATTGCCGATGCCGCCGCACTTAGAGAGCAAGCTATCAAAAACGCAGAACAATCAGTTCTTGACAAGTATTCGAAGCAGATCAAGGAAGCGGTTGATCAGATGCTTGAAATGGATGATGCTCCATCAAGAGCGGATGAAATGATTGCCGAAGCAGAAGAAGAGATTATGCAAGAAGAAGAAGGTGGGATGGCTGCCGCAGCACCTGCTGGTGAATCTGCGACGATTGAAGCTCCTGCTGCTTATGATTCTCGCCCAGGTTCTGAAGATGTATACGTCAGAATGTCTGCAATGCTTGACAACCTTCCATTTGATGAAAACGACGAAATTGAACTTGACTTCGGAGATCTTGACCCAGAACCAATCGACCTCTCACAAGGCGCAGAAAGCGCCTCAGGCGATCTTGGCGGCTTAGATATGGGTACACCTGACGACGCTGCTGGAGACGATCTGGGTGGAGATTTGGACCTTGGAGGAGATGATTTGGGTGGAGACGATGATCTCGACCTTCAACTTCAAGAAGTCCTCAATATGCTCGAGGAAGAAGTTGATACTCTAGAAGAAGCAACCACTGTTTATTACGACCCAGAATCTGACGCAACAGGAGTCTGGAGACACAATCGATCTCGAGAAGAGTTCAACGCAGACATGGGAAAACTACTTTACGACGAAGAAGAGTCTGAGTCCGAAGAAGATGAAGACACTACAGGTCAAGTTAACGAATTACATGAGACAATAGATTCTCTGACGCAACAAAACTCACAATTAGAGCGCGTCCTTACCAAGTTGGAGGTCCACCTTGAGGAGTCTTTATTGTCAAACGCAAAACTTTTATATCAAAACCGCACACTAGCTGATGCCTCCCTGAATGAGCGACAAAAATCTAAAATTGTCGAAGCCATCGCAAATGCGGAGTCTCCGAAGGAAGCTAAAAAACTTCATGAGACGCTCAAAGCTACAGTGGGATCGACGCCTAACAGCAAAAAAGGTCCACAATCACTGAGCGAGTCGGTCAATCGACGTTCGAACTTAAGTTCTATGTTGAATTCGAGACAAAACATTAACGAAAGCAAGCAAAGCGCTGATCCTTTTAAGGAAAAGATGCAGAAGCTTGCAGGCATAAAAAAATAATTTAAGGAGATTTTACAATGTCTATTATCGAAACTCTTACAGAAGGGATGGTACAACGCAATATGCAACAAGAAGGTGCCGCTCTTTTGAACAAGTGGACCAATACTGGTCTTCTTGAAGGTTTGTCTGATGACAACCAAAAAGCTTCAATGGCTCGTCTATTGGAGAACCAAGCTCGCGAACTTCTTCGTGAGTCTAACACAATGGCTGGTGGAAACATTGAAGGTTTCGCTGCTGTTGCATTCCCAATCGTTCGTCGTGTATTCGCTGGATTGATTGCGAACGACTTGGTTTCTGTACAACCAATGTCTCTTCCATCTGGATTGATCTTCTTCCTCGATTTCTCTTTTGGTGAAAACGTTGGAGACGGTGGTGATGCTGGTACTCGTTTGGGTCAAGCTTCTGGATCTTCCATCTATGGTCAAGGAATCCTTGCATCACAAGTAACTGGTGGGGTTGTCTTAGATTCTGCTAACTTGGATGGTCAACCATATGCATTCGGTTCTGCCTATACTTCACCTACTGGTACAATTGCAACCAGTGGTCTCACTGTTAACGCAGCAGTTACTGCTGGTCTCAAAGGTGAAGCAATCGCAGCCAACTTGCTGAACGGTACAAGTCTTGTTGGAGATGCCGTTGATAGCAACGAAGCAGTTGGCTCTTTGATTGGGTGGGATCCTGATCTTTTGGTAGAGCACAGTGGATCTGGATTAAAGGTTATGAGTGTTGACTTCTCAACTATTACAGACTTTAACGAAGATCATTTGTCTCAAATCATTCTTCCTTTCTCTGGTGCTACAGATGGTCAAGATGATTCTGTTCAAGTTCGTCGTTTAACCAAAGAAGATCCTAACAACGCTGGTTCTTTGTTGTTCTTCTACGTAAGACCTGCTGGTGCATTCAATACCCCTTCCGAACGCGACCACGACGCTGGTTCTTACGAGAAGCGCGATCAATACGGTCCTGGTGGTGTTGATATCGGTTCAATCCTCACCACAGCAATGCAATTGGAAGCAGAAACCAACATTCCAGAGATCGACATCAAGGTTGACTCAATCGCAATCACAGCGACAACCAAGAAGTTGAAAGCAAAGTGGACTCCAGAATTGGGTCAAGACTTGAACGCTTACCACAACTTGGATGCTGAGGTTGAATTGACTTCTATCCTCTCTGAGCAAATCGCTCTTGAAATCGATCGTGAAATCTTGGCTGACCTTGTAAACGGTGCTACTGCTGGTACTTTCTACTGGTCTCGTTCACCTGGTTTGTTTGTAAACCGTGCAACTGGTTTGGAAATTGGTGCTCAGGCTGCTGCTCCTGACTTCACCGGTACTGTATCTGAATGGTACGAAACTTTGATCGAAACTATCAATGATGTTTCTGCACAAATCCATCGTAAGACTTTGCGTGGTGGTGCTAACTTTGTTGTTGTTTCTCCTGAAGTTGCAAACGTTCTTGAGTTCACTGCTGGTTTCCGTGCAAACGTTACTGCTGATGCAGACAAAGGAGACATCGGCGCTGTTAAGGTTGGTTCTTTGAACCGTAAGTTCGACGTTATCGTTGATCCTTACTTCCCACGTAACGCTCTCTTGGTTGGACGTAAAGGTTCTTCTTTCTTAGAGTCTGGTTATGTTTACGCACCTTATGTGCCTCTCCAAACTACACCGACCATCTTCGGACCTGAAGACTTCGTTCCTCGTAAGGGTGTTATGACTCGCTACGGTAAGAAAATGGTACGTCCTGATATGTACGGTTTGGTTATCGTTCGCGATCTATAATCTAGCACACTTTCTAGGTAAATTAGCTCTGGGTTTCGGCCCAGAGCTTTTTTGTTTTTAGGCATTAAGCATACTATTTACTGAGAACATTTACCATGGAGACATTCGATGAAAAGCAAGAGACCAGTATTCAAGTCATTTAGAAAGAAGATTTTATATAAACCCAAAGGCGATGTATTACAACCCAATATACGACATGGAGAAACGCTAATCCCAACTGGAGGGACACCCACTGTTATTAGTTTACCTAAGACTGTTAATACTTTCACATACGACATCATTAATACAGATAGGTTGTCAAGTGATTTGACTCTTGCTACCACAGAAGGTACCTTAAAAGGGCTAATTTTAAATACAGATCAGGGAAATCTGAGTATTGATCCAGTTGCGTTAGGGACAAGACAGCTTCAGTTTGCTAGCACTATCAAAGACGGATCTTATATTAGTACCTTATCAGACGGTGCAGATTGGTTTATCTGGTCTTTTGGAATTGGACAAGGCCTAGCGCAAAGCACAAATAAAAGACCGGCAAATACACCACCTTCATCTGGTTTTATTGGGAGTTCTATTGGAGGCAATTTAAATTCAATAGTTCAATCTGTTCAATATACGTCAGTGTCCATAGACAATTCTGATGTAACTGTTGATTTTCCTGGCGGTTCAGCGGAACATGATATTTCTATAGACGGTTCAGCTCACCCAAGCACGGCATCCCTACCAGTCATCATCAAAGTCTTTACTCCTGGTGATATTTTTGTTACAGACATAAATGTTGCAACAGATGGCTCTTGGAATTTTTCTGCTGAAAATCTTGGAAATGGAAATCACGAATTTATATTTAAACAATTCATTGGTGGAACACAAGTAAACAGCGCTGTTTCTTGGAACAGGTTGTTGGATGGCGGATCCCTAGAGTTTGATTGCCCAACTATCGAGATTGAAGTGGGAACAAATAGTCCAGACTTCACTGTATTCCCAACTGTTCAACACGTTGACTTAAGTGGTGTAGTAACTCCGATACCTGTTAGTGTGAAATCAACAACATACACAAGCTCAAAAGCCGAAGACGATACATTCAATGTTGTTTTTGAATATGATTTCGATGGAGTAACTTATGAACAAACAATTGATGGTGTTGTTGTCAATCTTGTTCAGCCGGCGGAACCTACTATCTCAACTGTTGGTGGAAATGCTAGTAATGTTGCGATTAGTACACCTATAGCAGATATTGTCGGTACAGCAAATCCAAACGCTACGGTTCAAGTCTGGATTGACGGCATACCAAATACACCCATTGGAACAGTAACAGCAGACGGGATAGGCGAGTGGACGATATCTTCACATGATTTTGGATTCACAATGAATCAGACAGTAATTATCAAGGCTCAACAGCAAACTGCTGGAGGATCTTTGTGGTCTAACTCATCAACTGATTTTCTCGTAAGATATGAGCAAAATGTTTTATCAGAACCAACAATAACTTCTCTTGTAGCTGATCTGACTACATTCTCCACTGGAGACTATTCGAATAAATCAAATCCATTCACAATAAATGGTACCGGTATAGCTGGCTCTGAAATTACATTAAATGGTGCAACCGCTCTTGGTGGCACAATTACTGTTGCTGGAGATGGTACTTGGACAACAACAACCAATTTGTCTCATGATGCGACTCACGATATTACAGCTCAAGCAACAAAGGCTGGGTTTACACAATCACAACAATCAACTGCTTTTCAATTGAATGTTGATAGAACTGCTCCTACTTTTGGTACCATCAATGATATAACATTGTTTCTTGGCAATGTTACCGACTCTTTGCCCACAGCAAACGATTCTTTCGACCCAAACGGAGTTACCGTTACTCCCTCTTATAGCCCAAGTTTAGCAAGCGTGGAAGGCGATTATGTGGCCACATACACGGCCACTGATAGAGCTGGGAACTCTACAACCGCCACTGATGCTAGAATAATTACAGTTACAACCGAACCTATTGTTCCAGTAATTACAAGTATTACAGCAAATAGTGATGGTACTTTTACAGTCGCTGGTACCGTTACAGGTACCTATGCCGACAACCTAACTGTTCAAGTTACTATCGGCGGTTCAGATAGTGGCTCTCCCGTTAATGTTATAGGCGAAGCGTTTACCCACAGAACGGATGCTCAATCTCCGGGAACTTATCAGTTCAATGCCAAAACAATTAATTCAGTAGGAGGAGAATCCTCCTTAATAAATCAATCATCATCAGGAACAATCGCAGTTCCAGATACAGAAAAACCAGTCATAACTCTTGTAGGGGCCGCTAGCGTATCATTCACAGAGGGAGATTCTTATGCAGACGACGGTGCAACGGCTTTGGACAACGTCGACGGAATTATTACCAATCAAATAGTCACGACAATTGTTGATGCCTCTGGGAATCCTGCTGTCTTAGATAGCACTACAGTACCTGGGATTTATACAATCAAATACAACGTTAGCGATTCTGCTATACCGACACCAAATGCCGCCGATGAAGTGACTAGAACGGTTACTGTCGAGTCAGCTTTTAGTTTCATCGAGGATCTTCAGAGTGTTATCGATAGGGCTAACAACGCCCCTGGTGATGGACGATCTATAAATACCCAGACTGGGGTTGGTGTGGTAGGTAGCAACAACCGACAAACAGGAATAAATGTGGATCTCGGTGACGACGGTCTAGTAACCTATGATTCAAATGGAGTAGCGGATGATTCAAATTGGACACTGTCCTTCTGGATCAAAAGAAATACTGCTAATGAGTCCAATGCCAACTTGAGTGGTATAAAACATTTCTTTGGAAGACATCAACTTGGAAATGCTAACGATCCTACAAATGCATTAGCTCTTGCAGGAGGCTTTACCGCCACACACTTAAATTCGTTGAATATGCGCATTGAGGGCGCTACTGCTCCTTTTCATCTGACGTCAACTAATAATTTTACTCAAGACCCCAATTTCGGAAATACCGGAATTCCAATAGTTAGTGATTATGCGAATTTCATAATAGTATCAAAAGTTAGAACAGACAACAAAGTAGATATAGAATGCTATGTAAATGGTATTGTTGCTTTCAGAGGCAACCACCTTGCAAGATTGAAAGGACTCCCAATAGGAACTCAAGTGCTTCCTGATGCAGATAATCAAAGAATTGCTTTTGGAGGCACTATTGGGTCTAGGTTTGTCGGCCCCAACCCGGGAAAATCTATAATGTGCGAAGTTGAATCAATCCAACTCGTGACGGGAATTAGTTTAAATTCAGTTGGAGCCGCAGCATTGTTCGCAGGTGGTACAACAACAACTATATCCGATGCTAATCAAACACCAACACCTCCGGAGATTACTTTGTTTGGAGATGTTTCAATGTTCCATGAATTAGGTACAACTTTTACAGATCCAGGATTTGTAGCAACCGACCAACAAGATGGAACAATCACAAATTCTGTTGTTCAAGTTATTAGAGATTCAAACAACAATGTAATTTCATCTATTGACGCGAATACACCATATGGATACTACACCATAACATATACGGTTACTGATAGTGCTGGTGCTACCGTATCAGCTACTAGAGACGTTGAAGTTAACGTCTCTGGCCTATTCCTGGAAGAGTTTGCATCCGCCCGACAAATAGGCACGGGTAATCAAAACCCATTCGTTCCAGGTATGGTAGGTTCTCCACTACCCACCATTAATCAAGGAGTGTTTTTTAAGAGTAGTGGACTTGGTGCCACAGAAGTTAATTTAAAAGACGAAGGTGTGTTTACCTTTAACAATAATGAACCTGTAAATTCGAATTTTACTTTTTCTTTTTGGGTTAGACCTGAGCAGGATATGGGTACCGGTTTTCAGAATATTATGGGAAAAGTAGCATCTGGGGCGCAAGGGGCCGCAGGGGCTTTTTCCATGGCGATAAGCAAGGACTCGAACGGAAAAGCACGATTCAAGCCAAGCTTGGGTACCAACAGCTATGGTATGGGCACAGGCAGTCAAGCGGCAAATCTGACAGCAACTTCAACACGAGATTTTGTAGCAGGCACTTGGTATCACATGGCTATTACTTATGAACTCAACTCCTCGACTCAGCTAAATGAATTCAAGGTCTATATAGATGGCACTTTAGGCAATTCTAAGTTGAACATTCCTCCTCAGCACTCACTGATCGCAGAAGCATTCGGACGGGCAAATAATGGTAATTTCAGCCATCGTTTTGGTATTGGACTGTTGACCTCGTCATCAAAAGCCATGCAGAATAATTCAACGATTTCACTTTCACTTGACTCAATTCAGTTTGGTGATAATGTTGTATTGACGGCTAATCAAATTCTAGCTATATATAACCAATCAGATCGACGAATGTCAATTGATGATGCAAGTCAGATATAAACAAATTAACAAACTAATTAATAACAAAAGGATTTAAAACAATGGCTAAAATTTCAAGAACACCATTTAATGCGTCTCGATGGATTACATCTCGTTTATCTACAGATACAACCATAACTAAGAAGTTAACAGGTAGATGTTTTTTTGTAACAGCAACTAGCACAACAAACTTAAATATCAACTTTTTAGATAGCGGATGTTATTTTAAGATAATTGCTCGAGAAAACACAGGTGGAGATATAAACATTATCTTCCCAGCCATGGAAGGAGTATTGATCGCTGATGATACTTCTACTGTTGTAATAACAAACGCTGGAGAATCTGGTCAAACAACATTGACGATACCATCGGGTGCATCCGCTGGGTCATACGTTGACTTGATTTGCGATGGACAGAAATGGTACGTAACTGGAATGGCGCACGGCGTACACTTTACTCAATCATAAAACTAGGAGAATAAAATGGGTATCAAAAAGAAAAGATTAAAATTAAAAGCTCGACGAGCAGCCGCAGCAGCAAAAGCTGCAGCTTTAAACGCAGTCGAAGAAGTGAAAAAAGAAATTGCAGAAGCAACCGAAGACATTGCAGAGATTGCAGAAGAAGTTGCTGAGAAAATTGAAGAAGTTGTCGAAGAAGCGAAAGCTACTGTCGAAGATGTAATTGAGGAGACCAAAGAAGCGGTTGAAGAAGTTAAAGAGAAAAAGACTGCTCGTAAAACAACTCGCAGAAAAACGACACGCAAATCAACAAAAAAAGAAAAATAAGTTAGTTTCATTTTAACCTCCTTTCCCTCGGACACATCGTGCTCGGGGGTTTCTTTTTTCATGAACTATTTACTACGACGGAGGGTTTCATATGTCATTTCCAGATTTAACGCCGGCCTCAACATTGTCGGCGATTACTTTACCCGAGACTTCAACTGATTCTTTAGCCGAGGTTACTTCATCTTTGGCAATCGGATATTATACCAGCGAAGCCTTTGTTTCTGGTGCTCAAGCACAGGTCGCATACACTTACAAAAGACTAGGAGGTGATGTATTAGATATTGAAATTACCGCTAAGAACGTCTACAATCACTACGAGGAAGCTGTTTTGGAGTACTCCTACATTGTGAACCTCCATCAGGCACGGAATGCCTTAGGGAGCGCCCTGGGAGGTTCTACAGGGTCTTTTGATCATGAAGGAAGACTAACAGAGGGCGAGGATGTTGCCTTAAAGTATCCCAAATTTCAATTTGATTATGCATTTAGAAACGCAGACAAATTCTCCACAGAAGCATTGGTTGGTGGAACCGAGCCGTTGTATTCCGCTTCCTTTGATATTGTTGTAGATCAGCAAGATTATGATTTGCAGCAAATTGTATCATCATCTCAAGCAGGTTCAGATTGGGATGGTATGGGTAACAAAAGAATTAAAATTAGACAAATGTATTATGTAACTCCTAGACAAATGTGGAGATTTTATGGTTACTATGGAGGTCTCAATGTTGTTGGAGATTTTCATAATTATGGTCAATATGCTGATGACTCTACATTTAATGTTATACCTGCTTGGCAAAATAAACTTCAAGCGATATCTTACGAAGACCACTTATACACAAGAACATCGCACTACTCCTATGAAATAAACGACAATAAACTGAAGCTTTATCCCATCCCCAGCTCAGTAACTGAAGATAAGTTTTGGTTTAGATTCACAGTGGAGTCCGGAAATACAGCATTTTCTACTGGGTCTTATGATTCAGGAGTTGATGGCATCAATAACATGAATACAATGCCGATGGAAAATATTCCTTTTAACAAAATCAATTCAATCGGGCAACAGTGGATTCGAAGGTTTGCTTTAGCTCTTTCGAAAGAAACACTAGGTCAAGTTAGAGGTAAATTTGGCGGGAGTGTACCTATCCCAGGAGACAACGTATCTTTGAACGCCTCAGATCTTCTTAGCCAATCGTCAACTGAGCAAGCCGCTCTCAGAGAAGAGCTTAACAAACAGCTTGATGAGATGCTTTATTCTAAATTAGCCGAAACAGATAAAGGAATGGTCGAGAACATGGATGCAATTGTTCAAAAAGTTCCTTTGAAAATTTTTGTGGGGTAAATAAATGAGCAAATGGGAAAGACCAGCACAACCACCTTCACCTTTGTTCCTCGGAGAGAAGGAAAAAAACCTAGTAAAGCAGGTAAATGATGAAATTATTGAAAGAGTTGTGGGGCAACAACTTTTATATTTTCCTATCGATCTTGAAACAACACCATACCACCCTCTTTATGGAGAAGCAATTGAGAAAAACTTTTTACATCCCGTGAGAGTGTTTGGACTAGTTACATACAATGGTGTTGAAACTGCTGATTTGGAAAATATGGCGATTGACAAGTCTACAAAAATAACAGTTAATTTTCACAAGAGAAGATTAACGGAAGATCAAAACTTATTTGTTCGAGAAGGAGATTTTGTTAGATTTGGACCAATTTATTATGAAATTGTGAAGCTAAATGAGCCAAAATTGCTGTTTGGACAACCAGAAAGTCGGTTTGAAATATCAGCTGACTGTATAAGAGCGAGAGACGGATTGTTCAATGCAGAATAATGAATTACCAGAAGTAGCATCAACACTTGAGAACATAGACACAGCAGTGTACCGCTTCGTTAATGATGAAATTGACGTTCATACAACAACAAACAAAGGCCGAGAGAAAGTAAAGGTACTTTGGCTTGGAACAGAGCGTGCTTTTCAGATCAAAAATAACAAAGAGCTTAGAGATGGCGTCGGAAAGCTAAGATTGCCTTTACTAACAGTCTCTAGATCATCTATTTCGAGAGATGACGACTTTAAAGGACCCTTCCAGTCTACCTACGGATATGAGTCAATTAATGGTCAAGATTATATCCCAGTAAAGACGATTATTAGCCAAGAAAAGACTCAAAACTTTCAAAACTCCGATTTACGAACTGAAACGGAAGGTCAAAATCTCGGAAAACCAAGCTCGAAGAAGGTTGTGTACGAAACACACTACATCCCAAAGCCAGTCTATGTTACTTGTATGTTTGAGATCAACATCAGAACTGAGTATCAGCAACAAATGAACGAGATTGTGTCAAGCTTTATACCAGAAAACAAAAACTACGTTATCATATCAAACGAAGGCTACCAATACGAGGCTTTCATACAAAATGATTATAGCATAACAAACTCAACCAACCTTGGTCAGGAAGAAAGAATGTTTACCTCCAAGGTTCAAATAAAAGTCCTAGGATACATCACAGGACCTCAAAAAAGCAACCAACCTTTCGTTCAAAAGAAGGAATCGGTTGTTGAAGTAAAAGTGTCCAGAGAAAAGGTCATTGTCGGCGATTCAAAGCCGTGGGATAAGACCGGTGAGAAATTTAGAGATTTATGACTTTGGCCTTTTATTTGACTATTTACTAGGAAAATGATATTTTAATAGGAGAAAATTAATGCCTACCAAGTTTGACTTTGTGTCTCCCGGTATTGAACTGAGAGAGATCGACCAATCACAAGTGGCCGCCGTGCCTGAAGCAGAAGGTTTGCTTCTCATCGGTACTTCAAGAAAAGGGCCCGCAATGAAACCTGTAAAGGTTAAAAGTTTGGAAAACTTCATCGATGTATTTGGTGCTCCAATGGACGGCGTTAAGCGTGGAGACCCTTGGCGAGAAGGGAATACTGGTGCGGCTTCTTATGCAGGCTACGCAGCGCAAGCTTACTTAGCTGCTGGTGTAGGTCCCGTAAAATTTATTCGCTTGGCTGGTCTTGATAATCCTGATAGTACAACTTTAGGTAAAGCTGGTTGGAAAGTCGACCACGGTCTAAGCAGCACTAAGGCAAATTGCTCTGGTGCTATTGGACTATTTGTAGCTCCAAATATTGATGATGCAGTCACTGGGTCTTTAGCTGCTATTTTCTACACAAAAGAAACTTCTCTCCAATTGAGCGGAACAGCAATGAATGGCGACATAACAGAAGGCGCCGAAATGTTGATTAAATCTCAAGGCACCAGTGGGCAATTCCAAGCACAATTAAGCTCATCTACAGATCAAACAATCGTGTTTGACTTCAACAAGAACAGCGTTAACTTTATCCGTAACGTATTCAATACTGATCCTACTTTATATGATGCAGGCTCAGCATCTTACTTCTTGGGTGAGACATTTGAGTCTCAAGTTTTAGCATTGAGTGGATCTGATACCACTGATGGTCTGGTTGCTTTCTTTGCTGGTCTAGCTAACGGAACCTCGACTGATGGTGAGTGGACCAATTTTGAAAATGAACTGACTGCCGCTAAGTCTGGTTGGTTTGTCGGACCTAAACCAACTCAAAAACGATTATTCCGACTCGCAGCATTAGATGATGGAGAGCAATTCCAAAAAGAATATTACGTTGTTGTCAAGGATCTTAGTGCGGCGAATGCTTCGAAGCAAGATGCAACATTCTCAATTGAAGTTCGTCGATATGGACAAGCCGGCTATGTTGAAAAATTCTCAAACCTAACTTTAAATGTCGACTCTCCAAACTATATCTCAAAGAAGATTGGAGATGTTCATCAATATTGGGAAGAAGGAACTGGTGGATTATCTGGTAAGATTATCACTGAGGGTGTATACCCTAATGTTTCAGATTTGATTCGCGTTGAAATTAATCCGGGTGTACAGAAATCAGACCTTCCATTTGGGTTCACAGGACCTATGACGCCTGACCCAGTCGCTATCTCTGCATCTATGCCTGATGGTGTAGTTGATTGGATTAGTGGAAAAGACCGAGTACCTGATGGTCAGTCGGATGAATTCATCTCTGGTTCCACTTCTGGTTTTACAGGATCCTTTGAGTTCCCGACTCACTTATTGACAACTCAAAACACTTACCTCGGTTCTCGCAACTATCCTGCGACTAGAGAATTTGGTCTTCGCTTCAGAGAAACCAATGGTCGAGACATGACCATCGGGGATGTTGGAGTTAAGCGCGGGAACTTCGCCAAACACTCAGTTGCTTCTACTGCATTGACCGAGTACTCTTACGTATTCTCTCTCGATGATATCGTTGCTGCCGATGCTGCTCAGTCTGCATTCTACTTCGCAACTGGTTCTTACGAAATCGCTAAAGACGCAACTGGTGCATCTCTAAGTAAAAACAGTGGCTCTGCTTACGTCATCAACACAAAGAACATCAAGCAGTTTGCTGCTCCATTCTTTGGAGGTTTCGATGGAAACAACATTCTTGTTGATAACCCATTCAACGAAGACCTTCTTGGAACTTCAACTTCATATGCGAAGCACTCATTGGACCAAGCGCTGGAAATGGTATCAGATCGAGACCTTATCCGCTACGACTTGATTTCAATGCCTGGTATCACAAACAACACATTCGTTGGAAACTTGCTCAGACAAACCGAAGAGCGTGGCGATGCGTTCGCAATCGTTGACCTTTCAGGTATTTATCAGTCTGCTGAAGACCTTGGAGCTTCTGGTGACACTAATCAAAGTATCACAACAATCATTAGTACAATTAACCTAAATGGGTTCAACACTTCTTATGGTGCGACCTACTACCCCAATGTTCGTTTGAAGGATACCTTGAGTGGAAACGATTCTGTATTGTTTGCACCCCCTTCTGTCGCTGCTCTTGGAGCAATTGCAAAGTCTGAAGCTGACTCTCAGCCATGGTTTGCTCCTGCTGGTTTCAACCGTGGTGGACTAAATCCTCTCGGTGGCTCTAAAGGGCCTACTGTCGTAGGAACGGTAGAGCACTTGACCAAAGCAGACCGCGACAAACTTTACGAAGTAAACATCAACCCAATCGCTCGATTCCCTGCTACAGGCGATACCGTAGTGTTTGGACAAAAGACACTTCAACAAGAAGCATCTGCTCTTGATCGAATCAACGTTCGTCGATTGATGAACTACCTTAAGAGAGAAATCGGAGATATCGCTGATACAATCTTGTTTGATCAAAATGTTAATGCGACTTGGAACCGATTTAAATCTCAAGCTGAAGCTGTTCTTTCACAAGTTCAAGCTGAGTATGGTGTTACAGAATACAAACTTGTTCTTGACGAGACAACAACAACCCCAGACTTGCAAGATCGCAATATTTTGTACGCAAAGGTATTTGTTAAGCCTGCCCGCGCTATCGAGTTTATCGCTGTTGACTTTGTTATCACTCAAAGTGGCGTAGAATTTTAATAGACACTAATTACAGATAAATAGGAGAATCTTAATATGTCATTTTGGACCGAAAACACAACAGAACCTAAAAGAAATTTTAGATGGCGAGTCACTCTAGGTGGTGCATTCGAAAAATCCGCATCGAGCGGTATCGTTTGGTGGGCAAAAACCGTTGATACTCCAAGCTTCACAGTTACGGATGTTACTCACTCATTCTTCGACAATGAATACAAGTTCCCCGGACGAGTTCAGTGGCAAGATGTTAACATGACTTTGGTTGATCCAATTTCTCCTAACGCTGCTCAGATGACCAATCAAATCATTTTGGACTCAGGCTATAGCATTAAAGGTACGCAAGATTTTGGAGCGAACCCAACGTCAATCACAAAGGTTGGTGCTAACAAAGCAATGGGCAATGTTCTTATTGAAATTCTCAAGGGCGACGGAAGTCCAGTTGAGACATGGACTCTTAATAATCCATTTATCACATCAGTTAAGTACTCGACTCTTGACTATACCAATGACGACATGAGAACAATCGACTTGACCCTCAAGTATGACTGGGCAAATTGCTTGCATCCTGATGATAAGTTCGGAGATCAACTGCAATTCCCTAAACCTGGTGAGCAGAAATAAGGAGTCTAAATGACCTTTTGGAACGTCAGCGGAAAAGATGCCCTTCAGCCAAAGCGCAACTATCGTTTTAGATTTAGAGACGGTGATGGTACGGCATGGTGGTGGGCAAAAACCGTTGACAAGCCATCGTTTGATATTTCCAGCAATGAGTATCAACTTATCAATCATAAGTTCAAGTATCCCGGAATCGCAACATGGAAACCGATATCGCTTACAGTTGTAGATGTTGGAGACGCCATAAACCTTATATACACTGAACTTGAAGCTCTCGGATACAAAAGTCCTTCATCAGATGTAATGACGGGCCTAGCTAAAGATCACGATGGACTATTCAATCAAGTGATCGTTGAACAACTTGAGGGCAAAGAGGGAAAGGCAATTGAAACATGGACTCTACATGGAGCCTTCATCACATCGCTTTCAATGTCGAAACTTGACTATAGTAATGATGATTTGTCTGAGATAACAATTGAAATAACTTACGATTACGCTGAGCTAACATAAACAACATACTGGAGGTATGATGGGAAGAAATTCCGACCGTCTTGGAATAGACAATAAAGCAGAGCCAGCAGAGGCTCCACCAACAATGAGTCCACTAAACTTCGTGGCTCCCACAGAAATCGTTGACCTCCCTTCAAAGGGACTAGGGTATCCAGAGGATCATCCTCTCAACGGAAAAGAATATATCGAGATCAGATACATGACGGCAAAGGACGAAGACACCTTGTCGAACCAATCTCTTCTTAAGAAAGGTATTGCACTCGAAAGAGTATTGGAAAACATCATCACAGACGCCAATATTGACCCTCTAAGCCTTCTTGTGTGTGACCGCAACGCAATAGTCATCCAAGCTCGTGCAACGGCTTACGGAGCGGATTATGACGCCGTGGTGAGTTGTCCTAAATGTGCGACAAAGAACCAAATGTCCTTTGATTTGAGGGCTCCAAAGGTTGAAGGCGGACTGGAGGAAGATGATTCTGATGTTAAGTACATTGGAGATGGTTTGTTCGAGACAAAGATGCCCGGCACAAAGTTCACGGTTAAGTTCAGGCTCGCAAATGGCGAAGACGAAAACAGAATCATGGAGATGGCGGTGTCTGGTAAAACGGTTGACTTCGGAGCTGTTGAGCAATACAAGAAGATGATCAAATCTGTTGAGGGTTTCACAGAACAAGAAGTCATTCACTCATACGTTGACAATATGATCGTCACAGATGCATCGCATTTAAAGAAGTGCCTTAAAGACTGCACGACAAGCATTAGAATTACCGAAACTCTTAAATGCAAGAATTGCTCAAACGAGCAGGAGGTCGACGTTCCTTTTGGAACGGACTTTTTTTGGCCTAACCTCTAAGTTCATGGAAGGAGTCTACGAACAATTCTTCATTCTCAAGCATTTTGGAGGGTGGTCGTTGACCGAAGCATACAGTCTTCCGATTGGCTTGAGAAGCTGGTTTGTCGAGAGGCTTAAAAAGCAGTTTGAAGAAGAAGCAAAAGAGATAAAGAAAGCCCAGAAGAAACGATGAGTCTTTTGGGTTTTTGTTTTTGGAGCTAATTAGGGAATAACGAGGGACAATACATGGCTGAACCGTCAATTGAAGAAATACTGAAAGCTATCGAGAAGGCATCGAAAGATAACCCTACTGCTTTTAAGAGACTGCAGACTGCTTTGCAGGTGAAAGTCCAAGAGGGCACGAATAGGACAAACAGAGAAGGCAACGAAAAAGAGATTGATGCAATCTTAAAAAATGAACAGTCTCGGCTAGAAGTTCTCACTCAGTCTGCTAAGCTGATGAATGATCAAGTTGAAGCTAGAAAGCAAGAAGCTGAGCTTTTGAAAACAAAATTAGAGTTAGCCCTCAGGCAAGAAATAACAGACAAAGAACATTTATCTGAATTGCTAGCTTCTGTTGAGGCCGGCGAGAAAATGACCGGATATGCAGACAAGTATAAAGATTCTACTATCGAAATAATAAAACAATACAACAAATTGGTCCCCCTCCAAGAGGAGGTCAACAAACTAAGTCACGAACACAAGAGAAATATTAGCGATATTGTTGATGGAATGGGAAGTATCGTTGGATTATCTGATAAATATTCGAAAAGTTTTGTTGGGAAAATGACGAAGACTTTTGAACTTTTTGGAAAAGGCACCGATGAATCAAAAGCAGCGATACAAGATTTTAAAGACAAATTTTCAACAATGTTCTCAGTGCAAAACATTGCGATGAACATTGGATCGGCAATTTTCAGCCAATCCATGAAGACTCTAAGAGCTTTTGATGATGCGACAGCCAACCTTGCCAAGACAACTGGTACAGTGGGCAAATTCAATGACGTCCTTTATGATGCGCAGAGAGCAGGAAACCTTCTTGGCGTATCTATGAGCGATGTTGGAAACGCAATCGCTACATTGAACTCCGGTACGACCCAATTCGCAAAACTAAACAAGCAAACCCAAAAGCAACTCGCCATCTCAACATCTCAGTTCGAGAAACTTGGAGTGTCCTCTCAAGATTCTGCTGCTTTTATGGAGAATGCATTTAAAATCATGAACATGGGTGCGACTGAGGCGATTCAAGTTCAAAAAGAACTTGCTATGGCTGGTGTCGACTTAGGTATTGGAGCAGACAAGATCGTTAAAGACTTTAACGCTGCCTCAAAAACACTTGCTGTATATGGTAAAGACTCTGTAAAGATTTTTAAAGACCTCGCGGCTCAAGCAAAGGCTGCTGGTGTTGAAGTATCAACTCTCCTTGGTATTGTTCAGAAGTTTGATACATTCTCTGGTGCAGCTGAAGGTGCTGCACACTTTAATGCCCTACTGGGTACACAGTTGTCAACAACCGAGATGCTGATGATGACTGAAGAAGAGAGAATGAAGACTTTAATAGAACAAGTCCAAGCACAAGGCGTTGCCTTCGGAGATATGGATCGTTTCACTCAAAAGGCAATCGCATCTGCTGCTGGAATTAATGATATGAACGAGGCCAACAGAATATTCTCAATGAGCCTTTCAGACTACGAAGCAAACGCCGCACAGATGGAAAACAACGCTAATGCTCAGGCAAAGTTTGATGAGGCCGTTCAAGCAACCGTCCCAACAATGAACAAATTTAAAAACCTTGCGACTGAATTAGTGACCATGGTCCAACCTGCTCTGGAGAAACTCGGCGAAATTGCAGATTATCTAACAGAAGCATTCCAAGGAATGAGCAAAGAAACGAAAGAGAATATAAGTGGAATTGCCTTGCTTCTAGCTGGACTGGCTACTTTGGCTCCAATTGTAGCTGTCGGCGGAGGCTTAGTAACTGGTCTTACTGCGATGGGTGGAGCAATTGGTGGTATTGGCGTAGGGATTGCAACAGCAATCAAAGCAATATCTGCCGCAACAACAACTGGGGTAGGCGCTGCTGTGTTAGGAGCATTGCTGCTAACTGGTGGTGGTATAGCAGTGGCCATGGCTTCGATAGCTAAAAGCAAAGCTGAGATGGCCGAGTCAAACGCCAAAATGATGAGCCAAGGATCTGCTACCATAGCATCTATAGCTGAGATAGGTCAGGCAGATTTTTCCGGAATCGCAGTCAAATTCCGAGAAGTTGTTGATGAACTCAATTCAATGAGTACAGACGTAAAAGTAACATCGATGATGCAGAACCTGTCTTTAATTAGTGCTGGGACAGCTATAGACATCACTGGGGCAAAGATAACGGGTTCGTCAACAAACATAAACACTACGGTAAGGAATATGTTTGAGGGTGCCACGATTAGTCTGAAAGCTGGTGGTAGAGAATTTGAAGGATACTTTGAAGATCTAGCAGCAAAAGTTGTGGTTAGCCAAGCTAAACAATAGGAGAAATAAATGAGCATAGATTATATAGGGAAGTACGCCGACAATACGGCAGGGGAATTGGGCATTAGTTCAGTAATAGGCAACGGCAACGATAATAAAAGGCTTGCTGTTTCTTTTTTGGCTTTTCTTACGTCATTTAATGATAGTATGACTTCAAATTGGAACGAAGAGCAAGTATATGGTAGACCAGACCCAATTGGCACATTTCAAAACACAACCAGAAAAATTTCTTTAGCTTTTGATGTCCCATCAAAAGATTTAAATGAGGCTAAAGAAAATTTAAAAAAGATCAACAAAGTCAAACAAATGATGTACCCGGCATACTCATCTTCTATTAAGCCTGCTTCTGAGGAATCGCCTGAGGTAACAACAAATGCACTATCTCTCGCAAAACCTCCTCTTGTGAGGTTGTTCTTTACGAATCTAATTCAAGATCAATCAGCGAAGAGAGGGCTGCTTGGTTGGATTGGTTCATTTTCTGCGAATCCTGTTATCGACATGGGAATGTTTCATGAAAATGGAAAACTATATCCCAAAGTGTATAATGCAACAATTGATTTTACACCACAGCATGAGTTTGATCTAGGGTTTAACACATCAGATGGTAAAGGAATTAATTCTGGATCATTCGCATCATTTCCATATGGGGGCTAACAATGTCAAGATTAAAATCAAGAAGAGTGGCGAAAAATAGAAACGAAATGTATGAGAAAATCTTTGAAGACCGTGGGATCAAAGAGGTTCAACAGTTTTCCACACCTGTTCTTAGTAATCCATCTCAAAAAGATATCGACAGAATACCAACCATTGAGCACACATGGTCAAACGGCGACCGGTTCTGGCTTCTTGCATCAAAACATATGGGGGACCAATCACTATGGTGGGTTATAGCCAAACTAAACAATCGACCAACAGAGGCTCATTGCGTGGAGGGCGAGGAGATTAAAATTCCAACAAACGTTGCAGTTGCTTTAGAGGTGTTAGCATGAGTGAAGAGGAAACAAACTTTAGATCAAAAATAAAAGAGCTTTTATCTGGTAAATACTCTCCGCAGAATATTAACAATGGGCCTTCAAATCTCATCAATCAAGATCTTTTGAATCTACTTCTCAACGAATACTTTACCGACTCTCAATTGACTCCTCAGCTAGAAAAAGCTATTGACGATTATTTAAACGGAAAAGCGCTAACTATTTTAGGTCCAAACTTTGAAGATGAGCAAGAATACAAGTTTGCCGTTAGCCACTGGATGATTAAATCTATTGAGGCCAATCTGATGGACCCTGCTAACAGGGGATTGTTTGAACTATTATTGTTGGTTCAATATTCAGATAAAATGATCAACTACATAACATACGATAAAGATGAGTTCATAATACTAAAAGTTATTAATCCCGTTCGAAATATACAAGTAGATCAGCATATAGGAAAAATTATTGGAGACGCTATAAAAAATGATAGTATGGACAATTTATTTTCTAACACCTACTTGGCCGATTTGGTTGTGGTTTACAATTACAATCAATTTAAGAGAGAAGTATCCAACAACATAGCAATAGGCTTAAGATCTGGTAGAGTTGGTGCACAAATTGAATTATCTCAGGATTTCTTGGATGGCCCATTGGCCTTTGAGAAAGATGGCGACAAAGTAAGGCTGAGCAAGACTTTTCCATCTTTAAATTCTGCAGGCGCTACTCAAGCGGCTGTGCCTCATATGCCGGTAAATAAGCTGGAAGAATTTAAAGAAGCTACCAAGTGGGATACTCGTGTAAATCAACTAAGAAGAATGGATACAAACTCTCCCGATGCATATTATACAGATGAGCAGATTTTTACTCTTGCAGACTCTTTCGAAGGAAAAGATATAACAAAAAATCCATTTCACTTTTATACTGGTGAAATATATGATTCTTGGGGAAAGGCGTTTGATTCTGACTACTGGTTAGAGGTCGGCAAATCAATAGGCGAAGTAAAAGATATGGTTGTCGGCGCTACCATGGAAACTTTCTTTGAAGGTGAAGAAAATCCAGAAGGAGATTATGATGTTTTAGCCACGAAGATTTGGAGGGGGTCTTTGATTAAAGATTTTGAAGCCGAAGATGATTCCCCAATTTTACCAGATATTGATGAAGGGAGTGTGGCTGCGCTGGTCGGCGTTCCTGTGGCAACGATTATGACCAAATATGCCGTTAATAAGGTTGCAGCAGAGAGAATGAAGACCGTTGTGCAAGCTTATAGGAAATCGAAAGGCTTCAGGGGTGTAACCCAGTTGAAAAACATTGCTAATCTTCAAAAAGCATTCAATATAGCTACGAAGGCAAAGAAAGTGTCCAGGGTAACTACTACGATTGTGAGAGCAGCTAAATTTCTTAGAGTGGTAGCTACTGGGAAAGCTGCTTTGATTGCTCTTAACTTAGCTATACTTCTTGGTTTTGGGTATGCAATCTGGAGAGCTGAGGAGACGAGTCAGACTAAGAGATTAGAAAAGTTAATGCTATCAAAATATAACGACTTTGTATACAAAGCGATCGTTGCCTTTGAAGCAGAAGAAAAAGTTGCCGATGCTTTTCGAGAAGCCGCTAACGAACTAAGTTTTTTGAACAATGTTTTGCAGATATTTGGGGTAGATAAAGAGGTAGAAAGAAGGGTGCGTCTATTCAACAGATTTTCTTTTGAACTCAATAGGGATGAACAGTTCTTAGACGATAACAATGCTCTTGATGTTATTGCAGCAATTGCTGGCTCCATCACTGCTGGTTTTGCAAACATAGATTTGCCGGAAATAACTGATCTAGACGAGGAGCAAATTCAAGACCGACAAAAATTCTATAAACAATGCGCGTTGATGATGAATATGGCCAATCTAGCGCCGGTTTATGAACAACATATTCTAGACAGACAGTCGGAACCCGCAATTGCTGATGGTCCAGATACGAGCAAGCCTTATGGTGGACGATTTTGGCGAGCAACATCAAAGAATAAAGAAAAACTAATCAACAATCTATTTTCTTCCGAGCAATCTCAAGAGTTGTTCGAAATACCAGCTCATGTAATGACGCAGCTGACTCCTCGATTTAAACTATATAAGGTTCTCAATGGTAAATCGGGAGACCTTAAGAGAACGGAGTTTGTTTTTCCAATGCAAACAGATTTAACAAGAAAAAAGAACTTTGCAAAAACACAATCTCTACGACCGGAAACAAAAGTGGAGGGAACGGTACCTTCGTTTCTAGAGGCACATTTTGATAAAGGCGATGGCGTCGGTCTTAAGAGTTTTAGTTTGGATTTTAATGGTACAAACCCTGCCGAGGCTAGGAATGATGTTAAAGGCTCAATGACTTTGTTTTTTCAAAGTTTCGCAGACTTTATTAGAGAAAGAGTTGATAAAAATAATAACAAATTCAGCTTTGTAGACTTAATTGTTCAGCCACCACCGGATGATGAAAATGGAGAAATTGTCCAAGGCATCCCTAAGCACTCCAAAAGGCAATATGACGCTTCCTTCTATAGAATCATGGTCGAAATTGGATATAATGTACCTGATAAATTGGAAGGATATAGCTCTAACCTCACTAAAGTTCAAAATGCTATTAAAAACATGAACAAATCCTTTTATCTTTGCATGATTGACCACGACTTCAAGATTAAAAACGATGGTACAGTAGAAGTAAACCTGACTTACAGGGCATATATTGAAACTGCGCTAAAAAGTTTGAGGTTCGATGCTCTAACGACACCTGAACTGGCCAAGCAAAGAGAAATTAATGAAACAAAATTAGCTGAAATGACTGAGGCTGGATGTACTGATCAGCAGCTTGAAGATTTGAAAGTAGTCATTTCTGCCCTAGAGGAACAAATAGTTAAGAACTCTCTTAATTCTATTATGAAAAGACTTCAGAAGAGAGGAAAAATATTTACATGCGAAATAAATGAGAATGACAGAAGACAATTTTTAACTAATGGTTTTTTTCGGAAATGTGAAATAATGACCGGAATTAAGCTAGACAAGCTAGCTGGCGCTAACACTGGTGACTTAGGCATTGTGCTGAATACGAGGCTGCCTGATAAGAGCACTGGTTTCAATTTCAACGACGCAGACAAGAATGATACGCTAGTCCAATTCTTTTTCTTTGGAGATTTGCTACATACAATTTTAGATACCTTGTATATCGAAGAAGGTAAAAAGCTAGCCAGAGGATTGAAAAATACAATGATAGTCCTAGGGTCGTTCTATTTTAAAGTGTTTCAAAGGGAGCAAGGTATTGGACAAACCAGCTTTAATATATCGCAGATACCAGTCTCTGTTGAATTTTTCTCTAGATGGTTTGTTGATAATGTGATCAATCAAAAATCGACAAGACGATCTTTTCCAATTTTAAATTTTATAAGATCATTGACTAATGCTCTCACTTCAAATGCGTTACTCGAGTCTTGCGTCAATAGAGAAGTTGATGATAGATTAATGTTTCAAACAACACAAGTATCATCTTATTCCCCAATTGGAGTAGATATATTGGGAACATTGATAGATAATTTTCCCGGCACTGCAATACTAGATACTGACTATTGGCGTGGAGCGACGGCTGGTAGACAGCTTCCATTGGAAGGAAGTCCCCAGGGCGATTCTAAGATTAAAAACTTTTTTCACTACATTGTATTAAATGCAAATGGGTCAACAAGGTCCCATAAGGGTACGGGAAACTATGCGGAAGATATCGGATCTGGAGTTTTTCATATGGAAATAGGCTCAAACAGAGGATTAATTAAAACTATAGGTTTCTCAAAGACAGACTTACAGTTCGTTAGGGAGGCAAGATATATGAGAAATGGAATCGATGGTTTGCAACAACTATCCTCTGTTTACACAGTATCGGTCGATATGTTTGGCAACACATTGTTTTATCCGGGCATGGATGTGTGGATTAATCCATATGGCTTTGGAGGCACAGCTCTAGGAAGCCCTACGGATGGTGAAAATGGAGCACGGTCTCTAGCTAACATACTTGGATTGGGAGGGTACCATACGATTACGGGTGTATCCACAACATTAACACCTCAGTCTTTTTCTACAACAATAAAAGCTCATCACTACTACTCTGGTGATATCAAGCCGATAGATGCTGCTAATAAAAACAGCAATGGAAAGAACAAAAGCTTGGAAGAGGGCGGTGTCAATGAAACTCAAAACAAAAATAAAGATTTTTGTGATTCAGAAATTGTGAGAATTCAGACTATCGGAAAAAATAATGGTATTGAACTTGCCTCTCTTGGTATGAAAATAGAAAGCCCTGAGCCTGAACCTGTTGCTCAAGAAAACGAACAGGCTGTACAGGCTATTCAAGAACCCATTATTGAAAGCACAAGAGAAGGTCCGGGCACTCGTGTTATCGATGGCGTTGAGGTAGAGGGTTTCTATGAGACAGACGCTGATGGTAATGATATTTTTGCATACAGTGACGGTGAGTCCAGCTATGTAATACGGCTAGGGAGTTAAAAGAAACGATGCCTAAATTCAATGGAAACAACAGTTCAAAGACAATTAAGACTGCTTTTGAAAGAGCCAATTATAAACTGAATGGATTTAATGAATCAGAGATTCAAGTCGTTGATTTCAACTTCGCCGAGAAAACATTCTATGGAAGAGTGAATCGTCAACTCGATCCCGTGATTCCAAATCAAGAATTCATACGGAACTTTCATAATCAAGACTTTCGTATTGTGAACTTTGTTGGAGACCAATTTAAAGAAATGTATGTGAGATACCAAACTGCTCTTGATCTTAGCTTGATTAATTCAGAGGACGCGAACCTATCAGAATTAAGTGTGATACGGGGCTGGGAAGATCCCGTTGGTCAATATTCTGGCTTTATGTCTCTATTTATGGACTCTTTCCTTGAGGAAATAATGATTCAAAACGAAAAGAAAATTAACTCATTCGAGTCGTTCCTTAAAGTTTTTGAAGCGCACATCCTAGATAACGACATATCTTCAAAAATCACTCTCTCAGGTTTCATGAAGTCTAGACAGTCTTCTATCTTCAATACAGGCTTAGCGTTGCAACTAGCTCCTGTCGGATTTGCAAATGATTCTGCTAAAGAGAACGCTATCCTTAACTCTCCGAACTATGCTTTCTTTATGAATATGGCCAAACAATTTGGATTTTCAGTCAATCTCCAAAATCCCAGCGTGCTGGTGTCTGACTTGGCTCATCCAACTACAACAAAATTTCGAAAAAGATATGAATTATTCACTGTCAATAGTGTATTTGAGAAGCAATATCACAGAACATATAATTTTGACTTTGATTTATTATCTAGTTATCTAATGGATACCTATAACTCATTTGTATATCTAAGACCTAATTTAAAAGAAGTATACATTTGTAACAATAAAACTAAATCAAAGATATCTAAAAGAAATAATATTGATAGTATAGATTATAATATTATATTATTATTATATATTAAAATAAGAAATATGGAAGAAATTTTTCCGTTTTCTCATTCTGAACTGAAATCAATACACAGTACCTCCGTAAGATTGTTTGATATCACACCAGAGAGAGCATTGGAATTCATCGAATCTCAGTTTCGAAGCAGATACAACACCAAGGAAGGGTCACTAACCTACTACAAAAAAAAGTTTCAAAAATAACTTGACAACCACATCTGAATATGTTATCTTATATTAACCGTCAAACTTATTATAACACATTTCGGAGGACCCTGCAAATGTTTTTTCAACTTTTAGATAATAAAATGGATTGTGCCGGCACGTACGTCGATGGACAGTTTATTTGGGAACGAATCCCTCAAGGAATATCCAAAACTTGGAGTTATTCCGATCACCTTCACGGCAGAGATATTGACTATGCTCAATTGCTAGTTGCCGGCAAGACACTCAGCCAAGTCTGTCCAGATCATTTAATGGATCGATGGACTGAAGCGAACAATCTTTTGAAGAGTCATTACACGGCGATACACAAATCAAAAATAAATATTGATGATGTATGCTTTTATGATCTGATCCCTCAGAAACATCTTCAGCATTACTTCGATGCGAAGAATGAAATTACCAAATGGGTTTTCGACAATGTCGAGAAGCCTGAACACTACGGCTTGCTGAAGAGAGCCCAAGCCGCAGTCAAAGAGTTGAAGCAACATCCAGTGAACCTCAACTCTTTCGCAGTCTACGTCAGTAGTGCTGATTGCATGAAGGCGAAACAACTTTATGATCAATTCGGCGAGACCACACCATATGTTGATTACGACATCTTTGGAACGGTCACAGGACGATTGACGACAAAGAAAGATTCATTTCCAATTTTGAATCTCAAGAAAGAATTAAAAAAGCATGTTCGACCAAATAACGACGTATTTTTGGAACTTGATTTCAATGCTGCTGAAGTTCGAACAATGCTAGCATTACAAAACCATGAACAACCAGAGGAGGATATACATGAGTGGAACATCAAAAACATTTTTAAACAAGATCTTAGCCGAGAAAAAGCTAAAGAAAAATTATTTGCTTGGCTCTATAATGACGAGTCAAACGCAATCAAATCGAGCTTCTACGATCGGGAGAGCCTTAGAGAAAGATATTATGACGGAGAAAAGGTTCAAACCCCTTTCGGCAGATCCATCGATGCTCCCTTTCGCAAGGCACTCAACTACCTATTGCAATCAAGCTCCTCGGACAACACCCTTGACCGATTTTGCAAAGTTTCTAACTTTCTTAAGTCAACGAGATCCCATGTTGCTTTCTTTGTTCATGATAGCGTTATCATCGACCTACACCAAGATGATCGGAGAATGATTCCTGACTTAGTTGAAATGTTCTCAGATACAAGGCTAGGCAAATTCAAGGTTAATTGTTCCATCGGAAAAAACTTGGGAAGCATGAGAGAATTTTCATGGTAGGAGAGCTTGTGATCCTCACAGACTGCGAGACAACTGGCTATGAAAACGGAATGATTGGAATAATTACCAAATCTGAGAGACTCGGACCACTATATACTATATATTGGGTGCTTATGCCGGATGACACGGAAGTCCCAATGTGGGATAGCGAGTTTGAGGTTATAAGTGAAGGAAGGCGACCTGATAATAGTAGTTGAATCACTCCCAGATTGGTACTGGCTTAATTGGACAACGGGGCATGTTGGAGTTATAGTCAAGAAGAGGGCGAACGTGATCAATACAAGAACTCCAATATGTGAAGTCTTTTTCTTCCACAGCGAAGAAGTCCACCCAGTCCCAGAAAACTTTATGAGAACATTGGTCGAGATAAATGAAGGAAGGTGACTTAATTATAATCACAAGAAGTCCTTGGGACACACGAGCACTGTTTGGATATAAAAATGGAGACGTTGCAATAATTCTTGAGGTGTTTCCATACCCAACTCAAATAAGTTTACCTTCACTAAGAGTTTTTATTTTTGCCTCTGAAAAAATAATCACAATACCATTAATATACGCAACAGATTTAGGAGATTAAAATGATTCTAGTTGGACTAGGAGAAGCAGGAAAGAATATTGCAGAACTTTTCAAGCCACACACCAAAAATTATAAAATAATAATTCTTGACGAAAACAACGGTATAGATAAAAAGACTTCCGTTGAACAATACGATGAAGAGCCAATCAAATTTAAACAGAGAGGGCTCAAATCTCACGATGAAGCCATTCTGTTTGTTTGTGGGAGTGGTAAGATAGCCGGAGCCTCTCTGCGCGTCCTAGAGGCCCTGAAGGACTATAGAACGACTGTTTGTTATATCGTTCCTGACCTAGAATTCGCTAGTAAGATGGAACGTCGGAGACACAGAGTACATTTTGGGGTACTACAGGAGTACACCCGCTCAGGTATGCTACATGAGATGATTATTTTGGACAATAAAACGTTGTTTGGTACCGCTGGGCATGGACCAGCATCGAACTACTACGAAAAAGTCAATTTTTTTATTTACAGTACCATTCAAAACTTGATGTACATGAAACACGTTGATCCTGTGTTTGGTAAGTTGCACGAGAAGAAAGAAATCTCAAGAATATCAACTATCGGCGTTGGATCACTTGATGCAGATGATGAAAAGTTGATGTATGACCTGCAAAACATTACAGAGTCAACTTACATGATGAATGTAGATGAGGAAGATTTGGACAATGACCAAAATCTCATTCCAACTTGTCAACAAATTGTTCGAGAAAATAAAAACAAGGAACGAGAGACCTCATTCGCTATATGGCTGACTGATACCGACAATCACCTTTATTCCATGCACTACACCCACTTCATACAGGAAGAAAATAAAAATGCTTCCGGGAGTTCCGAATGATATTTACTATAGACAGGGAGTTCGCTATGGATAGAATGAAAATTAAATCTGAAATAAATAAGTTATTGAGTATTGAAGAAGGTATCCTTCTCAAACTCGCATATGAGTCGAGTCATTGTTCCGAGGAGCAATTAAGATATGTATCTAAAAAGATTTTTGAAATAAGCGACATGATTCTCAGACTGAAGAGGGCACTACTCGAGTTTGATAATGAAAGGTGATGAAATAGAAGTCGGAGACCGACTTGGACAAATTGTTAGAATCATCTTTACCGTCTTTTCTCGAACAACGACAGTAATATTTTTTGACGGAACTAGAACAACAGTCGATCTCAACGAGTATGTTTGGGATAATGAAAAAAAAGTTTGGAAAAAATAATCATTTTACTTGACAACCCCTTTTGAATATGTTATAATAATAGTATAAAGAAAAAGGAGGGATACAATGGAAATTGTTCTTGGAACTACAATCTTTGTATTTGGCTTTACCTGGTTTTGGTATTGGCTTCATGAAAGATTTTAAAAAACTTTATAAAAATACTTGACAAGGTATCAAAACTATGTTACAATATATTAGTCAAACAACATTCTTGGAGGAATTATGACAAACACAAATACTATGACCGTATATACTGCAACTTTCACTACTCAACGTGGAGAGCAACGATTAATGAATTTCGTTCGACCATCTGAGGCACCAAAAGATGTGTTTCCAACTTACTTTCGGACTCGAAATCTGCAGCCGGGCTATGAAACTGTATGGGATATTGATCGTCAACAATTCCGAACATTCAATAATAATACCGTCATCGGATCTGTTGTTTCAAACAGCCGAAACGTAATGATTGAGTTGTTCTAAGTACCTTACGTTAGAAAGGCTTGCGCCCTGCCTGAAAAGGGCGCACTTTTTACAAAACTCAAAATTCCCAAAATTTTTTTTTGACCATTTTTTGAGATTTTTACTTGACAAACCATTTTGAATATGTTATAATATTATATAACGAAACGACTTTAATCGGGGGCGGGATGAAAAACTAGCCTGCCTACCTTAGTGATAACACACAAAAAAATAACCAACCTTAGGAGTAAATTATGGCTATTAATATAGAAGCAATGCGAGCGAAGCTCGAACAATCAAAGAACGGAAAGAAGGCATCTGGTAAGAATTCTACCATGTGGAAGCCCCAAGCTGGAGCGCAACACATTCGAATCCTCCCCACAGCAGATGGCGACCCGTTCCGTGAATTCCACTTTCACTACAATGTAGGAAAGAACCCTGGGATCTACTGTAACAAGCGAAATGATGGTGGCGAATGCCCTATCTGTGACTTCGCATCTAAACTTTGGCGAGAAGGTACTGAAACAGACGATCAAAACCTCAAGAACGAAGCTAAAAAATTATTCGCTCGAAAGCGATATTATTCACCGGTACTGGTTCGTGGAAGTGAATCGGAAGGTGTAAAAATCTGGGCTTATGGAAAGACTGCATATGAAACCTTGTTGGGCTATGTGCTTGATCCTGATTATGGAGACATCACAGACCCTCAAACTGGTACAGATATTAAGTTAACTTACACACTTGCATCTGGACCCGGCGCCTTCCCTAAAACCGCTCTACAACCTCGTCGTCGCCCATCCATTTTGTGCGATGATAGTGTTGGAAACTGCGAAGAGTTACTTGACTCTGTTCCAGTTATCGACAACCTGTTTGATGTTAAAACAGTTGATGAAGTGCGGGCTCTGCTGGATGGTTACCTGTCCTCCGACTCTTCAGCAGAAGCCTCTTCTTCAGAAACTCGAAGAGGAAAACAGCAAACAGGTCAGGATGTAGACAAAGCTTTTGCAGCGTTTATGAATGATGAATAAGTCGTAGACCTCCTGTGTTGTAGGGAACCGCCGCTCGCCCTTGGTTATAAAGGAGCGGCTTTTATTTTTTGACTTTATATGATTTATGGACAATTGGATTGTCCAAAAAATGCTTGATGGGTTTATCAAGTAGCTATTAACAACGGAGTAGTTATGAACGTAGCAAATAAAAAACAGTACACATCTGAAGTAACAGAGCAGTACAAAGAACAAACATCGGATCGCTCAATCAGATACACGATTGAAGAAAACATTGAAACGTATCCGGAGATTCTAAATGATTTTATAGAATGGAAATCAAAACAGAAAGTCTTAAGGATTATCCCCACTTTCAAATCAGTAATGCACGAAAACTTCCTATTTCCTCTTTTCGACATTCGAAATGCAGAAATCCGAGAAGACTGGGGACAAAGAAATGCTTTACTAGAAGAAGGTCGCAAGGCAAAGATTCTAAGCATGGCTAAAAACTTCGACCCTAAATTGTTTGAACCAATTAGTGTTGATTACATCGCGTCACTCGATATATTTATTATCCGAGATGGCGGAGGAAGATCGCATGCCGCAATGATGAATGGAATTTTCCATGTACCAGCAATTGTTAGATATGTATCATCAGCTGATGAAAGTAGAAACCTATTCATGACCCAAGATAAGAACTCAGCAACGATTTCAAAGTACGATAAGTTTCTTCAGGACTTGGCGGATATCAATAGTGCTAGACACAACAAAGCAGCAGATACATTTGCACTTGCTAAGTCATCTGGAATTAGTTTGCATAATAGCCACTCTAGTGTCGACACTCCATTGATTGAAGGTCTTGGAATCCTTCAAAAGATGCTTGGAAAAGATATTTCCGGCGATCCAAAGGGAACCAAGTGGGGCCACCGATCCGGTTCAAACATTGTGAAAGCGATTGATGTAATTAAAGAAGTCTTTCCGAAAATAGAAGAGATACCAGTATCAACACTGTATGCACTCACTGCTTTTATCCACATGTCTCAGAACAGAATTCCATCAGGTAATCGTGGACATGAGAGACTAGTAGAATTTATAAGTCGAGTCAAGCAATCTGATTCAAAACTATCAGACTTAAACTCATGGGTTACGGTCCTCAAGTATGATTCTTCTAATAACTACGGAACTTATGGAACAGCAGCCTTAATGAGAAAATGGAACGAAGTTTTCAAGATGGCGAACAAAGGAAAGAAGGCGAAAGGCTTCTACAAGTTTGTAACTTGGACAGACGTAGAGATTGATATCATAAGCAGAACGGTAATTCCTTTTGCTAGAGACGAGTCTCTTTACAAATAAATAAATAAACCGCAGGAAGGCACGGGTCACAGGTGCCTTATTAATTACTAATGCTATAGGAGCAAAAATGACTACACTATTAATGACCCTACTCTTCGCATGCGGAGAGAAAGAGGAGGAAACAGATACAGCAATTGAAGAGATTGAAGAAGCTGTTGAAGAAACCCCTGAAGAAGAAGCTGAAGATACAGCGGCTTCCGAGGAGGAGTAAATGACTAAGGCAGGAAAGATCGACATTAACTCGATGAAGAAATTCGTCAACAAAAAAGTTGGGCTAG
>Ga0160423_10000085_pt1 | contig 62264 bp, 63 predicted proteins | sample CRUFie14St8metaG_FD_108191 | JGI IMG/M metagenome (GOLD analysis project Ga0160423, IMG submission 108191) | Marine microbial communities from the Costa Rica Dome - CRUD Field 142mm St8 metaG | ecosystem: Environmental > Aquatic > Marine > Oceanic > Photic zone | place: Costa Rica: the Eastern...
AAAAAGCCTAGATGATAAAGAAATTAATGAAATTATTTCATCCGAGGTAAAAAAAGCAAACGAAGGTTTATCTTCAATCGAGAAAATAAGAAAATTTATTATTGCAAAAGAACCTTTTTCTACTGAAAATGGTCTTTTAACTCCTACAATGAAAGTTAGACGCCATAAGGTTTTTGAAATCTATGGCGAAACTTTAGATGACCTTTACGGATCAAAAACTCACTAACAAAATACTAATCCTCTTTTGAAAAATTGAGTATTAGCTCTAATGCTCCAAGCATAATTCCAGGCTGATGTTCAAATTTAGTTTCAGGTGTAAAACTTATCTCTTTAACCCTATCAAAAATTAAATTCCAGGTTATAACCTGCTCTAATCGGGAAATTCCATTTCCTGGACATGTTCTATGACCCTGAGAAAATGTTAAATGTCTTGTAAGAGCTTTTCTATTAAGATCAATTTGATGCGGGCATTCAAAAACTTCTTCATCTACATTAGCTGCACCATATCTCAAATGTAAAATAGAGCCTGGTGGAACTTTGACACCTTGGAATTCTTCTTCTTGGGTTGTCATTCTGGTTGATAAACCCTGAGTTGGCGCTCTGACTCTAAGAGATTCCTCAACAAAAGCCCTTATTTTACTTCTATCATTTTTTAATTCTTTAAAAAGATCAGGATTTTTACATAAGATTTGGGCCTGCTCTGAAATTGCATATTGAGTTGTTTCAAGGCCTCCAATTATCATTGCATAAGCAACTCCAATAATTTCAGTATCTGTTAATTTTCTATCATAAGGTTCATAATTAACATCAATCAAAAAAGATAACATATCGTCTTTTGGGTTTTTCTTTTTTTCTTCTAACTGATCGATTACGTATTCACCAAACTCTTTTAATAGAATTTGTTGCTCATCAGACTGTTCTTTAGTAAGTAAATTTCTATGCCCTTGTCCATAAACAAACGGCATAACCATTGCATCACCCCATTTTTTTAAGGAAGGTATATCCGAAATTGGAAAACCAATAACATTTGCCATTACAATTTGAGGTAAAGGTCTGGCAAACTCCGAAATAAATTCAACTTGATCATTGTTAATCCACTTATCAATTAATCCATTGGCAGATTCTGTAATCATTTCTTCATGTCTCTCTGCACCTGTCCCAACCCAAGGATCAGTCAATTGACGCTTATGAGCTTTCCATAATTCTTCATTGGGCCTTAAACTCATTATAGAAACTTGAAGAGCATTCATTAAATTTGGATCATGCCTACTTACAACAGTACTGGCAGGAAGTGTTTTTTCAGTCTCTTCATCCTCTTCATCAGAATTAAAGCCACTCACACCAGCTTTTTCTAGATCAGAACTTTTCATTACTGGAGGTGGAAATCTTAGAATATCTTTAACTACAAAAGCTATATCTTCGTATTTCGATAGAATAAAACCATCAGTATCAGGTGAAGTTCCCTCTCCAGGAATTCTGTGAACTGGCGCCTCATTATGAAGAATTTTATAGGAGTCATACCAATGTTTTTGTGCTCCTGGAGCAAAAAGATCAACTTCATCTAATGACATAGGACATTTGGCTTGATTATTATCATTATCGGTAATTTCTGAACTCATAAAACCCTCTCACTAATTTTCTTAAACAATAAATTCTAGTATATTTTCAAAAATAAAAACTTCAAGAAATAAAAAACGGCCCGAATAAATTAATATTCGAGCCGTTTAATAAAGTTAACTTTTACGCTTAATATGAAGCAGAAAAAGTAATACCTAGTGTTTGAGGCTCATTCCACCAACCACGAGAAGTTAAGCCGCCGATAGTTGCCCATCTTTGCTCTCTTTCATCAGTTAAGTTTCTACCCCAAATAGTTATGCTATAATTATCAATAGAATAATTAATAGTAGCATTTACATTCTCAATACTATCCAAGTCACCTAATGGATTATTTGATGAGTCAGAATTCATTTCATCTCTGAAACGATAGGAAATTCTTCCTTTCAATTCACCATCACCAACTTGGGTAGTGTAAGAGGTTGTAATACCAAAAGTATTTTCAGGAGTATTACGTGGAATTAAACCTGAATTATCAGTAATAACTCCATCACCAGTTAGATCAGCAAGATAATCCTTATACTCTGCCTCAAGATAACCATAAGTAACCATTAAGTCCCAAGCTTCAGAAACTTGATACATTAGCTCTAATTCTAAACCGTTCATCTCCATTGATGCTGCATTACGAATAACGGTAGCAACATTAGCAAGGTTAACTGGTATCAAGATTGATTCTTGTTTATCATCATATTCAGTTCTAAAGATAGCACCATTGAGGACCATTCTTCCATCTTGCAATGTTGATTTCCAACCAAACTCATAATTTTTGACATATTCTGGATCATAACCTGCATAAATGTCATAATTAGCTTGACGAGCAAAGAAGCCACCACTTTTAAAACCTTCGCTATAGTTTGCGTAGTACATTAAATTGTCTGTTGGTTGATATCTAACACCAATTTTTGGAGTAGTCTCGTCCCACTTAGCTGAGTATGGTGTAGGATTATATATTCCTGGCCACGGCTCTCCTCTTAATGGGTAATAACCAGGCGCTGAGGCACCTCCAACAAAATCTTTCTCCTCCTCAGTCCAACGGAAGCCCGCAGTTATTGTCCATTGATCAGTAACAAACCAGTCTAGTGAAGCAAACACAGCTATGGATTCTGTAACTTGTGTTTGTCCATTATTTCCAGCGACATCAGCTTCCCATACATCTACGTCATCATAACCAGGAACACCTTTTCTACCAGAAGGCCAAGGTGGAACTCCTAAACGTGATAATTGATAAAATAAATCATATACATTCCATCTTTGAGCAAAATCTGCTTCCCAATCATAAACACCGGCAATGAATTGGAATTTATCAGAAAATTGTGAGGTCACTCTAAACTCATGACTTGTTTGTTCCCAGTCATTAAAGAAATTCATTCTCAATAGACGAGCCCTTGATCCATCAAAGTCTTGCATATTTTGTTCATCCATATCTCTTAAAGAATAAATATAAGTAAATAAGAAATTTTCAGTATCATAATTTGCTGTAACGATAGTTGTTTCATACTCATTATCACTAAAATTTGTACCATCAGACTCTGTTGTATCAGGACCATCATTGGCGTCTTTTTCACAACCATTATATTGATCGAAACCAATTTGAGTAATAGTACAAGCAAGTTCGCCTACTCTGTTTCTATTTACATAAACACCTTGCTCACTTTTGTCTTCCATAATTTCATGATGAAGTTTTAAGCTGAAGTTATCATTTGGCTCCCAAAGTAATGCAAAGCCATAATTTAGCTTATCATCGCCACCAACATCAGTTTTAAGAGTTGTGTTATAAACATGACCATCATGCTGAATGCTTGCTGCAAATACTTTCAATCCAAGTTTATCTTCTATAATTGGTAACTGAACAACAGCCTTAACATCTTGTCTACCAAAGTCACCTACTGTTAAACTTAGATCGGCTCCCATTTCATTTAATGAAACAGGTGTACGAATAACATTCAAGATACCACCAGTTGTATTTTTACCAAATAAAGTTCCTTGTGGACCACGAAGAACCTCGATTCTTTCAATATCAAAATTATCAAGAAGAACACCACTTGATGTACCTAGGAACATACCGTCCATAACAACACCAATTGCTGGCTCGTAACTTTTATCACTTTCTAGTGAAGCAATACCTCTAATTGTAATAGCAGCACCACTGGCAATACCTGGTGTTCTATTAATAAAAAGATTTGGTGCAAAAGCTTGTATATCCTCTATTCTTCGAACACTGCTTTCACGAAGTTGCTCGGTAATAGCAGTAACTGCCATTGGAACGTCTTGAATAGACTCATCCTTTTTTCTAGCAGTAACAATAATTTCTTCAATTCCTAGTGTAGGAGTACTCTCCTGGGCTAAAACTGAGAAACTTATTGGAATAGCTATAACTAAAGAAATAGTTAATGTAAGAAATTTTTTAAATAATTTCATTTATGCCTCCCCCCATAAGAATAGAAAATAAAGTAAAAATACTTTATTTAATATTTCCATAAAGTATTGAAAAAATTCATAAAGTCAAACTATTAGATAAAACCTTTCAAATTTTGGTAAATGAATGTATAAACCTCTCATGAAATTGCCGACGTAGCTCAACTGGTAGAGCACCTGATTTGTAATCAGGGGGTTGGGGGTTCAAGTCCCTCCGTCGGCACCATAAATATTTTTTAGAATTTTGGTATCAATCATATGCAATCATTCAAGGATAAAGTCGCAGTCATAACAGGGGCTGGATCAGGAATGGGTCAACAACTGGCTATTAATCTTGCAAAAGAAAATTGTAATGTTGTTATTTGCGATATCAACAAAAAAACAATCCAAGAAACTGAGGATATTATAAGAAATTATAATGTCTCATGTACCGCATTAAATTTAGATTTAAGAGATGATAAAAATATCAAAACTCTTTTAAAGACAACACTTAAAAATTATAACAAGGTCGATTTATTATTTAATAATGCAGGTGTAGTTGCTCCATCATCTTTTCTAAATTTATCGGCAGAGAATTGGGATTGGTGTAATGATATAAATTATAATGCACTTGTAAAACTATCCAGAATTTTTTTACCATATCTAATGAAAAGTGATGAAGGCGCGCTAATAAATACCTCTTCCATATTTGGTATTATAACATCTCCAAACAATACAGTTTATCACTCTTCGAAATTTGCAGTTAGAGGTTTTACCGAAAGTCTAGCAATGGAATTAAGAGATGAAAAAATTCAAATTCACTCAGTTTATCCAGGTCATATTGGAACTAATATCGTTTTAGACGCAAAGTTTGATAAAGATTTTTTGGCAGTAGAAAATGAAAATAAAAACAATCCTAATGGCAACCAAATAACACTTCAAGAGTTTGGTTCAACTTTTAAAGATACAGGCATGAATCCTAATAAAGCTGCAAAAATTATTTTAAAAGGAGTAAAAAGGAATAAAAAAAGAATTTTTGTAGGCTTGGATGCAAAAGTTATGGAAATTGCACAAAGAATAACACCTTCTCACTTCATGAAATTAATACCATTTTTAAATCTTCTTATTTTTCCTTATTTTATTAAAAGATTAAAAATGACAAGAGTATTAATCTCGATCGCTAAAAGTAGAAAAAGTTAATTATTTAAAAATCCACCTAGTCTATTGTTAATAATTTCCTCAGATTCTGACATAATCTGATCAATTAATTCTTTACATGTTGGAATATCATTAATCAACCCAGCGACCATTCCGCATGACCAAGCACCAGATTCTGGTTCGCCATCATTCATAACCTTTGGATAAACACCAGCAACCTCATCAATAATATCTTCAAATTTTAAATCAGCACCTAAATCTTTCTCTTTTTGAAGTAATTTCTCAACAGCTGGATTATTTAATACTCGTTCGGTATTTCTTAGCGGTCTCATAACCAACCTAGTATCCAGTTCACTTGCATTTAGAATTGCCTGCTTTACATTTTCATGAACAGGGGCTTCTTTTGTAGCAATAAATCTAGTACCCATATTCATACCTTCTGCACCCATTGATAAAGCTCCAACCAAACTTCTTGCATCAGCCATTCCACCTGATGCTACAAAGGGTATTTCCAGCTCTTCCGCAGCCCTAGGAAGAAGAATAAAATTCGGAACATCATCCTCACCAGGGTGTCCACCGCATTCAAAACCATCTACAGAAACAGCATCACAACCAATCGACTGGGCCTTTAGAGAGTGTCGAACAGAAGTACATTTATGAATAACTTTAATACCAGCGTCTTTAAGCATTGGTAGATATTGTGCTGGATTATTTCCTGCTGTTTCCACAACTTTGATGCCGGCATTAATTATTACCTCAAATAAAGCGGGATAATCGGGTGGATTAAGTGTAGGAAGAAAAGTCATATTTACACCAATTGGTTTATCAGTCATTTCCTTACATCTAGCAATTTCTGCAGCTAATTTTTCTGGAGTCCCCTGAGTTAATCCTGTAATTATTCCCAGTCCACCTGCATTTGATACCGCAGCAGCCATTTCTGCTAATCCAACAAAATGCATTCCACCTTGTATAATTGGGTGTTCAATCTCAAAAAGCTCTGTGATTCGTGTTTTCATTGTTTTTTCCTTAATTAATCAAATAGTGATGGAAGATCTTTATCAGATGTATTCAAAATTTTATCGACCCAGCCATGGAAACATTGGCCACCGCCTTCATTTTTTCCAAACATTACATCCTTAATCATACCTGTTTTAAGTGATTTTTGTAATTTAATTCCAGTTGAATAATCTTCTTCTCTTACAACATATTCAAGAAGATCAAATTGTTTTTCTGCTTCAATTTCCTGTTCTTTTGTTGGTTTTTTTTCCATTAGGTAATATTGTGTTGTGTATGAATCTTCTGGTGTTTCTCCAGGCATAAGCTGAGATAGCATGATTGAACGACCTCCCCCTCTAAATGAGGCAATTGATACATTTGGAAATATTGTCCAAACCCCTGCCATAAGCATATCCATCGGCCAATCTTCAATAGGTAATTCTGGATCAGCCTCAAGAACGCCTCCTTCTTCTGAAGATGATATTCTCGCAAGCGGTGAGACAACTCTTTGATGAGGCCCCCACTCATAATAATTTGCTTGATTTGAAATCTCTTTACCGAAAGTTTCGCTATGTAAAATAGGAAGGTGATATAAATCTAAATACCCATCATAGGCAACTTTCCAGTTAGGTCCCTTCAAAACACGTGTACTAAAAACATGCCAATTCTTTAAATCAAATAGTTCTAACATTTCATCGTAACCGGATAGAAATTTTTCCATATTTAAATTTGATTCAGAATTTAAGATAACCCAAATAATTCCAGCTTTCTCTAAAACTGGAAGAGATACTAAGCTATTACAATCCTTTTCTAAATTACCAAAGTCTTCTTGAGATGTAATACCCATTAAAGAGCCATCTTCATTATACGTCCATCCATGGTAGGGACAGCTGAATCTTTTTTTGTTACCAATTCCTTCCTCAACTAAAGCAGCTCCTCTGTGAACACATGCATTGAGGTAAGCTTTAACTTCATTTTTTGAATTCCTAACAATCAAAACTGGGACACCTAATGCTTCTATAGCTTTATAATCGCCGGCATTTGGTATTTCTTGTGAAACCCCTAAAACTAAGGGTAATCTTTTAAAAATAAGATCAACCTCTCTATTCCATCTTTCTTGATCAAAATAATTAGATGCAGGTATTTTAAGGATATTTTCAACTAACTCCATTGTACCAGCGTCAGCATGCCTTTTATTATTTAAGGCCATATCTAAAAGTTTTTCTTTACTCATTTAACTCTCCACAAATAATAATAAATACAAAAATAACAACATAATCAATGTTAAAAAAATTATAATAATAATTTTATGCCCTTTTTATCGTTAAACCTCCATCAACAGCTAAAACAGCTCCGGTAATAAATGATGATGAAGGAAGACAAAAATTTAATGTAGCATGAGCAACCTCTTCAGGGTCACCATATCTTCTTAACGGAACTCTTCTTTTTGAATAAATTTCTTTATCTTTATCAGGTATTTTTTCTGTCATAGCTGTATTAATTGGACCAGGACAAATACAATTAACTGTTATACCTTTTTTACCTAATTCAACTGCTAACGATCGAGTTAAACCTATAACACCATGCTTTGCGGATGTGTATGGAGAGTGCATTGGTGAAGCACCTAAACCCTCTGTTGAGGAAATATTTACAATTCTTGGCGTGTTAGACTTTTCTATAAATGGAAGGCACTCTCTAATTAGAATTACTTGACCTTTAAGTAAAACATTATGAGTTTTATCCCAATATATCTCAAAATCATCATTATCAATTGAGGTTGAAAGAGCTATTCCAGCGTTGTTAATTAAAATATCAATTAAACCATATTTATCAGTTATTTTTTTAACAACATCTTGAATATTTTTTTTGTTAGAAATATCTAAAACATAGCCCTCTGCATCACTACCATTTTTTTTTATTTCATCTACAACATTATCTACTGAATGTTGATTAAGATCAGAGACTATTACGACCGCCCCCTCATCCGAAAAAAGCTCAGCTGTTGCCCTACCCATCCCACTTGCAGCACCTGTAACCAAAACGATTTTTCCTTTAATTGATCGAGAGAACTTTGACAAACGACTCATTTTCCATCCAATTTATCTAAAACCTTTACTACTGCAAAAAGAATACCTATTGCAACTAAAACACCAAACATCGATAGTAAAAAACCAACCAAAAAAATCTCCTCAAATTAAGATTACTAGAGAAGTTTTGTCATATCAAATATTTAACTAGCTAATTTTAGTATTTGAATTATGTCATCTTTTTTATTAATAGGCTTTGGGTTGGACTGAACTGTAGGATGATTAAGACCATATTCCGCTATTTTATCCCATTGACTTTCCATGATACCAACTTCTTCAAGCGTTTTTGGTAAGCCAAGATCCGAAATCAATTCACTTACAGCCTCAGAAGCTGAGAGATTTGGCCTACCAAGAGCATTTGCAATCCATTTTTGTTTTTCTTTATTATAGCTTTCGTTCCATTTTAAAACTGCAGGCAACATTACACAAGATGTGTGTCCATGAGGTACAGATCCAATTGAGCCAAGAAGATAACCAATTCCATGGCTAGCTCCCATAGGAGTATTTCCTAAATTTTTTGCAATCATCCACACTGCTTTTTGTGATAAGGACCTAGAAACAATATCCTCTCTATCTTTATAAGTACCTCTTAATGAACTTCCAAATAATTGAAGTGAGTTAAGAGCCATTGGTGGTATTAGAGGATTCGTAGAGTTTGAACAAAGTCCCTCAACAGCATGATCCACAGATCTAATAGCCGTTGATAGCCAAAGCCAGTCAGGTGTATGAAGGGTTATTTCAGGGTCAAGTATAACTACTTGAGGGCATATATCATCACCTGTATACCTTTCTTTAAGCTGAATTTTGGTATCCATTGCGCCACCAATAATAGAGTATTCTCCTCCAGACAAGGTTGTTGGAATAGCAATTTGTCTAATTTTTGATTCAATTTTTTGATGCTTATTAGATATTTTTTTTAATTCATCCACGGAATTTATTCCAAGTGAATAACATAATTGAACAACTTTTACTGTATCTATCGGCGTACCTCCGCCAATAGTAATTATTATATCGGGTGAATGTTTTTGTACTTCATTTGCACATTCAATAACATTTTCTAGAGGAGAGTGCGCAATGCAATTATCAAATAGGCCAACAAATTTTTTACCCAAATTATCTATTACTTTATTAATTTCGTTAGTCTTTTTTGATAGCGTAGATGAAGAAACAATAAAGACTTTTTTAACATTTAATCTTTTTATCTCGCTATCAATTGCTTCTAAAGATGGGGTGTCCCAAATTACTCGGTCTAAGGGGCTATATGTGTAAACATTATTCATTTCTTTTTTGTTGATATATAAATAATTTATTTATCTGAAATAAAAAAACCAATTTTATCAATTGCTTCATTTGCCTCGGGTAAAAATGGTGCATAACCATGAAAAACATGCACCATGTCATCCCATACTTCTAAAGTTACATCACAACCAGAAGATTTTGCTCTCTCTTCAATTTTTTTAGAATCATCTAGTAAAACTTCTCTAGAGCCAACCTGAATCAAAATAGGAGGAAATCCATCAAAATTTCCATAAACAGGTGATGCATATGGATTTTTTAATTCTGACTTATCATTAATATAGATATCTTTAAAAGCTGATATAGCATCTTTTGTTATGTAGGGATCCAGGGATTGATTTATATCATATGAATCAGACACAGGGTCTAATTCTGCCCATGGAGATAGGGGAATTACAGCATTTGGGAGCGCCATGTTACTGTCTTTCAATGCCAAAGTAACTCCTAAAGCCAAACCACCACCAGCAGAGTCACCACATATAAAAGATTTATTCGCATTTTGTTTACCTTCAGGACCATTTTCTAACATCCAATTAAATGCCTTTTTTGAGTCCTCAATAGCTGCTGGAAACTTATTTTCTGGAGCTAAACCATAATCTATAACTAAAACAGAACAACCTGTGGCCTTGGCTATATGACTAGTTAAAGATAGATAACCTCTTATCGAGCCAATCGCATAACCACCGCCATGTAAATATAAAATTCTTTTATCTGGATCTGAGTTTTCAGTTGTAACCCATTGAGCATAAATACCATCAGCAACAATTGGTGTAGTTTTTCCAATTGGCTTAATACTATCATCAGCAGAAAAATAATCATCATTAGTATAACGAAAATGTTTCATACCGATGCTTTCATCAGTTATTGAGAAAAAGGTTTTTACAAGATTCTCTTGATGGCTATAAACTATTTTACTCTGTAAAGAGCTACTTTTTCTCTGTTGTGCAACAGGATAACCCCTATACAATGGACCTTTTTTATTTTTATTTTCAGAGTTATTTTCGCTTCTAATAAATATAATTATTACTGCAATAGCAGTAGATGAAAGTATAAATGCACAACTCCACCCAAAAATTAAACCCACCATTATTAAGTCCATTGCTATCTCCTTAAATCTTTTTTATATTATGAAAGACTCATACCGCCATCCACTGTTAACATTTGACCTGTTACATAAGAAGCCTCTTCACTACTTAAAAAACAACATACTTCTCCCATATCTTCAGGAGAACCCCACCTTCGAAGTGGTATACTTTTTAGAGAATTCTCATACCTTTTTTCATTGCCATAAGTAACCTCGGTAAGTTTTGTTGCAACATAACCAGGGGCAATACCATTTACTCTAATTCCATCCCTAGCCCATGCTTCAGCAAGTGTTTTAATAAGAGTCAAAAGCCCGCCCTTTGAAGCAGAATATGCGGGATTTCCTCTAACAGCATGAAAGCTTGCACCAGAACCTATAATAACAATTGAGCCATTATTTTTTGATAAATTTTTATGAAAAAATGTGCATGATGCCATCACTGAATTTAAATTAAGATCAACAACTTTTTTAAAAGTCTCCATTTCAAATTCCTTTTGATCATAAGCAACAATTCCCTGTGAACAGACTAAAGTATTTATATCATTGAAAGGTAAAGATAGTTTTTCTAAACTTTCAAGCTCAGATAAATCCAATTTTTTATAGATACATTTATTAATATTTTCAGATATTTCCTCATCATAATCATTTATGTTATTTCTTGTACCAGTAATACATACATTTGCACCTTTTTCGATATAAGAAGAAGCTATACCCCTTCCTATTCCGCTGCTTCCTCCGATGACAATTATATTTTTATTCTTATAATTCATTTTATATCCATTACGCCGAATAACCGCCATCAACTGGTAAGGATTGTCCGCTAATATACCCAGCATTTTTAGATGCTAAGAACACTACTGTATCAAATAGTTCTTCTGGAGCACCAGCTCTTCCAAGAGGAACTTGATTCATCCATTGATCTAAAATTCCACCAGGAGGAGAGTCAATTTCCTGAGAAAGCCCAACAGCTATTAACCCAACAGCTACACAATTAGCCCTTATGCCGTGGTGACCTTCTTCTCTAGCTATTGCTGTACATAAATGTTGTACTCCAGATTTAGGAATGGAAGATAGGCCATCTGTACTAATATATCTGTGAATTGCTGCTGTTGTTAAAGCTGTTATAGATCCACCTCCGCCTTCTTTTAGGATTGGAACTACTGCTTTAAGAACATGATAAAAACCTTTAATATCAGCATCTAAAGTATAATAAACATCCTCAGGTTTTGCTTCTAAAACTGGCATAATATGTAAAAAAGGTCCTGTGGCAAAAATTACTGAATGAATTTTACCAAATTTATCTTTTGCTTGATTAGAGAATTTTTCAACAGCTTTTAAATCAAGAAGATCAACGCTTCCAATTAATCCATCTCTTCCAATTTTTTGTATATTAGTTAAATTACTTTCGGCGCTTTCTTTATTTTTAAAATATGTAAATGCTACATCACTTCCGCTCTCAGCAAGCAGGTTTACAATCCCTGTGCCAAGGCCACCAGAGCCTCCAAAAACTAATGCGGCCCCATCAGAAAATCTATATTTAGTCATTTATCTCTCCCTTTTCACAATTTAATAAAATCATAAAAAACTTATGCTTAAAAGCATTAAATCTAAGAAACAATTATATCGTTTGGATTAGTCTCAAACGAATTCATTAAAACTTCTTTTATTGCAGGGGCGGCTAAAATTTTCTCTTCTGCATCTTTTGAAACAGCGTTTCCTTGATGAAACCTATTTTCTATACCTTTGAGAATACAGAAAAGCTTTATTAATGAAAATATACATGCATTTCTTAGTGAATGGATATCTACTTCTTCTTTATATGATTTTTCATACCATAATAAAAAATCACTTGCCGATGGAAGACCATTTTCCTTCCAGTCTCCTCCTATACCGTACAAAACTCCAGACGGTATCAACCAGTTTATAATTTGAAAACTTATATCAACTAGAGGTTCACCGAACGAGGACAGCTCCCAATCGAGCACAGCCTTACATTTCTTATCATCACTAATAACGGTGTTATCTAACTTAAAGTCGCCATGTAAAAGCGATAAACCACCATCTGAAGGTAATTTAGTTAAAATATTCTTATAAATTTTTTCAATTTCTTTATCTTTTTTGGACTCATCATGAAAAATTTGATCATACCAAAGTGATAAATTTCTTTTCATAAATCCATGATTTTTTTTAAAAGGAAGTTTAAATTCGTCAATATCATAACTATGAAGCTTTCCTAAAACTTCAGCCAGAGATTTATATATTTTTTTTTTATTTTCATGGTTTTCATTAGGTAGAAAAGGATCAAAATTAATATCGCCTTCTTCGAAGTTCATCACGTAAAACATTCTTCCAATTAATTCTGAATTATCACATAAAGCAAAGGGTTCTGGAGACTCAAAACTTTTATTTGATAATGCCTTTAGGACAAAATATTCTCTATCAACCCTATGAGCACCTCTGGCCAAATCACCTATTGGTTGAGTTCTTAATACCTTAAAATTATTTTCATTATCTCTTATCAAAAAGGTAGGATTGGATTGTCCATCGCCTATTGACTTAGGACTAAAATTTTTATCTATAAAAAAATTTTCTAATGATAAAAATTCAATAATTTTTTCAAAGTCACTTTGATCAAGATACATTATTATTTATCTCTAAATATTGATTTTCAGCATTTAAAAACATTAATTCATAAAGACTCTCAAACATCTGAGTCATTTCTTCAGGGGAAGAACTCTTATTGATCCAATTACTTGAAATAGAAGCTTCGGTCTGTTTTTGAGAAACTTCTCTAAATTCAATGTTAGCTATATAATTTTTAACAGGAAGACATGAAGTATCTACAATAGAATATACAAAAAAACTTTCGTCATACATTGCTTCAAGTCTCTCTATAATCTCTCCAGGATATTTTTGTTTTTCTCCAAGAGTTAAATATCGTAATGAACCTATATCATTGCTCTCACATTTTACTTCATCTATTATTGGAGGGGGAAGAAGAGAGCCGACATTTTTAAAATCAGATATTCTTCTCCATAAATAACTTTTAGGAACATTAACAATTCTTTTGTGATTTGCGGATTTAACAATCATAGTCATAAAGCTCCATTTAAGAATATGGTATTAAGGTATTCATCATTTTTTGCATTTAAAACCTTTTCAACCCATAAATGAAAATGTTGATTACCTTGTTCATTTCTTCCTTTATTATTTAAATTACCGCTCAATTTCTCCTCTTTAAGAATAAAATAATATTTAAAAATTAAAAAAAAGATAGTTGGTGAAGAATAATTTTTAAATTTTTTTCAATTTTGCAAGTTATAATACCCATGATATGTTATTTAATATTTAGAAAAAATCATAATAATAAAAATTCTAGGGATGATAAATTGGGTACAAAAGTCGATTATGATGCAATTGTTGTTGGAGCAGGTTTTGCTGGATTAGCATTAATTCATCATCTTAAAAAATTAGGTATTTCATTAAAGGTTTTTGACAAAGCATCTGGAATTGGTGGGACTTGGAATTGGAATAAATATCCAGGCGCAGCTACTGATAGTGAGGGTTATTATTACTGCCTATCCTTTTCAAAAGAAATTATGCAAGAATGGACTTGGTCGGAGAGATATCCAGGTTGGGAAGAAACAAATCGATATCTTCATTTTGTAGCTGATAAATGTAATATGTGGCCAGATATTCAACTTAATACTGAAATTATAAGTGCTGAATTCAATAATGATGAAAAAATTTGGACAGTAACTACAGGTAATGGTGAAAAATTAAACTGTAAATACTTTATAAGCGCTATGGGAATGATATCTCAACCAGTAATTCCAAACATAAAGGGTAGGGAAAAATTTGAGGGTCCTTGCTTTCACTCATCTAGATGGCCACAAGAAGGACTTAATTATGAAGGTAAAAAAATTGGTATAATTGGGTGTGGTGCATCAACTGTTCAAATGTTACCTGTAATGGCTAAAACCGCAGAAAGTGTTACAGTTTTTCAAAGAACTCCAAATTTTGTATTACCAGCAATGCAAAGACCAATGACACCAGAATGGGAAAAAGAAATTAAAGATAATTACGATGAAATTATTCAAAAGTGTAGAAACCATGTTTTTGGTATGGCTTTCGATAGCCCTGTAGGACGTAATGCGGTTGATACACCTCCCGAAGAACGTGAAAAAATATTTGAAGAGAACTGGAAAGGAAGTTTTCGATGGGTTTTTGAAACATTCGATGATCTTTTAGCGGATCCAGAAGCCAATAAAATGGCAGCTGATTTTGTTATCAAAAAAATGAAAGAAAAAGTCGAAGATCCAATTACTGCAGACCTTCTAACCCCGAAAGGCTATCCTTTATTTGCTAAAAGACCTCCATTAGATCATGGTTTTTATGAAGCATTTAATAGAGAAAATGTTAATCTTGTCGATATAAAAAATAATGAACCAATATCAGAAATTACTGAAAAAGGAGTTAAAACCACTAAAAATAATTACTCTTTTGATATTATTATTTTAGCAACAGGTTTTCAAGCATACACAGGTGCTCTTGAAGCTTTTGATATCAAGGGAAGCAGCGGTTCAACCATTAAAGATAAATGGAAAAAAGAGTCCAAATCAATCATGGGTGTATGTATCTCAGATTTCCCAAATTTGTTTACTATTACTGGTCCACAGGCCCCTTTTGCTAATCTACCCACTTCAATTGAACAAAATGCACTTTGGATTTCTGATTGTATAAAAAAAATGGAAGAAGAAGGACACAAATTGTGCCAACCCCTTCTAGAAGCAGAGAATGAATGGTCTGCGCATGTCTCCGAAATTCACAAACAAACATTAATGGATGCTGGTGATCAAGTTCACTCTTGGATGATGGGAGCTAACATAGAGAATAAAAATGCAAGAGTTTTAATATATTTTGGTGGTGCAGGAGTTTATTATGACAAGTTGAGAGAGTCTGTCGATAAAGGTTTTCCAGAACTAGAATTTAGCTAATTTTATTCTTAAACTCGCCTGACCAAAAGAGAAGTGGTTTTTTATTTTGATTCAAAATTTTAAAATTATCTACATTACCTATTATAATTGAATGATCTCCAGATGGAATAATTTCTTTTCTTGAGCAAGCTATCCAACCTAATGAGTTTTTAAGGATAAGACCAAATTCATGATTAATAAAGTCTTCACCATCTAGCGAATGATTACTTTTCATTGACAAGAGTTTAGCAATACCTAATTGATCTTCAGAGAGAAAATTAAAAATATATTTATCTTTATCAATAATTTCCTCATAAACATCTGAGCTATTATCAATGCACCATAATGTTAAAGGTGGATTTAGAGAGACTGAAGCAAATGAATTTACAGTAATTCCTCTAGGTTTTTTATTCTTACCATAAAAAGAAATTGCACAAACACCAGTTGCAAATTTTCCAAAAATATCTCTTAAGTTACGATTTTGAGGATTTTCAGAGTTCATTGTGTGTCTTTTGGATAAAAATTATTCTGACTTAGTCAGTTATTTTAACTGGAAGAGAGAGATAGCCTTTTACAAATGAAGAGTTTACGCGTTCTGGTTCAGCTAATACTTCAATGTTATTAAATCTTTTCATAATTTCTTCCCATAATATCTCTAACTGCATATCAGCTAAACGATTACCAACACACCTGTGAATTCCGAAGCCAAAAGAAAGATGAGTTCTTGGCCTTTCTCTATCTATTATAAATGCATTAGGGTTATCAATGACCTCTTCGTCTCTGTTTCCAGATACATACCACATTACAACTTTATCACCTTTTTTAATTTTTTTTCCTCTAATTTCTGTATCCTCTAGAGCAGTTCTTCGCATATAAGCTAGAGGTGTTTGCCAACGAATAATTTCTGGTACCATTGAGTAAATTAAGTCATGGTTATTTCTTAATTTATCATACTGGTCAGGATTTTCATTTAAAGCAACTATACCACCTGTCATTGAATTTCTAGTGGTATCATTACCTCCCACAATTAAAAGAATTAAGTTACCAAGATATTCCATTGGCTCCATATTTCTAGTTAACGGATTATGCGCAAGCATTGATATTAAATCAGTTTTAGGTTCGGAATTCACTCTTTCATTCCATAATTTAGTAAAGTACTCTAAGCATTCATATAATTCACTGTACCTTTGCTCATCAGTTTCGATAACACCATCTCCTGGTCTAGCCGTAGCAACGTCTGACCATCTTGTTAATTTATACCTATCCTCAAACGGAAAATCGAATAATGTAGCAAGCATTTGTGTTGTTAATTCAATAGAAACAGTTTTCACCCAATCAAAAGACTCATTTTTAGGTAAACTATCAAGAACATTTTTTGTTCTTTCTCGAATAAGACCTTCCATATTCTTTAGATTACTCGGTGCAACAACAGGGTTTACTGCTTTTCGTTGAATATCATGTTTTGGAGGATCCATAGCAATAAACATCGGTGTGGTAAATTCCTCGCGTGGATCAAAAAGAGTTATGGCAGGTTCAGAAGAGAAAATTTTATGATTTGTATCAACATCCATGATATCATTATATTTTGTAATTGACCAATAAGGACCAATTTCTTCATCAAGATATTCCCCCATGCCCAAATCAAATGGTCTTTTACAATAATGAACAGGGTCCTCTTTTCTTAAGCGTTCAAAATAAGACCACATTACGTTATTCTTAAAAAGAGCTGGTTCAGCAGGATGAATCTTATCCAAAGGAACAGAATATGCTTCAGGTATTTCTATTTTTTTATCCATATTAACTCTTTATTTAAAACAGTTACTTAACAATACATAAAAAAAGATTTTCGTCTATGCATATTAATTATTATTAATAATTTTCCAGACCTTCATTGGGGTAATTGGCATATCAAGCTCTTTAAAATCATATTCTGATAAAGCATCATATACAGCATTAACATAAGCAGTAGTTGAAGCTACAGTTCCGGCTTCACCACAACCTTTGGCCCCTAACATATTCGTTGTACATTCCGCCTCCTCATTAAAATCTAAATCAAGATGAGGGAATTCATCTGCTCTTGGCATATGATAATCCATATATGAACCATTAATTAACTGCCCAGATTCCTCTTCAAAAATAGCATGCTCTCCCATTGCCTGCCCTAGACCTTGAACGATACCTCCATGAACTTGACCCGCTACAAGAAGAGGATTAATTATTTTTCCAAAGTCATCAGTTGCAGAATAATTATCAATCTCTATTCTTCCAGTTTCTTTATCGATGGATACCTCACAAATATGACAGCCATTTGGAAAGGTAGGATCTTTATGTTCATAAGCACTCTCACCATCAAGAATCTGAGTATTAGACTGACCTTCTGCCAATCTAGCAACTGAGAATAAATCAATATTTCTATTTGTTCCTTTCACCTCAAATAAAGGGCCAGCATTTGTAGTATATTCTATATCGTCAACAGATGCTTCAAGCTCATTGGCAGCTATCTCAATACCTTTTTTTAACATAGCCTCAGAAGCATCATTGATAGCCCCTGCAGCCATATACAATGACTTTGATCCACCTGTACCACCTCCCCCAGGCAAGTCATCACTGTCACCAAAATGAACGGAAACATCTTCAGGATTTACACCTAATTTTTCGACCAAAATTTGCGTCCATGCTGTTTCATGTCCTTGTCCAGTGGCCATGGTGCCAGCGTAAACCTTTACAGATCCATCACTAGAAACTACCACTCTGGAATTTTCAGAACCTTCTCCTTGAGTTCTTTCAACATAATAAGAAACGCCAATACCTTTCAAATATTTACTCTTGTCAGCAGATTTTTTTCTGTCAACAAAATCACTATATGATGAATTTACGATCGACATTTCTGTTGTTTTTTGGAAATCACAGCTATCAAATGGAAGAATGGATCCTTCATTTTTACCAATTTCATCTGGTTGAACAAAATTTTTCATTCGTAATTCTAAAGGATCAATTCCTAAGTCATCGGCAGCTTTATCAACCAATCGCTCAATAACATAACTTGCCTCAGGCCTTCCAGCTCCTCTGTAGGCATCCACTGGAACAGTATTTGTATAAACAACATTAACTTTATTATACAAGGTAGGTATTTTATATACGCCAACATGCATTCCAGCGCCAGCAAGTGTAGGTATAAAAATCCCATACTGAGATAAATAAGCCCCTACAGCTGCAACTGTATCAACTTTTACTCCCAGAAAATGGCCATCTTTATCCATAGCTATAGAGGCTTTCGTTACATGGTCTCTTCCGTGAGAATCGCTCAAAAAAGCCTCAGATCTTGTAGAGGTCCACTTCACAGGTCTATTCAAAGATCTGCTAGCAAACATTGTGGCGATGTATTCAGGAAAACACATCATTTTTAATCCAAACCCTCCGCCAACATCATTTGTTACAACCTTAACCTGCTTTTCCTCTACTCCAAGAGAAGCAGCGAGCCTCTCTCTCATGGCATGAGGTCCTTGGCTTTCTACATAAACAGTAAAGTGATCATCATCTTTATTGAAGTCTGATGTAGCAGATCTTGGTTCAATTGGATTTACAACAATTCTATTATTAACTAAGGTTACTTCTGAAACGTGCTCAGCTTTATCTTTTACATCATTCCACTCTTGCTCAGAACCAAGCTCCCAATCAACAGCAGAATTTGAACCAAATTCATCAAAAAGTAATGGTGATTGTGGATCTAATGCTTTTGCTGTATCTGTTACGCAAGGAAGCTCCTCATAATCAACCTCAATAAGTTCAGAAGCATCAAGCGCCTGATTTGTAGTTTCAGCAACAATAAAGGCAACCGGGTCGCCAACATGTCTAACTTTACCTACAGCAAGAATAGGTCTTTTGCTTGCATTCATAGGAGATCCGTCTTTATTTTGTAAAAAATCTATCACGGACATGTGAGATAAGCCCTCTTCTTGTAATCTTTCTCCAGTAAAAATATCTATAACACCAGGCATTTTTTTTGCTTCATCAACATTAATTGAAATAATTTTTGCATGAGCATAAGGAGATCTTGCAAAAACACCATGTACCATTCCTGGTAACTTTTGATCATCAGTAAACTTACCCTGACCCGTAATAAGTCTCGTATCTTCAATTCTAGTTACTGGTTGTCCAACTGCAAATTTCATAAAAATCTCCTTTTTTATTCTTTATAACTAATATCTATCTTATCAAGTTTTCTTATAAGTGCTGGCCACGCCAAGTTACCTATTCCTTGCTCAGAGGCCATTTGTCCTTGATCTGTAACTAGCTCAATAACGTCATCGGGGACCATATTTAATTTTGAGCCACCGGATAGAGCTTTGATTTGCATTGTGCATGCTCTTTCGAGAAAAAATAACCTCAACCATGCATCGGCACAAGTTGCACCTGTAGCTAGTAATCCATGATTCCTTAAAATCATACAATGTTTATTACCCAAATCATTCAGTAATCTCTCTCTTTCATCATGATTAAGAGCTATTCCCTCGTAATCATGATAGGCACATTCATTTCTAATAACCATTGCGGTCTGTGAAATTGGTAAAAGCCCATGTTCTTGAGCAGAAACGGCAACTCCATCATTTGAATGAGTATGAATTACCGCATGGTTATGTTGCCCATTTCCATGAACAGCTGAATGTATAGTAAATCCTGCAGCATTAACAAAATGTTCTGTTTCAGAAACTATGTTTCCATCAAGATCTATTTTTACCAAATCAGAAGCTTTTATTTCCTCAAAGAGAAGGCCATAAGGATTTAGCAAAAAATGATTATCCTCGCCAGGAACCCTTGCAGAAATATGAGTAAAAACTAAATCATCCCAACCATAGAGTGCAACAAGTCGATATAAAGCGGCTAGATCAACTCTTGTTTGCCACTCATCAGTAGAGACTGAATCCTTAACTGCATTACCCATGCTTAATAACCTTTCTAGAATTATTTAATATTAATTTATCAAATAATCAAATATTGTCTTTATTAATAAATTTAATCAGCCATTTCTATAGTCTTTTGAACTGCATTATGCCAATTTCCAATAATTTTTTTTCTTAAATTTTTATCAATGGTTGATTGCAATTTATTACTCATTTTAGTTAAGGATTTTATATTATCAAACCCTTTATAATATCCAATACCTATACCAGAAACCAATGAGGCGCCTAATGCTGTAGATTCTTTTGTGTAAGCTTTGAGGATATTAAAGTTTGTAATATCTGCTAAATTTTTTACAAACCAATCGTTCTCTATCATTCCACCATCAATGCTTAGAAAATTAGATAAAGAGATACTATTATTTTCAAAATCTTCTCTAAAAGCTTCTAATAAATCGTAGGTTTGCAGGGAAATTGCTTGTAAAGAAGAATGTATTAATTCACCTCTACCTGTATCTTGAGTAAGTCCATAAATTGCTCCCCTTGAATTAGGGGACCAATGAGGTGCTCCTAATCCAGAAAATGCTGGTACTATTATTACATTTGATGACGGGTTTACAGATGAAGCTAACTTTGATGTTTCTGAAATATTTTTAAATAACTTTAAATTGGACTGCATCCAATTCATTAGTCCTCCAGCCATAAAAATTGAACCTTCTAGAGCATAACTTACATCGTTATTAATTTTGCAGGAAATGGTTGTTAATAATTTTTTATTTGAATAAATTATTTTATTACCAGTATTTGCTAAAACAAAGCAGCCAGTTCCATATGTTGACTTCAAGTCACCCTCTTCAAAGCAAAATTGTCCAATAGCTGAGGACTGCTGATCACCAATTACACCCGTAATTTTTATAGATCTACTTAAAATTTCTGTATCACCATAATAATCATCACAGGCTTTTACCTCTGGTAAACAATGAAATGGAATTTTAAATATGTTTAAAAGTTCCCTATCCCATTGCATTTCCTTAATATTAAATAAGCTTGTTCTCGAAGCATTTGTTACATCTGTTGCAAAAGTTTTACCATTTGTTAACTTCCAGATTAACCAAGTATCTATTGTTCCAAAGCAAACCTGTCCGTTTTTAGCTTTTTTCCTAACACCATCTATATTATCCAAAATCCAAGCAATTTTTGTAGCCGAGAAATATGGATCAAGAAGCAGTCCTGTTTTTTCATTTATAATATCTTCAAGCCCATCATTTTTTAAATTATTACATAATTCTGATGTTCTTTTATCTTGCCAAACTATTGCATTATAAAGAGGTTTTCCTGTTTTTTTATCCCAAGCTACAATTGTTTCTCTTTGATTGGTTATACCAATTGACAATATTTTTTTAGAATTTTTGCCTTTTAAAATTTTTTCACAGCATGAAACTACGCTCTCAAAAATTTCATTTGGATTATGTTCTACCCATGATTCATTTAAATAAATTTGTCTAAATTTTTTTTGAAAAACATCAATAACATTAAATTTATCATCAAATAATAATGCTCTACTTGATGAAGTGCCCTGATCAATTGTAAGAAACAAAAAAACCCCCATAGATAAATATAACTATTCATAGTAAAACAAATGACAAATAACAATTATTATGGAAGAATTTTTTTATGAGTGAAATAAAAATACATTTAATATCAAGTAACAATGCTGAAGCAAAAAAAGCAAAAAGAGATTTAGCTAAATTATATAAGAATTATCCAATAAATAAAGCTAACACTATTGTTGCATTAGGCGGTGACGGACTAATGCTCCAAACTCTTCATGATAATATAAATAGAGATTTACCAATTTACGGAATGAACAAAGGATCTATTGGTTTTTTAATGAATAAATATAATGAAAGAAACCTTTTAAAGAGAATTGAGAAATCTATTTCGGCTGAACTTCATCCTCTTAAAATGAAGACTAAAAGTAAGAATAAAATTTTTACAGCAAAAGCTATAAACGAAGTTTCTCTTCTTCGAGAGACATATCAAGCTGCGAAAGTTAAAATTTATGTTGATGGAAAAGAGAGACTTAAAGAGTTAATATGCGATGGTTTACTTTTATGCACACCCGCAGGTAGTACGGCTTATAACCTATCAGCCCATGGCCCCATTCTTCCATTAACTTCTAATTTATTGGCCTTAACACCTATCTCTGCATTTAGACCAAGAAGGTGGAAAGGAGCTCTTCTACCGAGAAATGCAAAAGTAAGAATTAATATTTTAGAGAAAAAGAAAAGACCAGTTAGTGTTGTTGCTGATAACTCAGAATTTAGAAATATTGAATATGTAGAAATTTCAGAAGATAAAAATATTCAATTAAAAATGTTATTTGATCCTAAAACAAATCTTGAAGAAAGAATAATTAACGAACAATTCATTTATTAATTTTATAGATTTTTTAGAGGTTCTTTTATTAAGCCATATCCAGCTTTTTCTGGAATTGTTAAAAAAGCCTCTCCTTTAATGTTACTTATTGATGGGGTAACTGTAACTATTTTTGAATTTTTTGCATTTTCTATGGCTTCTTCAACTGTATTTGATTGACTAAGCTTTTCTAGATTTAGTCTTGTTGGAAAAATAATTGTTCTTTTTTTTGAATAGCAATCATCTAAAGCTTGCTGCGGACTTATCCATATAGAATCAACGGATTCAGTTCCATCATGCTCACCTTCATGATCTTTGGGGGCTTCTGCAATATAGAATCTAGTATCAAATCTTTTTGGCATTTTTTCAGGGGTAATCCAATGAGCAAATGGTATAAGATTTTTTGTAGAAAAAATTAAGTCTTCATTTAGAGCAAAATCTATCATTGATGCATGGTTATCATTAAATTTTTCTCTCCAATTGGATAAGTTTTTAAGTCTTTTTATGCTAATATGAGATTTACTACTCTTATCATTAGCAAATAAAACATTTGCTTCTTCAAAGCTTTCTCTAATCGCAGCAATTTTAAATGGAAGGGTTTCAGAGTCATCAATTTCATCAATATAAGATAAATTTTTTAATTTCTTATCATAATCATTTTTATCTACCTTGCCTCCAGGAAATACAAGAGCCCCTGAAGCAAAATCAATTTCATGATGTCTTACTACCATAAAAACTTCTAAGCCTATTTTACCATCTCGAATTATTAAAACAGTTGATGCAGGAATTAATTTATTTTCACTATCGTTCATGTAATAATGATATATCATAATAATAATAATCACAGTTTATTATCTAAAATAATTTTCAATGGGGTTGAAATGCTTGAAGGACTAAAAGTTATTGAAATGGCTACTTATGTTGCAGCACCAGCAGCTGGGGCTATGCTAAGGGATTGGGGTGCAGAAGTTATAAAAGTAGAACCTTTGAATGGTTGTCCAATGAGAAGATTCTTTGAAGGAATGAAGTCAAATGTTCCGATTGAGGGTAACCCTATATTTACATTAGATAATAGAGGAAAAAAAGGTATCTCAATAAATACTAGTGATGAAAAGGGTGCTGATATTGTAAGAGAATTAATAAAAGATGCAGATATTTTCTTAACAAATGTAAGACCGCAATCTCTTGAAAGCGCAAAACTTGATCATGAATCCCTACTTAAAGTAAACCCTAAATTAATATATTGCTCATTAACTGGTTATGGTCTTGAGGGCGAAGAAAAAAATAGACCTGGCTTTGATGTTGCAGCTTATTGGTCGAGATCAGGGATGGCACATTTAACTCAAAGAAAAGGAGAAGAACCTCTTCCTATAAGAACAGCTTCTGGTGATCATATAACAGCAATTTCTACTGTTAGCGGAATCTTAGCTGCAGTTTATGAAAGAACAAAAACAGGAAAAGGAAAAGTTGTTGAGACATCGCTTTTGAGAACAGGCATATACTCTCTCAGCTCGGATATGGCTTTGCAATTAAAATTTGGAAGAGTACCCTCTACTAAAAAGAGAGATGAACAGATTAATCCTATATTTAATTTTTTCAAAACTAAAGATGATAGATGGATTTGTCTTAGTCCAAGAGCCGGTGGAGATTATGATTTACCTAAAGTTGTAAGAGCTCTTGGAAAAGAGGAGTGGCTAGAAAACGAAAAATTCAATACAAATCAAGCAAGAAGGGAAAATGCAAAAGAGTTTATCGACGAAATGGATAAAGCATTTAGCCAATATACAATGTCTGAGTGGGGTGAAAAACTTGATGAGCAGGATTTAATTTGGTCTCCTGTTCAAAATCTTAAAGAGGTATCAAAAGATAAGCAAGCTATTGATAGCGGAGCCTTTTCAGAGGTTGAGGACCAAGACTGTGAGGAAAATTATACCACAGTTTCCTCTCCTGTTAGATTTCATAATTCAGATGATGGTCCAAAAGGACCAGCTCCGAAACTTGGGCAAGATAATTTTGAAGTTCTTAAGAGTATTGGAATTAACGAAGATCAAATAAATGAGCTAATTGATAGAGGAGTTGTTGGAAACTCTCAAAAATAAATTATTTTATATCGGGCGGAAGAGACTCTAATCTTATTTGCTCAATACAATCGTCAACATTCATTGTTTTTTGCTCTTTAGAACCTAGGCGACGAATAGTAATTGTATTTTCTTCCACTTCTCTATCACCTAAAACAAGAATGAAGGGTACTTTATTAACTGAATGTTCTCTGACTTTATAATTAATTTTTTCATTTCTTAAATCAATTACAGACCTAATACCATTATCGCGAAGCTTTTCTAAGATTCTCTCTGCTGCTTGATTTGATCCAGATGTTATTGTTGTTATTGCAGCTTGAACAGGCGAAAGCCAAAGAGGGAATTTTCCTTCATAATTTTCAATTAAAATACCTAAAAACCTCTCCAAACTTCCAAGTATTGCCCTATGAAGCATAATTGGGATATGTTTATTATTATCCTCTCCAATATAAGATGCACCTAAACGATTGGGTAAATTAAAATCAACTTGAAGAGTTCCACACTGCCAGACCCTACCAATTGCATCATGAAGGTAAAAATCTAGTTTTGGACCATAAAATGCACCATCACCTCTATTTTCTTCAAAAGGTAGGCCAGTTGCTTTAGTAGCTTTTAAAAGAGCACCTTCAGCTTTATCCCAAATAGTATCATCGCCAACTCTTTTCTCAGGTCTATCGGCAAACATGATAGAAACCTTATCAAAACCAAGTTCTTCATAGACTTCCTTTAAAAGGTTACAAAATAAAATTGTCTCAGATTCAATTTGATCTTCAGTACAAAAAATATGAGCATCATCTTGTACAAAATTTCGCACCCTCATTAAACCATGAAGAGCACCTGATGGTTCATATCTATGACACGAACCAAATTCAGACATTCTTAGAGGAAGGTCTCTGTAGCTTTTTATTCCTTGATTAAAAACTTGAATATGACCAGGGCAATTCATAGGTTTCAATGCCAGTTCTCTCTCATCAGCTTCAGAGGTATACATATGTTCCGAGTATTTATCCCAATGACCAGACTGTTCCCAAAGTTTTTTATCAATTAACTGAGGTGTTTTAATTTCTTGATAACCGCCTTTTGTAATTTTTCTTCTAATATATTCCTCTAACTCTCTATATATACTCCAGCCTTTGGGGTGCCAAAACACCATACCTACAGCTTCATCTTGAAAATGGAATAAATCTAATTCTCTCCCAAGCTTCCTATGGTCTCTCTTTTCAGCCTCTTCTAATAAAATAAGATGTTTTTTTAAATCTTTATCATTAGACCAAGCTGTACCATAAATTCTTTGAAGCATTTTATTGTCAGAATTACCTCTCCAATAAGCTCCAGCTATTTTCATTAATTTAAATGAACGAAGATGTCTTGTTGATGTTACATGAGGTCCGCGGCACATGTCCGTATACTCATTATGATGATATAAAGCAATTATTTCATTATCAGGAATTTCATTAATAATCTCAATTTTATAATCTTCATTTCTATCTTTAAATGCCTTTAAAGCCTGCTCTCTATCAACCACGTTTCTAACAACATCATAATCAGTATTTGCTAATTCTCTCATTCTGGCTTCTATTAACTCAAGATCCTTATCATTAAGAGAGACATCCAAATCAATATCATAGTAAAATCCATTATCAATAGTAGGGCCTATGGCCATTTTTGCTTTAGGATACATTTGCTTTATAGCATGACCAAATAAATGAGCGCATGAGTGTCTAATTATTTCTAAACCCTCAGGATCAGAATTTGTTATAATAATTACATCTGAATCCTCAGTAATTTTTTCTGATGCATCAACAAGTATTCCATTTATTTTTCCAGCAACTGTTGCTTTTGCAAGACCTGCGCCTATTGAGTTAGATAGTTCATCAATAGTTATAGATTTTTCAAATTCTTTTTTTGACCCATCTGGTAGTGTAACTATTGGCATAACCTTAAAAATCCTTTTTTATTTTTTTATTTCTTCAAAATTTGGCACTGGATCATAACCATGACCACCCCATGGATGACAACGTATAATCCTTTTCACGGTTAATTTCAAACCAATCATAAATCCAAATCTCTTAAATGCTTCTAATGAGTATGACGAGCAAGTGGGTTCAAACCGACAAGATTTCATCAAAAATGGAGAAATTAATTTTTTATATAAATTTATCAAAAATATAGAAAATTTTACAAGAGGACTCAAAGTAATTCACCACTTGGTTTTTGGGATTTCGATAAATATTGATTTATACAATCCTCGACAGCATCAAAAGTTAATAAAACTGATGAGTGTCTCCCTTTGTAATCTTTAACTGGTTGTAAAACCTCTAAATCAGACCACTTACCTGATGGTGGCGGACCATCATCTTTTAGCATTTCTTTCATTCTAATTTTTAGGTCTAATAACTCATTTATATCAGTGCCTATTATTTTTTTTGCCATTACTGATGAAGATGCCTGGCCTAGGGCACATGCTTTTACTATATGCGAAAAGTCATTAATTTTATTTCCAGAAATTTCAATATCGACTGTAACCTTTGAACCACATAATCTACTTACAGCCTCAGAGGAAAATTCAGCATTCTCCAATCTTCCTACTTTTGATAAAGTAGCAGCCAATTCTAAAATTCTTTCATTATATAAGTTTTCAACCATAATTATATTATTATCACTTAAGTATCATTTATTTCTACACCTAAACCCAAAAGAATCTCTCTGAGCTTATCTGACTCTTTATAGTCTTTGTTTCGACGCGCAATTTCTCTTTGTTTAATAAGACTTTTAATTTCTTTTGTTAATTTTTGTTTGGGCATTTTATCTATTGATTTGTGTTTTAATAATCCTATTAAATTTGCAGATCCGACTAAAGACTCAACTAAATCATCTTTATTTTTTGATTTTGAAATATTTTTTGAAATCGAAAAAATTTCAGCAAGAGCTTTTGGAGTATTTAAATCGTCATGAAGCGCCTCTAAAACTTTATCGTCAGGTTTACAATTATTTATATCTATTCTGTTGTCTAAATCTTTAATAGAATTATATAAATTTTTAATCGTTTTTTTTGATTGAGAAATTAAATCATCATTCCATATTAAGGGCTGTCTATAATGAGAGCCCAACATTGCAAGGCGTATAATCTCTCCATCATAGTCTTTCAAAAGATCCTTCATAAGAACAAAGTTTTTCAAAGATTTAGACATTTTATTATCATCAACCCTTAAAAGACCATTATGAACCCAATAGTTAGAGAGATTCTTTTTATTACAGCATTTTGACTGAGCTAATTCATTTTCGTGATGAGGGAATGTTAAATCTTCTCCTCCTCCATGAATATCAATTGTTTCTCCTAAGTGCTTCTTTATCATAGTTGAGCACTCTAAATGCCAACCTGGTCTTCCTCTCCCCCAAGGACTTTCCCAACCAATTTCATTCTCTTTGGATGGCTTCCATAAAATAAAATCTGATGGTCCTTTTTTATAGCTTGCTACCTGTATTCTTGACCCAGGTATCATATCCTCAACCTTTCTTCCAGATAAGGATCCATATTCAGAAAAAGTAGAAACATCAAAAAGAACATTAGAATCAGAAATGTATGCATTTTTATTTAAAATAAGCTCATTAATAAAGCTTATCATTTCATTAATATGGTCAGTTGCAAATGGTTCAATATCAGGAGGAAGAACATTTAATTGCTCAAAATCTTTATGATATTGTTTTGTATATTTATCTGTAATCTCTGATACAGAGATACCCTCATCCTTTGATGCTTTTATTATTTTATCGTCAACATCTGTAATATTTCTTGCATAAATAACTTTTTCATATTTGTACCTAAGTAATCTCGTTAATGTATCAAAAACAATTGCCGACCTTCCATTACCAATATGGCCTGGACCATAAACAGTTGGTCCGCAAGCATAAATCGTAACTCTTTTATCATTTATAGGGGTGAAGAGTTCTTTTTTACGAGTGTAAGAGTTATATAAAGTTAATTCCATTTCTAATTAATTCTGTTAATTAATTGATAGTTTATATATGGAAAAAACTAAATAATTAAATAAAAACAAAAAAATATTGCTCTAATGCTACTAGAATTGTACATGTATATTACTTAGAAAGGAGATTACTGATGGATAAAAAAGTTTCTGATGAAATTATTCATACTGAATCAACAAAACTAAATGAAAATAAACCCTCCAGAGAAGAAGCAATGGAAGCGGTAAAAACGTTAATATCTTGGGCTGGAGATGATCCTTCGAGAGAGGGTTTAATTGAGACACCCAAAAGAGTTGTTAAAGCCTATGAAGAGTTTTTTGCAGGGTATGAACTAGATGCTTCAAAAGTTTTAGGTAAAACATTTGAAGATGTTAATGGATATGATGATATAGTTTTCCTTAGAGATATAAATATTGAAACTCACTGCGAACATCACATGGTTCCAATTTTAGGAAAGGCTCACGTAGCATATCTTCCAAATAAGAAAGTTGTGGGTATTTCAAAACTAGCAAGAGTTGTAGAAATTTTTGCTAAACGTCTTCAAACCCAAGAAACAATGACAATGCAAGTTATCAATACTATTGATAATGTTCTTGAGCCATATGGTACAGCAGTAATGATTGATGCAAAACATCAATGCATGACAACGAGAGGTATTAACAAACCAAATGTTTCAACCGTTACTTCTAAATTTTCAGGCTTATTTTCTGAAGATCCTGAGCTAAGAAATAGATTTATGCAGTTAATCAAGGAATAAATTTGTCAGAAGATTATCAAAAAAAATTTCATAAAAGATTATCGGTTGAAGAAGTTGAAGAAGGAAATACACTTTCTCCAAAATTTGATGAAAATGGTCTTATTCCATGTGTAACTACTGACAGTAAAACAAATGAAGTACTTATGGTTGGGTACATGAATGCGGAGGCACTGGTTAAAACAATTGAGTCTGGCGAAGCATTTTATTTTAGCAGAAGTAGGCAGACTGTTTGGCACAAGGGACAAACCTCTGGCCTTACTCAAAAAGTTAAAGAAATAAGAATTGACGATGACCAAGACTCAATTTGGCTTATTGTAGATGTTGGTGGTTCAGGCGCAAGTTGTCATGTAGGTTATAAATCATGCTTTTACAGGTCTATTCCATCAGAAAATCAAATAAATTTAGATTTAGAATTAAAGTGGGAAGAAAAAGAAAAAGTTTTTGATCCTGTTGAGGTTTATGGCGATACACCAAACCCAACAAAATTATAATTAATTAGGAAACTTTCCAAAAGGAAATGGTTTTTCTTTATCTACCTGAGAAGAAAAATCTAAACACTCTGACATATAAACTGATAACCTTTTAGTAAAATTCTTAAGGTCATCAGGATGATCTGATCCGACCGCCCTTACAATAAAACCTAATATAGCAAGAACTACAATTATCCAAAAAGCTATATAAGCTAAGACAATAAAGAAAATACTGTAGAGAATATCAATTATGAAACTCATAATAATTAAAGCAATCTTATCATCAGAAGACTCTATATTAACTTTAGAAACTTTATTTTTTTTTGAAGTATTTTTTTCCACCATAACAATCACTTAGATAAATGAAATAACTTTATTTAGCAATAAAATTAACTAGGTTGTCTAATTTTATTAACTAAAGTTCTTATTTCTTCTGGAGGTGGTTTAGTTAAAGAGGATATTATAATCGCAAAGAAAAAATTAATTAGCATCCCCACTACACCAATACCCTCTGGCGAAATGCCTAAAATCCAATGATCTGGGGAATTAAGTTCTGGGGAAATAAATTTAAAAAATACAATATAACTTAAAGTAAAGATTAATCCTGAAACCATCCCAGATATTGCACCAACTGAATTAATTCTTTTTGAGAAGATTCCCATTATTAAAACTGGAAAAATTGATGAAGCGGCTAGACCAAATGCAAAGGCTACAACCTGAGCAACAAATGCTGGTGGATAAATTCCAAAAATACCAGCGATAGCTATAGCAATAGCGGCAGACATTCTTGCATAGAATAATTCCTGTTTATCATTAATTAACGGACGAAATATTTTTTTCATCAAATCATGACTTATCGCAGAAGAAATTACTAATAATAAACCAGCTGCAGTTGATAAAGCTGCTGCCAATGCTCCAGCAGCTACAAGAGCAATGACCCAATTAGGTAAAGCTGCGATTTCTGGATTGGCAAGAACCATAATATCTCTATCAATATAAATTTCATTATTATTATCTGAGGGTTTATTCAAAACAACTCTCTCGCCATTCTCTCCCCTTTGATTAGAAAAAATTGGTTTAGTATTTTCTAGAGCTTTTCCAGGCCCATATTGAATAATTCCATCATTATTTTTATCTGACCATGAAATTAATCCAATATTTTCCCAATTTTTGAACCATTGTGGGGTTGTTTGATATTCAGAATTATGAATAGTATCAATAAAATTTAACCTTGAAAAAGAAGAAACTGCTGGAGCAGTCGTATACAAAATTGCAATAAACATTAAAGCCCAACCAGCAGATGTTCTTGCATCTCTTACCCTTGGTACAGTAAAAAATCTTACTATTACATGAGGCAATCCTGCAGTACCTGCCATAAGGGCTGCTGTAATGCAAAAAACATCTATTTTTGATCTAATTGACTTAGTGTAATCATTAAAGCCTAAATCATTTAAAACGAGGTTTAACTTATCAAGCAGATATATATCTTCATTTAAAATTTTTGAACCAAAACCTAATTGAGGAACTGGATTTCCAGTAATTAAAATAGAAATAAAAATTGCTGGTACCATATATGCAAAAATTAAAACACAATATTGTGCTACCTGGGTATAGGTGATTCCTTTCATACCGCCTAAAACAGCATAAATAAAAACAATCACCATTCCAACTACCACACCGGTATTTATATCAACCTCTAAAAATCTAGAAAAAACAATTCCTACTCCTCTCATTTGACCAGCTATATAAGTAAATGAGACAAATATTAGGCAAAGGACTGCGACAAACCTTGCAATCTTTGAATAATACCTCTCGCCAATAAAATCAGGTACTGTATATTTGCCAAACTTTCTTAAATACGGAGCCAATAAAAGAGCAAGTAAAACATAGCCACCAGTCCAACCCATAAGATAAACAGCTCCATCTCTTCCCATAAAAGATATAATCCCTGCCATAGAAATAAATGATGCTGCTGACATCCAGTCGGCTGCAGTAGCCATACCATTTGCTATAGGATGTACTCCTCCCCCAGCTATATAAAATTCATTTGTAGAAGATGCTTTCGACCATAAGGCAATACCAATATACAAAGCAAAAGATACACCTGCTATCAAATATGTAAGAAACTGAAGATCCAATTATTCCCCCTCAGAATTATATATTTTATCTAATCTATTCATAAGAAAGCAATAAAGAACAATTATTAAAACAAAAGTTATGATAGAACCTTGTTGAGAAAACCAAAATCCAACCTTAAAACCGCCAATTTGAAATTTATCAAGATATTCCGTAAATAATATCCCTGCACCGAAAGAGGAAAGAAACCAAATAGAGAGAAGAAAAATAACTATCAGTATATTTGCGCTCCAATAACTTAGCTTAATTTTCATATCAAAAATTTCCCAGAATTTTTTCTTTCACTAATTGTAAACGGTCATTACCAAAATACATGTCATTTTCATTAATAAAAATTGTAGGAGAGCCAAACCCACCTCTTTCCATTAAATTATCTGTATTTTTTCTTAACTGGTCTTTAATAGCTTGAGTTTTAATTTCATTCATAAAAATATCTTTTTCAATACCATTAGTAACGGCTATTTCAGATAAAATATCTAAATTAGAAATATCTGTTCCTTTTGACCAATACAATTCAAAACAGGAATAACTGAAAGGAATAAGTTTATTATACTTATCAGCTACTATTACACCTCGCATTACATTCACTGCGTTCAAAGGAAATAAATCTGGCCAATTAATTGTAATATTGTAAAGAGCCGACCAATCTTTTAAGTCTTTTCTGGAATATTTAAATTTTAAAGGATTGGGGTTTTTTCTTGTTTCATATATATCTTGATTTACGGAATTAAAAACACCACCAACAAGAATAGGTTTCCACTCTACTTGAATTTTTTTATTTTTAATAATTTCTTGAAAACCATGAAAAGCTAAATAAGTCCATGGAGAGGAACAATCAAAAAAGAATTCTATTTTGCTCATAGGTGGTTACTTGCCAGTCCAATTTGGTTTCCTTTTTTCAGAAAAAGCCAAAGGTCCTTCAATAAAATCCTCACTTTTAAATAAATTTATTACTGACTCATATTTTGCTGACATAGCATCTTCTATATTAGCATGTGATAAACCTGACATTGCTACATCTTTAGTTGTCCTAATTGATGTTGGGGAACAATCTAAAATTAATTGTGCCCAATTTTCAGCGGTTTTCATTAATTCTTCGATTTTTGTAACCTCGTTAACAAAACCTAAATTTAAGCCTTCTTCAGCATCTACAGTTCTTCCAGTAAGCATCATACTCATTGCTCTTTTCATTCCAATTTGTCTGGGTAATCGATGCATTCCTCCGGCTAAAGCAGCAAGACCTACTTTTGGCTCGGGTAATGCAAATGTAGCATTTTCTGAAGCTATTATTAAATCACAAGCCAAAGCAATTTCAAATCCTCCTCCCATTGCAACCCCATTAACTGCTGCAATAAGAGGTTTATTTAGGTTAAATCGTGATGTTAAGCCCGCAAAACCAGTATCGTTTCTTTCCATTTTTCCGCCTTCTGCCTGATACCTAAGATCATTACCTGCACAAAAAGCTTTTTCACCTTCTCCAGTAATTATTGCTACCCATGCATTTTCGTCATTTGAAAAATCATTGAAAATATTCTCTAACTCAAAATGAGCAGGTGAATGAAGAGCGTTCATTCTCTCAGGCCTATTTAAAGTAATAATCCATAATTTTTCTTTTTTCTCTAATTTTGAAAATTCATAATCCATTTTAATCCTCATCTATTAATTTTAGTGTTTTTGAAAAACGATTCCAATTTTCGTTATAATGATCAGCCGATGCTCTCAAAAAAAGCTCCATATCTCTATCAATTGATTTAATCACTCTTCCTGGAATTCCCACAACCATAGAATTATCTGGAATAATCTTACCTTCAGGAATAAGAGCTTTTGACCCTATTAAACAGTTTTTACCAATTTTTGCACCATTTAGAATAACCGCCCCAATTCCAATCAGTGAATTATCACCAATATCACAACCATGAAGCATTACTTGATGACCTACAGTAACATCTTTTCCAATAATTAAAGGATATCCATAATCATTATGAAGAACACTACTATCTTGAATATTAGAATTTTTACCGATTATTATTTTTTCACAATCACCTCTCACAACAGTATTAAACCATATACTTGCACCCTCATGAACTTCAACATCTCCAATAACTGAAGCATTTGAAGCGACCCAATAAGACCCTTTCTTCGGTAATTTTGGTTTTTTATTATCTAATTCGTATATTGCCATTTTTCTATATTATAAATCAAAATCTAGGATAGACATTGTAAAAGTATATGACGCGTCATCATTTTTATAAACAATACCAATATATTCATCATCCTCGGCTCTTTTTAAATAAACCTCTTGAGAATCATCAATAGATCCCCTGCCAGTTAGAAAAATTTTATCAGTACCTAAGAGATCTATCAAATATTGTTGATGAGATATATTATTTTCTCCTGATAAAGATATAGGGATGCTAACTGTATAAGTTACTTCCTTGTCATCTGGATCGATATCTCTAAAAATGTTACCAATACGAGAGTTATTAATGAAAATACTGTTTAAGTTATCTTCATTTTCGGACTTTCTAATTTGAATTTCTTCATTGCCAAAAGTTATTCTTAAATAATCCTGAACAATTAAAATTTCATCATTTTTCATCTAAACTCGCTTTATTGTTTCTTAATTTTTGCCGGAACACCGACAGCCGTACAATTTGCAGGTAAATCTTCAAGAACAAGTGAACTAGCTCCAATTTTTACATTATCCCCAATCTTAATATTTCCTAAAATTGAAACATTAGCAGATATAGTTACATTTTTTCCTACTTTTGGATGTCTGTCTCCAGTTTGGCTACCTGTTGCACCCAATGTTACATCATGAAAAATTGAACAGCCATCACCAACGGTTGCTGTTTCGCCAATTACCAGGCCAGTCGCATGATCCATTAAAACACCTTTTCCAATAACAGCAGCAGGATGAATATCTATATCAAATATTTGAGAAGCTCTTGATTGTAGATAAAAAGCAGTAGCTTTATTACCCTTTTTCCAATAATGATTTGCTGCTCTGTAAACTTGAAGAGATTGAAAACCTTTGAAAAACAATATTGGTTGATAATAAGTAATACATGCCGGATCTCTATCGAATACAGTATTGATATCTGTTATAATTTTTTCATAAGCATTTTCTTCCGAAATAAATGCATTATAAATTATTGATTGTGTTTTTTCTAAATCAAAACCATTTTGTTGAAGTTGATTTGCTAAAACATATGAAATTGAAGATTCAATATCAGAAAAGTTTAAAATTGATTTTGCAAAAAACTCTTCAAGATCTGGTTCATGCTTAACAGTATCATTAACCTCAGCTAAAAGCTTTTCCCAAACAGGGCAATCTCTATTAATTTTTTCTATCGAAGACATTTGACCCAACATAATTATTTTAAAAAAATAAAAAATGATTTGTTATTATTTTTTAGTTTTTTATAAATAGTTTAAATTAAAAATTATAATTTCGTATATAACAAAAATTTAAAGGATGCACATGGAAAATAAAGATAAAGTGGCAATAATTACTGGATCATCAGCTGGTCTAGGAGCTTCAGTAGCGATAGGGCTTGCTCAAAAAGGAATTAATGTTGTTATAAATTATTCTAAAAGTAAGGAAAAAGCTGAAGAAATAGAAAAAATTTGTAAAGAATATCAAGTCGAAACCTTATGTGTTAAAGGTGATGTTGCTGCAGATGATGATTGTGTGCATCTTGTCAATGAAACAATAAAAAAATTTAAAAAAGTTGATATATTAGTAAATAATGCTGGAACTACTAAATTTGCCAATCATCAAAAACTTGACGCATTAACTGACCAAGATTTTATAAATATTTACAAAGTAAATGTTGTTGGTCCATACCAAATGATAAGAGCTGTTGAGCCGTATATGAAAAAGCAAAAATTTGGAAGTGTCGTTAATGTATCTTCAATAGCAGGTAAAACTGGTATTGGATCATCAATTGCCTATGCAGCGTCTAAAGGTGCATTAAACACAATGACACTCTCTTTAGCTAAAGCTTTGGGACCAGAAATTAGGGTAAATACTGTATGCCCTGGTTTTATTGGCACTGGGTGGTTTTTAGATAGATTTGGAGAAGAAACATTTAACAGAATTGTTAAAGATCAAGAGGATATAACTCCTTTAAAAAGAGCTGGAACACCTGACGATATTGCAAAGTCAGTTATCTTCTTTTGTTTAGAGGGTGGAGAGCATATTACTGGTGAGACATTAATTTCTGATGCTGGTATGCATTTGTCTTTACCTAAACAATAAGGAATCCAATTATGATAAGTACTAAAATACCAAAAATAACAAATGATAAAGGCCAGAAATCAATTAAAATTAAGTTTAAAGAATTTAATTGTTTGGGAGCAAAGCCACCACATGATCATCCGCATATTTTTCTTAACTTTGGAAGAAAAAAAGAAATTGTATGCCCCTACTGCGGAACTTTATATAAATACTCTGATTAAAATGGTGCGGCCACCCGGAGTCGAACCGGGACGGCATTATCTGCCGAGGGATTTTAAGTCCCTTGTGTCTACCTGTTCCACCATGGCCGCATAAATTCTACTCCAAAACTCTCTGAAAAATTTCTTCAATGTGTTTCAAGTGATAATTCAAATCAAAGATATCGTCAATTTCATCATTAGATAAAATTGAACAAATTTCTTTATCTTTTTTTATTAATTCATAAAACGATCCTTCATCATTCCAAACTTTCATGGAATTTCTTTGAACCATTAGATAAGAATCCTCCCTACTTATATTTTTTTGAGTAAGAGAGAGTAAAACTCTTTGAGAAAAAACAAGACCATTAAATTTTTCAAGATTCCTCATCATATTATCTGGATATACAACCATATTTTCTACAACATTATTCAGACGGATTAATGCAAAATCTAGTGTAATAGTGGTGTCTGGACCAATAAATCTTTCAACGCTAGAATGTGAAATATCTCTTTCATGCCACAAAGAAATATTCTCGAGCGCTGGCATAACCGAACTTCTTACAACCCTTGCAAGACCTGTTAAATTTTCTGTTAAAACAGGATTGCGTTTATGCGGCATTGATGAAGATCCCTTTTGTTTTGAAGAAAAATATTCTTCTACTTCCAAAACTTCTGAACGCTGAAGATGTCTAATTTCGGTAGCAAGTCTCTCAATTGAACTGGCGATAATTCCCATTGTTGAGAAGAAAGCCGCATGTCTATCTCTAGGAATTATTTGAGTCGATACAGGCTCAACATTTAATCCCAGAGCTCTTGCCACATGTTCTTCAACACTTGGATCAATATTTGCAAATGTACCCACAGATCCTGAAATGGCGCAAGAGCTTATTTCCTCAACAGACAACTCAAGTCTTTTTCTGTTTCTAGAAAATTCAGCATAAGCTTGTAACATTTTTAATCCAAATGTTGTAGGTTCTGCATGAATTCCATGACTTCTTCCTACGCAAATTGTTTTCTTATGTTTTAAAGCTTGAGATTTTATAGAAGATAATAATAAATCCATATCTTTTAAAAGAAGCTCTCCGGCCCTCTTTAATTGAATATTAAGACAAGTATCTAAAACATCTGAAGATGTCATTCCTTGGTGTATAAACCTTGCCTCTGGTCCAACAGATTCTGATATATTTGTTAAAAATGCTAAAACATCATGTTTAATCTCAGTTTCAATTTCATCAATTCTTTTAGAGTCAAACTTTGCTTTTTTTCTAACTGTTTTAGCAGTACCAATTGGAACAATACCAACTTTTTCCATACCCTCAAGAGCATGAATTTCAATATCTAACCAAATAGAGTATTTCGAAATATCACTCCATATTTCTACCATTTCTTTTCTTGAATATCTAGGAACCATTTCTAACCTTTTAACTATTTTAAACAAATAATCAATTATGGAATTAATTATCTATTGGATTAGCCCTTTTATTTAGAGATCTCGTAAAAATTTCAACTCCATCAGATGTTACACCTACAGAATGCTCAAATTGTGCTGATAAACTTCTATCCCTTGTAACAGCAGTCCAACCATCAGATAAAATTTTACTTTCAGGTTTTCCAATATTAACCATTGGCTCTACTGTAAAAAACATACCCTCCTGAAGAGACAGTCCAGTATCCTCAACTCCATAATGCAAAATATTTGGTTCGTCATGAAAAACTTCACCCAAGCCATGTCCACAAAACTCTCTAACAACAGAATAATTATTAGTTTCAGCATGATTCTGAATGACAAAACCTAAGTCGCCTAATTTTACCCCTGGCTTAATAAGATTAATTCCTTTCATCATAGCTTCATAGGTACTATTTATTAAATTTCGAGCTTTAACAGATGGGTTCCCAGCAGAATACATTCTTGATGTGTCACCATGCCATCCATCGAGTATAAGCGTTACATCAATATTAACTATATCACCTTCATCTAAAACTCTGTCACTTGGTATACCGTGACATATAACGTGGTTTACAGATGTACATATTGATTTCTTGAAACCTCTATAATTCAAGGGGGCCGGAATTGCTCCATTATCTTTTATAAATTCATAAGCAAAGCAATCTAAAGATTCTGTTGTAACTCCAGGCTTTACCCTATCAACAAATAAATCCAATAATTCTGCAGCAAGCTTACCAACTTTTCTCATTCCACAGAATGCCTCTTCATTATGAATTTTTATAGAATTTGTGTTAATTGTATTTTCCCCATCGTTTCATATTGTATTTATATATTACAAAATTTTATACAACTAGTCTATGAAGCTATTGTTGTAATTAACCTATCCTGATATAAAATTGTATGATTAAAAAAGAAAAATATTCTGCTGCTATTCTTGTTATTGGAGATGAAATTTTATCCGGAAGAACCCAAGATACAAACTCTAATCATATTGCCAAAGAGTTGGAAATGATAGGAATAACCACAAGTGAAATAAGAGTAATCCCAGATGAAAAGAGTATAATTATTAACAGTATAAATGAATTGAGAAATAAAAATAATTATTTATTTACAACCGGTGGAATAGGTCCAACGCATGATGATATTACCGCAGATAGTATTGCTGAAGCTTTTGGAGTTGATTTAGAAATAAATTCAGAAGCTTATGATATTTTAAAAAAATATTATAAAGGAATTGGATCAGAATTTAATGAAGTACGTCAAAGAATGGCAAGAATACCTATAGGTGCAACATTAATAAAAAACCCAATTTCTGCTGCGCCAGGCTTTAAAATAGATAATGTTTTTGTGTTTGCAGGTATTCCAAAAATTATGAAATCTATGCTGGATAATTCTTTAGGTTTTTTGAATAAAGGTAATCTAATTCATACTATAACAGTAAAGGTTGATGCTGTTGAAGGTGATATTGCTCCTGTATTAAAATCTCTAAATGATGAAAATGAAAATATCAAAATTGGAAGCTATCCTTTTTTTAACTCAGATAGGGATTTTGGTGTAAACGTAGTTATAAAGTCACTTGATAAAGAGTTTTTGACACTAATCGAAGAGAAATTCAAAAATTATTTATCAAAAAATTCATTTAATTACAATTAGTTAGAAGGTAATAATGTTAAAAAATATTTTATATGAAGGAAAAGCAAAGCAACTGTATGAAACAGAGAAGCCTTCGGAATTGATTCAATTCTTTAAAGATGATGCAACAGCCTTTAATAAAAAGAAACACGAGATAATCGATAGCAAAGGTGTGTTAAATAATCTTATAAGTGAATATATTTTTATTTATCTTGGTCAGAATAATATTTCTAATCATTTTATAAAAAGACTAAGTCCACGAGAGCAATTAATTAAACGAGTAGAAATAATTCCAATTGAAGTAGTTGTAAGAAATATTGCTGCAGGCACTTTTTCACAAAGATTTGGAATTGATGAAGGAAAACACCTCCCAAAGACTTTAATAGAGTTTAATTTAAAGGATGATGAGAATGATGATCCTCTTGTTTCCGAAGAACATATGAAAGTTTTTGGATGGGCTAAGTCAGAAGAGATCGAAATAATAAAAAAAAATGCACTACAAATAAACATGCTCCTCTCTAATCTTTTTAAAAAGATAAATATTACTCTTGTTGATTTTAAAATTGAATTTGGAAGATTTCAGACTAAGAATATTTCTGAAATTATACTTGCCGATGAAATAAGTCCGGATTCTTGTCGTCTTTGGGATATGAGTTCAAATGAAAAATTAGACAAAGATAGATTTAGAAGAAATATTGGTGGATTAATTGAGGCTTACAAAGAAGTTGCGACTCGTTTAGAAATAGATCTCTCAGATATATAAATAATTATTAAGAGATTTTATGAAAGCACTTGTAAAAATAATGCCAAAAAAAGGTGTCCTAGATCCCCAAGGAAAGGCAATAGAAAAATCATTAAACCAACTAGGATTTTCTCAAATAAATAGTGTTATTCAAGGAAAGCTAATTGAAATTGAAATAGATTCCATTAATGAGAATGATGCGCAAAAAATTGTGGAGGATGCAAGCAAGCAACTACTGGCTAACTTAGTAATCGAAGATTATGAAATTACTATTATAAAGGACGAATAATGGAAATATCAGTAATTGTTTTTCCTGGCTCTAATTGCGATAGAGATGTTGCTGTTTCTCTAAAAAAAGTCTTCAAACGTAATCCTAAAATGGTATGGCACAAGGAACAAACTTTACCAAAAAGCGATTTAATTGTTTTGCCAGGAGGTTTCTCATATGGTGACTATTTAAGATGTGGATCAATGGCTGCTAATAGCCCAATAATGTCTGAAATAATTAAATGTGGTGAAAACGGAACATTTATAATTGGTATCTGTAATGGTTTCCAAATTTTGACAGAAACAAATTTATTACCTGGTACTCTTATCAGGAATAGAGACTTATCATTTATTTGTAAAAATTTACCATTAAAAGTAGAAAACTCTAAATCAAGATTTACCCATAAATACTCAGCTAATGAAATAATTGAGATCCCAGTTGCGCATAATGAAGGTAATTATTTCGCAGATCAAAAGACTATTAAAAATATTGAAGATAAAGATCTTGTTGTCTTTAGATATTGCAATAAAGATGGAATTATAAATGATGAAACAAATCCTAATGGTTCAAAAAATAACATTGCAGGAATAATCAATGAACAAGGGAATATTCTTGGGATGATGCCTCATCCTGAGAGAGCCACAGATAAAGTAGCTGGTTTAATTGATGGGGAAAAATTCTTCATTTCAGTCTTAGAGTCAATTCAATGATCAAAATAACTAAAGAGCTTATAGATGAACACGGTATAAATGAAAAAGAGTATAGTTTTATTCTCGAGTCTCTTGGTAGAGAGCCAACTATAACAGAACTGGGAATTTTCTCTGCGATGTGGTCAGAGCACTGTTCATATAAATCTTCAAAAACATGGTTAAAAAAATTACCCACTAGTAACGATAAGGTTATTCAAGGACCAGGTGAAAATGCAGGTGTCATAGATTTAGGTGATGGTGATGCTGCTGTTTTTAAAATGGAAAGTCATAATCATCCCTCTTATATAGAACCCTATCAAGGGGCCGCAACTGGAGTTGGTGGAATTATGCGCGACGTCTTTACAATGGGCGCAAGACCAGTTGCTCTTCTTAATTCACTAAGGTTTGGTGATATAAATCATTCTAAAACAAAACATCTACTTACCGGGGTTGTTTCAGGTATCGGTGGTTATGGTAATTGCATGGGTGTCCCAACTGTAGGAGGAGAAGTTGAGTTTAATGCATGTTATAATGATAATATCCTAGTCAACGCCATGTGTGTTGGAATTGCTAAAATTAACAAGATTTTTTATTCTAAAGCATCTGGAATTGGAAATTCTGTTGTTTATGTAGGGTCTAAAACTGGAAGAGATGGAATTCACGGTGCAACAATGGCATCTGCTGAATTCGATGACTCTTCTGACGAAAAAAGACCAACAGTTCAAGTTGGTGATCCTTTTGCTGAAAAACTTCTCCTTGAAGCATGCTTAGAGTTAATGAAAGAAGATATTATAATTGCAATCCAAGATATGGGTGCTGCAGGATTAACATCATCTGCAGTAGAAATGGCTAGTAAGGGAAATGTTGGAATTGATTTAAATCTAGACAAACTTCCTTGTAGAGAAGCTTTAATGACTGCGTATGAAATGATGCTTTCAGAAAGTCAGGAAAGAATGCTCATGATTATCGAACCAGAAAAAGAGAAAGAAGCAAAATCTGTTTTTGATAAATGGGGCTTAGACTTTGCGACTATCGGAGTATTAACAAATACTAATAACATTGTAATAAAACATGAAAGTGAAATAAAAGCTGATATACCTCTTAATATTTTAGAAAGCGGAGCTCCTTCTTATAACAGACCTTATAAAATTGTTACTAATCCTGAGGTAGATCAATCTTACCTGCTAAAATCAGATAAAAAAATAATTGATATACTTAAGAAATTAATATCCTCGCCAAATCTATGCAGTAGAAGATGGGTTTGGGAACAATATGATCACATGGTTATGAATGATACTATTTTAAGGCCAGGTGGTGACTCTGCAATTATAAGAGTTCACGGAACAAATAAAGCACTTGCTGTTTGCTCTGACTCTACACCAAGGTATTGTGCGGCTGACCCAACAGAGGGTGGAAAACAAGCAGTTGCTGAATCATGGAGAAATATAACTTCCGTAGGAGCAAAACCAATTGCCATTACTGACTGTATGAATTTTGGTAACCCGGAAAAAGAAGAAATAATGGGTCAATTTGCTGGTGTAATTAATGGTATGGTTGAGGCTTGTGAGATACTCGACTATCCTGTCGTTTCAGGAAATGTATCTTTATATAATGAAACAAATGGAAAAGGAATTAATCCCACTCCAGCAATTGGAGGTGTTGGATTATTAGAAAGTCTTGATCATTTTTCTACACCAAATTTTAAAAGAAAAAATGATAATATTATTATATTAGGGGATACAAAAGGGCATTTATGTCAATCAGTTTTTGCTTATGAAATTTTTGGAGATAGTCAAGGTTTACCGCCAAAAGTAGACCTTATTTTAGAGAAAAAAACTGGAGACCTAGTAAGAAATTTAGTTACTAAACTTAAAATTGATACTGTCCATGATATTTCTGACGGAGGACTTCTTATTGCGCTGACAGAAATGTCAATATCAGGAGAAATTGGTTTTCAATTAAACATAGACAAGAGTAATCTTAATTACAGCTTTCTTTTTGGAGAAGATCAAGGAAGATATATTATTTCAATTGAAGATAAAAATTTAAATGATGCTATTGAATATATTGAAAAAAGTAACATATCTTATTTAAGTATTGGAAAAACAAACGGAAAAAAAATTAAAATCGATAGAGATAATGAAATAGATATTGAGGAGTTAAGGGATCTCTATGAGAATTGGTTTAAAAGCTACCTAAAGAGTAATTAAAATGGGCATGACAAAAGATGAATTATTTGAGGTTTTAAATAATGGGCTATCTGAATCAGTAATTGAAATTCAAGATTTAGCTGGAGATAATGATCATTATGCAGTAAAAATTGTATCAAACAAATTTAAAGGATTAAGTAAAATTAATCAGCATAAGCTAGTATATGATGTATTAGGAAAAAAGATGGGCTATACCCTTCACGCTCTATCAATAAAAACAGAAGTACCAAAGGAATAATTAATGGATAAAAAAATCAAAGAATCAATTGAGCAAGAAATTAACTCAAATGATGTACATTTGTTTATGAAGGGAACGCCTTTATTTCCACAATGTGGTTTTTCAAGTACAGTTGTTCAAATTTTAACTTATTTAGAAGTACCTTTTACTACTACAAATGTTCTTGATGATGAAGGCATAAGAGAAGGAATAAAAGAATTTTCTAATTGGCCAACAATCCCTCAACTTTATGTTAAAGGTGAATTAATGGGGGGATGTGATATTATTAAAGAAATGTTTGAGAATGGTGAACTTAAAGAGATTTTTGAAAACGAAAATTTACTAAGTTGAAAATTTAGTTTCTTGAATAAAACTCAACTACAAGATTTGGCTCCATTTGAACCGGATAAGGAACCTCAGAAAGATTTGGTATCCTAGTAATCTTTGCTGTCATTTTTTTACCATCAACCTCTATATAGTCAGGTATATCTCTTTCAGAGCTCTCAGTTCCTCTTAAAACAACCTCCAAACCTTTCGATTTGTCTTTGATTTCAATTATGTCGGTTGTCTTAACTCTATAAGATGGAATATTAACTCTTCTTCCATTTACTTTTACATGACCATGATTAATAAACTGTCTAGCTGAAAAAACAGTTGGAACAAATTTAGCTCTGTAAACAATTGCATCTAAACGTCTTTCCAGAAGACCAATTAAATTTTCAGATGTATCACCTTTAATTCTCTCAGCTTCTTTAAAAATTCTTTTAAACTGTTTTTCAGTGATATTACCATAATAACCTTTAAGCTTTTGTTTAGCTCTCATTTGAAGTCCAAAATCTGAAAGCTTACCTTTTCTGCCTTGACCATGTTGTCCTGGTCCATAAGATCTTAAATTTACAGGGCTTTTTGGACGTCCCCAAATATTTTCCCCCATACGTCTATCGATCTTATATTTAGCTTGTATTCTTTTAGTCATTAATACCTCAAATTTTTAAAAGAAAATTAAATCTTTATTTAAACGGGATTTAGTAAAGATAATATAACATTAAGTCAATGTTCTTTATTATGTTTATTTAAACTTCCATCAGCAATTTTTTTAATTTTTTTGGTTTTTTCCTCATCTTTTCCATTACTTGGCCATCTTAATAACGCAGTAATAATACCCCTCAAAGTTTTTACCTCTTGGTCTGTTAGATTTGAACGATTAAAGATATTTCTTATATTCATCATCATTGTAGGTTTTTTTTCCTTAGGTTTTAAAAAACCAGACTCATCTAAAGCTCTCTCCAAATGGTTAAAGAAAGATATTAAATCTTTCTTATTAGCTGGAAAGCTATCAGGTATAACCATTTCCTCCTTAAAGTAACTCACTTCCATACGATTTAATTCCGAAACAATTAAAATAACTGCTTGTGCAAGATTCAAGGAAGAAAAATCTTTATTAGTAGGAATTTCAATAATTTCGTCAGTCAAAGAAATTTGATGATTAGTTAAACCTGATTTCTCTCTACCAAAAATAAATGCTATTTTTTGATGTGTTTCTAATTTTTTAAAGGTTTTTTCAGCCATTTTTTCTAACCCATTCACTGGCTTAACCATATCCCTTGGTCGAATAGTTGTTGAAAAAGCAAAATTAAAATCAGAAAGCGCTTCCTCAAGATTTTTATAGATCTTTGCCCTGTCAATAACTTTAATTGCTCCAGCAGCTGCTTTTATGGCATAATCATTTGGCCAATCATCTCTTGGATTAACTAAAATAAGGTTTTCAAATCCAAAATTGAGCATCGCCCTAGCCGTGGTGCCAATATTTTCTCCGAGTTGCGGTTCCACAAGGATTATTGCTATATTATTTTTTAAAATATTTTTTTCCATTATCGAGTTTTTATATTAATATTTTGTTAATGATGTTGAAATAACAAATCTATGTGTTATTGAGTAACATTATTTAAAAATTTATCTAGTGGAAATGTGAATGTCTAAAATAAAAGTGGAAAATCCCGTAGTCGATTTAGACGGCGATGAAATGACAAGAATTATATGGAAGCTAATTAAAGAGAAATTAATTCTTCCATATTTAGATATAGATATTCAATATTATGATTTAGGCATACAAAGTCGTGATGAAACAGATGATCAAATCACAATAGATTCTGCTGAAGCAATAAAAAAATGTGGTGTTGGAATCAAGTGTGCAACAATTACTCCTGATGAGGATAGGGTTGAAGAATTTAATCTAAAAAAAATGTGGAAGTCTCCTAATGGTACCATTAGAAATATATTAGATGGTACAGTATTTAGAGAGCCAATCCTCTGTCAGAATATTCCTCGATTAGTTCCAGGTTGGACCCAGCCAATTGTTGTTGGCCGACATGCATTTGGTGATCAGTATAGAGCTACAGATTTTGTTGTTCCTTCTAAAGGAAAACTCTCTATAAAATGGGAGTCTGAAGATGGAAAGCAGTTAATTGAAGAGGATGTGTATAATTTTCCTGGTGGTGGTATTGCTTTAGGAATGTATAACACAGACGAATCTATTAAGAATTTTGCTAGAGCCTGTATGAATTACGGTCTTATTAGAGAGTGGCCTGTATATTTATCAACAAAAAATACAATTTTGAAAGCGTACGATGGACGTTTTAAGGATTTATTTCAAAAAGTCTTCGAAGAAGAATATGAAGATCAATTTAAAGAAAAAAATATAATATATGAACATAGATTAATTGATGACATGGTAGCATGCGCTCTAAAATGGTCAGGTGCATTTGTATGGGCTACAAAAAATTATGACGGAGATGTTCAATCAGATACAGTTGCACAAGGATTTGGTTCATTAGGATTAATGACAAGTGTATTAATGACTCCTGATGGTAAAACTGTTGAGGCTGAGGCTGCACATGGAACGGTTACTCGTCATTATCGCTTACATCAAGAAGGAAAAGAAACCTCAACTAATTCTATTGCTTCAATTTTTGCATGGACACGAGGTTTACAGCACAGGGCAAAGTTGGATGACAATGTAAAATTAAAAGAATTTGCATTAAAATTAGAAAAAGTTTGTATCAAGACTGTTGAAAAAGGATCAATGACAAAAGATCTTGCTTTGTTAGTTGGGCCCCAACAGGATTGGCTTACAACAGAACAATTTTTAGATAAAGTTGATAGCAACTTACAAGATGAGATGGAAAAAAATTAATTTTAGTCTTTTATCTTATTAATTAAAATTTTCTTTGCATCATCAATCTTATTTATATCTGTTCCCCCTGCAAGAGCCATATCTCTTCTTCCACCACCACCTTTGCCTTTCATTTTTTCTGAGACAATATTCACCAACTCAACAGAGTCATAGTCATTTATAATATCATTAGTAACGCCTATAGCTATTGTTACTTTTTTTTCCTCAGAGCTGATAAGACAAATAATTGATTTTTTATAATCTTTTTTACATTCATCAATTAAACTTCTTAAGTTTTTACCATTAACATTTTTCAAAGAGTCAAAAAATAAACTGACTTCACCTAATTTTATAATTTCACCATCTAAGATTTTTTTAGAAATAGTCTCTTCTGTCTTTTTAATTGATTTTTTATTCTCTTTAATTTTCTTTTGCTTCAATATTTTTTCAAGAAGTGTCTCTGTTGAATTCACCATATTCCCTGTTACTGCTTCCAATCTTCTTATTCCAGATGCAACAGAGCTTTGGGCTATTAACTTAAATGAACCAATTTCTTCAAGGGTATCAACGTGAGTGCCACCACATAACTCAGTTGAAAAATTATCTTTGCCCATGGATAGAACCCTTACTGTATCATCATATTTTTCACCAAATAATGCTAAAGCCCCTTTTTCAACAGCTTCATCATATGATAAAATTTCCGTTTTTACCTTTGAATTGCTTTTTATTTGTTCATTAATAATTTTTTCAACTTTGAATAAATCATCATATTCAATTGGATTATTATGACTAAAATCAAAACGCAATTTTTTTGCGGTAACCTGTGACCCTTTTTGTGTTACATGCTCTCCAAGAACTTGCCTTAATGCCTCATGAAGAAGGTGCGTTGAGGAATGATTAAGCTTTACCTCATTTCTATGATTTTCATCAATACATAAGTCTAAAATATCATTTTTAAAAATTTTTCCTTTATTTAAAACTCCAATATGTGCATGAATATTATTAATTTTTTTCTTAGTATCAATAACTGTGAATTCAATTTCTTTACCAGAAATCAACCCTATATCTCCAACCTGACCACCACTTTCAGCGTAAAAAGGAGTTTGATTAAAAATTAAAATTGCTTCATCACCCTCTTCAATATTATCAACGAGTTTATTATCTGAAATTATTGAAACAACTTCTGCAGATATTTGATTTTTTTCATAACCAAGGAATTCAGTCTCTTTATTGATTTCAGAAACTTCAAACCATATTTCTTCAGTCTTTTTCTCGCCAGAGCCAAGCCAAGATTTCTTTGCATCTTCTTTTTGTTTTTCCATTGCAAGGTCGAATTGCTCTTTATTTAACGATAATTTTTTATCTCTTAATAAATCCTCGGTTAGATCAATTGGAAATCCATAAGTATCATATAATTTAAAAGCAGTTTTACCGTCAAAAATATCACCCGGACCTAGTTGGCTAGACTCCTCTTCAAGAATTTTTAAACCTCTGGATAAAGTTGATAGAAATTTATCTTCTTCGTTATGCAAGGTTATATTAATTAATTTCTCCGCTCTTTTAAGTTCATTATAGGGGTTGTCCATAAGATTTATAATTAGTTTAGATAGATCAAATAATACTGGCTTATTGAAGCCTAGCTTATGAGAATGACGCATTGCCCTTCGCATTATTCTTCTCAATACATAACCTCTACCCTCATTTGAGGGAATAACTCCATCTGCAATAAGAAAAGAAATAGATCTTAAATGATCAGCTATTATTCTAAAACTAGCAATATTTTCATCATTAGATTTAACTTTAATTAATTCCTCGATATTGCCTATTAGTGATTTAAAAATATCTATTTCAAAACTACTTGTCTTGCCTTGAAGTACAGCAGAAATCCTCTCAAGGCCCATACCTGTGTCAATTGAAGGTTTTGGAAGTAAGGTTTGCTCTTGGTTTTCTTTTTTTAAGTATTGCATAAAAACAAGATTCCAAATTTCTACAAATCTATCACCATCCTCGTCTTTAGAGCCTGGAGGCCCTCCATCTACGCTATCTCCATGATCATAAAATATTTCCGAACAAGGGCCACAAGGACCTTCAGACCCCATTGACCAAAAATTATCATTAGTTGAGATTCTTATAATTTTTTCATCTGAAAAACCTGATACTTTTTTCCATATTTTTAAAGCCTCTTCATCTTCATGGAACACTGTTATTAATAAACGATCTTTTGGAATATCAAACTGATTTGTTAAAAGCTGCCATGCTAAGCTTATTGCCTCCTCTTTAAAGTAATCTCCAAAAGAGAAATTTCCTAACATTTCAAAGAAAGTTAAATGCCTTGCTGTATGACCTACATTATCTAAATCATTATGTTTACCACCAGCCCTTACACATTTCTGAGAGCTAGCTGCCCTTTTAGTTTCGGGCTTTTGATTTCCTATGAAATAATCTTTAAAGGGAACCATCCCGGCATTAACAAACATTAGGGTTGGATCATTTTGAGGTATTACGGGACTTGAAGGTAAAACAGTGTGATTATTTTTTTCAAAAAAATCTAAAAATTCAGTCCTTATATCATTCAAATTTGTCATATTGTGCCAAGATAATATATTAATACTAACCTAGCACAATATTTAGACTATTTGTTGTTTCTTGCAATAATTTACTTTGCGACCGAAACACTCTCTTCTTCATTACTTTTGCTATCCTCAGTAATTTGAGGCTTAGAGGCTGCTTTATCCTTGATCAATGAAGGGTCAATTTTCAAACCAGCACTCTCACGTATAGAGATTTCTATTGCCGCTGAAATATCAGGATTTTCTTCAAGAAATGTTTTAACATTTTCTCTTCCCTGCCCCATACGCTCTCCTTCGTATGAATACCAGGTTCCAGATTTTTCGATTATTCCTGCTTCAACACCAATATCAATTATTTCACCTTTTTTTGAGATACCTTTCCCATAAAGAATATCAAATTCAATTGTTTTAAATGGCGGCGCAACTTTATTTTTTACAACCTTTACACGAGTCTGATTTCCAACAATGTCTTCACGGTCCTTAAGGGCTCCAATGCGTCGGATATCCAACCTAACGGTTGAATAGAACTTTAATGCATTTCCTCCAGTTGTTGTTTCCGGGCTTCCAAACATAACACCTATCTTCATTCTAATTTGATTAATAAAAATAATCATACAGTTGGTTTTAGAAATCGATGCTGTTAATTTTCTTAAAGCTTGACTCATTAGGCGTGCTTGAAGACCAGGAAGACTATCACCCATTTCACCGTCAAGTTCAGCCTTTGGAGTTAAAGCTGCAACAGAGTCTATAACAATAACGTCAACTGCGGCAGATCGAATTAAAGTATCAGCGATTTCGAGAGCTTGTTCACCATGGTCAGGTTGTGAAATTAGTAAATCTTCAACCTCTACACCAAGATTTCGAGCATAGATTGGGTCTAAGGCATGTTCCGCATCAATGAAGCCACAAACACCACCAGCTTTTTGAGCCTCGGCTATAGCATGTAATGCCAAAGTTGTTTTACCTGAGCTTTCTGGGCCATAAATTTCAATCACTCTTCCTTTTGGAAAGCCGCCTATTCCAAGAGCAATATCAAGCCCAAGAGAGCCTGATGAAACCCCTTCTATTTCAGTTATCGCCTTATCACCACCTAATTTCATGATGGAGCCTTTCCCAAACTGCTTTTCTATTTGTCCAAGAGCAGCATCTAGCGATTTTGATTTATCCATATCTTTATTTCCTTTAGTTTCTACAGCTTTAAGTGATTCTTTCATTTTTGTTACTCCAATTTTTTAAGAAGAATTATATTTATGTTTGTACTACTTTTGTTCTATTTTTGCAATAACAATTAAATGACTGAATTTATTGTATAAAATTAAATATGTTCTTATTATGATCTATTTTTTAGATAAAAAAAGGAAATATCGATTCGGGGTAAATATTAATCGTCTCGGTAAACTTTTTCTTTTCTTTCATGTCTTTCTTGCGAATCTATAGACAAAGTTGCAATTGGTCTTGCTATTAAGCGTTTTAATCCAATATTTTCACCTGTTTCTTCACAATAACCATATGAGCCGTCATCAATACGAGATAGAGCTTCATCGATTTTAGAGATTAATTTTCTTTGACGATCTCGTGCTCGTAACTCAAGAGATCGGTCAGTTTCAGAGGAAGCTCTATCGGCTAAATCTGAAAAATTAACAACTTCTTTTTGTAAGTTGTTTAATGTCTCCTTAGTCTCCTGAATAATATCATTTCGCCAAGCAAGTAATTTGCGTCTAAAGAATTCTTTTTGCTTAGCGTTCATAAAAGGTTCTTTTTCAGAAGGTGTGTATCCTTTTGGTAAACGAGTAACCATTTTAATCCTCTTCACTAAGAAAAAAGTTTTTATAGCAAATAAATTAAAATCTCAAGTAAGATTCGTAATAATCATAGTTGATATTAGATATTTTGATCATTAGATTATCTTTTTTATTTATTATAAAATATATTAGAGGTGAAAAATGAAGTTCGAAGGAACAAAAGATTATATAGCAACAGAAGATCTTCGTATCGCTGTAAATGCCGCAGTTACACTTGAAAGACCATTACTTATTAAAGGTGAGCCAGGAACAGGTAAAACCGTTTTGGCAGAAGAAGTTTCAAAAGCTCTTAAAATGCCTTTAATAACATGGCATATAAAATCAACAACAAAAGCTCAGCAAGGTCTTTATGAATATGATGCAATAACAAGATTAAGAGACTCTCAGTTAGGCGATGAAAAAGTTAAAGATATAAAAAACTATATCAAACAAGGTAAATTATGGGAGGCATTCGAGTCTAATGAAAGACCAATTTTATTAATTGATGAAATTGATAAAGCTGATATTGAATTCCCAAATGATTTACTTCAAGAGCTAGATAGAATGGAATTTTTTGTTTACGAAACTAACGAAACAATAAAAGCAGCAAAAAGACCAGTTGTTATAATTACCTCAAACAATGAAAAAGAATTGCCAGATGCATTTTTAAGAAGATGCTTTTTTCATTATATTTCTTTTCCTGATGCAGATACAATGGAAAAAATTGTAGATGTTCATTATCCAAAAATAAAATCAAAATTAGTATCTGAGTCTCTTAAAGTTTTTTACGAACTACGGGATGTTCCAGGGATTAAGAAAAAACCTTCAACCTCCGAACTTTTAGATTGGCTTAAATTACTTATGAATGAGGATATTAAACCAGAAATGTTAAGAGAAAAAAATGCTAATAACTTAATTCCACCATTACATGGTGCCTTATTAAAAAATGAACAGGATGTTCATCTTTTTGAAAGATTAGCTTTCTTAGCTAGAAGAGAGAATGGGTAGTGATTTTCAATGTTCGTTAATTTTTTTCATGAATTAAAAAATGCTAATCTGCCAGTTTCCTTAAGGGAGTATTTAACTTTATTGGAAGCAATGGATAAAGATATACCTAATAGAAAAATTGAAGAATTCTATTATTTATCAAGATCAACACTTGTTAAAGATGAAAAAAATCTCGATAAATTTGATCGTGTTTTTGGTCATGTCTTTAAAGGTCTTGAGTCTCTAGAGTCAGATGAAATTACTGAAATCCCTGAAGAGTGGTTAAAAACACTTAATGAAAAATTCCTTACCGAAGAAGAAAAACAAAAGATTGAGTCTATGGGTGGCTGGGATAAATTAATGGAAGAATTAAAAAAACGGCTTGAAGAACAAGAGAAAAGGCATGAAGGAGGCTCAAAATGGATTGGGACTGGTGGTACATCTCCTTACGGATCTGATGGTTATAATCCAGAGGGTATTAGAATAGGACAAAAAGAAAATAAAAATTATAAAGCTGTTAAGGTATGGGACAAAAGAGAGTTCAAAAATTTAGACAAAGATGTTGAAATTGGTACTAGAAATATAAAGGTTGCGCTTAGAAGGCTTAGAAAATTTGCGAGAGATGGTGCAGCGGACACACTTGATCTCCCTGGAACTATTAAAAATACTGCAGATAAAGGTTATTTAGATATATCTCTAGTGCCCGAAAGAAGAAATAAAGTTAAAGTTCTATTATTTTTTGATATTGGTGGCTCAATGGATATGCATGTTAAACTATGTGAGGAACTTTTTTCAGCAGCTAAAACAGAATTTAAAAATATGGAAAGTTTTTATTTTCATAATTGCTTGTATGAAAGTGTTTGGAAAGACAATAGAAGAAGACATACAGAAAAAATTGATACTTGGGATATCTTACATAAATATTCATCAGATTATAAAGTTATTTTTGTCGGAGATGCGTCAATGAGTCCATATGAAATCACTTACCCAGGTGGTAGTGTGGAACATTGGAACGAAGAAGCAGGCGCAGAGTGGTTGCAGAGAATTACTGATATTTATCAAAATGTAATATGGATAAATCCAGTTGAAACAAAACATTGGGAATTTACACCTTCCACTCAAATAATTAGTCAGATTATATCTGACAGAATGTACCCATTAACATTAGACGGTTTGGATAAGGGTATGAAAGAGTTAAGTCGAAACAAATGAGGAAAAAATGAAAAAAACTATAATATTAACATTAATAATTTTTCTTTCTTCTTGTGTTTCTCAACAAGCACTTGAGGAAAGAGCTGCATTAAGAGATAAAATTGATCATGAAGAATGTATAAAATTATCTTTTATTGAAGGAACTGAAGCTTATGGTACCTGTAGATTGACCTTAAAATCAATTAGAGCCCAGGATAAAAATACAGATGCAATAAGAAGAAATGGCTTAGATAACAGATTTTGTAATAGGTATTATTGCTGGTAAAATTCTATGAGTAAAAAAGTAAAAGAAACTGATGTAGTTATTATCGGTGCTGGCCCAGTAGGTCTTTTTGCCGTTTTTGAGCTAGGCTTGTTAGATATGAAATGCGATGTCATTGATATCCTGGATAAACCAGGCGGTCAATGCGCGGAGTTGTACCCAGATAAACCTATATATGATATTCCAGGTATACCGGAAATATCAGGCGGTGAGTTAACGAAGTCTCTTTTAGAGCAAATCAAACCTTTTAATCCAGAATTTCATTTATCAACAATTGTAAGTGAGTTGAAGCAAATTAATAATGACTTATGGGAAGTAGTAACTGACTCAGATAAAATTTTTCATACGAAAGTAATAGTAATTGCTGCTGGCGGGGGAAGCTTTCAACCAAAAAAACCTCCCATTGATGGTATTGATAATTATGAAGGTAAATCTGTTTTCTATTCTATTAAGAATATTGAAAAATTTTATAATAAAGAGATTGCAATTGTTGGTGGAGGTGACTCAGCCTTAGACTGGGCTTTAACCCTCCATAAGAAATCAAAAAATTTGACACTAATACATAGAAGAAAAGAGTTTAGAGCTGCTCCAGATACAGTTAATAAAGTCATGAAATTAATTGATGATGGATCCATTAATTTTGAATTAGGGCAAGTAAAAGAATTAGTTGGAAGTGATGGTCAATTAAATAAAATTATATGTAAGGATAAAGAAGAAGAAAAAGAAATTAAATGTGAAGCAATGCTTCCTTTTTTTGGTTTAACCATGAAATTAGGTCCCGTAGCTAATTGGGGTTTAAATCTTGAACAAAATCTTATTAAAGTAAATACAGAAACTTTTGAAACAAATCAAAAGGGTATTTTTGCAATTGGCGATATTAATTACTACCCAGGAAAACTAAAATTAATTTTGTGTGGTTTTCATGAAGGTGCTCTTATGGCTCAAAAAGCCCATCAATATATATATCCAGATAAAAAAGTTATATTTCAATACACAACTTCCAGCTCAAATTTACAAAAAAAACTTGGAGTAAAATAATTAAAATTGTTTTTCAGGAAGTTTTACCACTAGGCCGTCAAGTTCGTCAGTAACTTTTATTTGACAAGATAGTCTACTATTATCTTCTACATCAAAAGCAAAATCTAACATATCATTTTCCATATCAGTCGCTTCACCAGTTTTCCCAAGCCAGTCCTTATCAATATAAACATGACAAGTAGCACATGCGCAGGCTCCACCGCAGTCGGCGTCTATTCCTGGAACACTATTTTTAATAGCACATTCCATTACTGTATTTCCATCATCTGCCTCTACAGAGTGCTCGGTTCCATCAAATTCGATAAAATTTATTTTAACCATAACTTAATTACTTCCTTTATTTAGATAAATAGATAAAACGTTTATAAATGTTCTTTAAATTTATTCAAATCATTATTTTTAAAAACTAAAGAGTATTTAAAAATTTATTACTAACCAACAAATTATGATACAAGTCTCCATGAGTAAAATAAACGATAAACCCTTAAGAATTTTAATGCCTAGCTATAGAAGTCACCCTTTTACAGGTGGTCAGGGGATTTACATGCGTTTAGTGACTAAAGCTATGGTTGAATTGGGACATACCGTTGAAGTTGTATCGGGACAACCTTATCCAATTCTGGATAAAGGGGTTAAATTAACCAAATTGCCATCACTTGACCTTTATTCTTTCGATAATCCTCTTAAAGCTTTTAGATTTGATCTTCTTAAAGAGCCTATTAACCTTTATGAATGGCTAAGTCATTTGAGTGGTGGTTTTTCTGAACCATATACTTTTGGCGAAAGAATGGCAATTTGGGGTAAAGAAAATTATAAAAGATTCGATGTTGTACATGATAATCAGACTTTAGCTTATGGATTAATAAAATTGAGAGATATGGGTGTTCCGGTTGTAGGGACAATTCATCACCCTATTACTATGGATAAAAGAATAGATATCAAACACGCTGAAACTTTATCACTTAAATTACTTAAATGGAGATGGTACAGCTTCTTAAAAATGCAGATTAAAGTTGCTAGAAAGCTAGACCCTATAATTGTGGTATCTGAAAATACTAGAAAAGATGTAGTAAAAGATTTTAAAATAGATCCAAAAAAAACAAGAAAAGTACTTCATGGGATTGATCATAAAACTTTTGAACCAATTCCATCTATTGAAAGAAAAAAAAATCAGTTAATTACTACAGCAAGTGCTGATGTACCTCTAAAGGGCTTAATTTATTTAATTAGAGCATATTCAGAACTTCTAAATGAGTTTCCTGACCTATCTTTAGTTGTTATAGGAAAGTTAAGAGATGGCCCAACCAGTAATGAATTAGATAAAAAAGATATTAAAAATAAAGTTAAATTTATCTCCGATTTAACAAGTAGGGAAATTGCCGAATTATATGCTGAATCAACAATTGCTATTTCACCATCGGTTTATGAGGGTTTTGGATTTCCAGCAGGTGAAGCAATGTCTTGTGGAATTCCATTAATTTCAACAAATGGAGGTTCTCTCCCTGAAGTCGTAGGTGACTCAGGTATAATTGTGCCTCATTCAAACCCAAATGAATTAAGAAAAGCTATAAAAGAACTCCTATTATCCCCTGAAAAAAGAAAAGAGCTTGGTGAAAAAGGAAGAAAAAGAGTTTTAGAAAAATTTACCTGGAAAAGAGCTGCTAAAGAATTAGTTGAAGTTTATAGAGAGGCAATCTCAAATGCTGACAATAGATCTTGATAAAATAAAAATTAAGGATGGAGACACAATTTTAGACCTTGGGTGTGGAAGAGGAAGACATATCCATAAGCTTTATTATTATAAGAAGTGCCATGTAATTGGTCTCGACCTTTCTTTAGAAGATATAAAAATTACTTATCAAGGCTTTGAAACCTATCCAGATATAACAAATGATCCAAACAGGCATTTCAACCTAATGACCGGAAATGCTCTCTCACTTCCTTTTAAAGATGAAACTTTCGATCAAATAATATGCTCTGAAGTTCTTGAGCACATTCCAAATTATGAAAAAGTAATCGATGAAATTCATAGGGTTGCAAAAAAAAATTCATATATTGGAATATCTGTTCCTAATCGGATTCCTGAGAAAATATGTTGGTACCTATCTGACGAATATCATAATGAACCAGGTGGGCACATTCATATTTTTAAGAAAAAACAACTTATTAACAGCTTCAGGAATAACAATTTTTTTTATTTGTCAAAGTCCTATAAACATGGTCTTCACTCGCCATACTGGTGGCTAAAATGTTATGTAGGTGTTAAAAATGAAAAAAATCTTCTGGTAAATTTATATAAAAAGTTTCTAGAATGGGACATTTTAAAAAGACCAATCCTTACCAGAGTTTTAGAAAAATTTTTTGATCCAATAATAGGTAAATCAATAGTTCTATATTTCAAAAAAAAATAAAATGACAAAAAAAATAGTAACCAAAGATAAAATTAAATTTTTTAAAGGCTCATCAAATAGGATAGTTGAACTTCAAAAAAATGATGGATCAATACCATGGTTCAAAGAAGGTGTTTTTGATGCATGGAATCACCTTGAGTCTGTTATGGCTTTAAATTTACTAGGTTATAAAAAAGAAAAAGATTTAGGATTTGATTATTTAAAAAAAAATCAACTCAAAGATGGTTCATGGTATGGACAACTGGGAAGTACTGTAGAATTTGATGAAGATAGTGGAGCCTTTACTGGAGAAGAAAGTGATGCAGGAAGTTTTATTAGAGATACAAACTTTGCAGCATATATTGCTACCGCTTCTTGGCATGATTACCTAATAAATAAATCAAAAGAAGACCTTATCAAATTATGGCCTACCATATTTAACGCAATTAATTTTGTCATTAGAAATCAATCTTTGGAAGGTGAAATAAGGTGGGCAGCGAAAGATGAGTCAGCTCCAAATGATGATGCGTTGATTACGGGCTGTTGTTCAATTTATAAAAGTCTTATAAGCGCAATAAAATGTGCGAAAATTTTAGATATAAATGTTGATGAATGGAAGCAATCTCTAGAAAAATTAGGTGATGCGATAAAAAATAAGCCTGAATTATTTGATAGAACTTGGGACTCAAAACAACGTTTCTCAATGGATTGGTATTATCCTATTCTATGTGGCTTAATTTCAAAACACGATGCGAAAGAAAAATTATTCAGTAAGTGGGAAACGTTTGTAGTTGATGGAGTTGGCTGTAAATGTGTCGAAGATCAACCATGGGTGACAATAGCTGAAACGGCAGAGTTAGCAATTGCTCTAAAAAAAATTGGTGAAAATAAATTAGCTGAAGAAATGATTTCATATACTCACCAGTGGAGAGATGATAACGGTGCCTATTGGATGGGACGACAGTATGAACTTGAAGTTTTTTGGCCAAAAGAAAGACCACCTTGGACTTCTGCAGCGGTAATTTTGGCATATGATGCAATTTATGAATTAAGTAATGGGTCATCATTATTTTTAGATGATCTTTTATAAAATTTTTTTAAGTATTTTTAGAGACTTAACAGTTTCATACTCTTTAAATTTTCCAGAATTTATTGCTTTGAGAAAAATTTCATAAGGAGGCCTTCCACCGTCATCAGGGTTAGGAAAAACATCATGAATGGCAAGAAACCCATTATTTATAATTTTATCATTCCAATTATCAAAATCATTAAAAGCTGCTTCTTCACTATGTCCGCCATCTATAAAAATCATTGATAGATTAATTGTCCAGTATTTAGCCACTAATACAGAATCAGAAACAATAGGAATAACAAATTTTTCTAAATCAAAACTTCTTATATTTTTTCTAAATTCTGGAAAAGTATTAATTTTTCCAGTCTCACTATCAAATAATTCTTCATCATGGTATTCCCAACCAATTTGATTTTCTTCAGACCCAGTGTGATGATCAATTGCATATAGGAGTGAATTTTTTTCTTTGCATGCTGTTCCAATATAAATTGTTGACTTTCCGCAATATGATCCTATTTCTAAAATTGGTCCTTTTTTAGATGCTTCTAGGGAATATCTGTAAAGACACTCTCCCTCATCTGGATCCATAAAGCCTTTAATTGATTTTAAATTACTAAACTGTTTCAATTTTCTTCAATTTAGAAAAATAATTAAGAGATTCTTTTTTAACAATTCCAGCTAAAATATAAACTCCAATTAAATTTGGAATTGCCATCAGAAATAAAGCTGCGTCAGATAAATCGATTACTTTAACCAAATCAAGTGAAGATCCAACAATAGCAAATAGACAAAAAATAACCTTATATAAAGTTTCAATATTTTTAGACTCACCAAAAATAAAGGTAACAGCCTTTACACCGTAATATGACCAAGAAATCATGGTGGAAAAAGCAAATAGAGTTGCAACTAGAGCAAGTAAATAAGGAAATGTTGGTAATACTGTTCCAAATGCCTGGGAGGTCATTCTTGCACCTTCAATTTCTTGGCCTGTTATATAAACACCAGATGTAATTATAACTAATGCTGTTAAAGTACAGATAATAACGGTATCAACAAATGGTTCTAATAGAGATACCAACCCCTCAGTTGTAGGATCATCCGTTTTAACTGCAGAATGTGCAATAGGTGCAGATCCTATTCCCGCCTCATTAGAAAATACAGCTCTTCTAAAGCCAAGAATCAAAACACCAAGGAAACCACCCGTTACACCCTCAGGAGAAAATGCGCCAATAAAAATTGATGAAATTGCTGATGGTATTTGGTTATAATTTGAAAAAATAATGACCAAAGCAGAAACTAAATAAATTACAGCCATTGAGGGAACTAATTTAGAAGTAACTGAACCAATTCTTTTTATACCTCCAATAATTACTAAACCAACAAGAATAGCTATAATGGAACCATAAACCCAAGAATGAAGGTCTAAAAAACTTCCATTACCTCCTGTAACATAAATTAAAAGATCTAATGACTGATTAACTTGAAACATATTTCCGCCACCTAATGAGGCAAAAATGCAAAAAATTGCAAACATGTAGGCAAGTATACTACCTAATGATTTGAGACCTTTTTCTTGAAGACCTTTCGATAGATAATACATAGGTCCACCTGAAACTGTTCCATCAGGATTAATATTCCTGTATTTAACACCTAATGTGCACTCACAAAATTTCAATGACATGCCAATTAAACCAGATAATATCATCCAGAAAGTTGCCCCAGGACCTCCAAGAGAAATTGCTACAGCTACTCCACCGATATTTCCTAAACCTACGGTTCCAGATAAAGCAGTTGCTAGAGCTTTAAAGTGTGAAACCTCTCCTTTTGATTCTTTTTTTGAAAATTTTCCAGAAACTAACTCTAAAGAATGTTTAAAACCTCTAAAATTAATAAATTTAAAATAAAAAGTAGAAAATAAACCTCCAGCTATTAGCCATATTACTATTAACTCTACATTAGCACTTCCAATTGGAAGTGAATAAAAAACAATTCCAGAAATAAGCGAGGCAATAGGTTCTAAAAAATCATTAATATTTTGATCAACACTTGCAAAAGCGTTGCTTGAATAGAAAACTAAAAATAGAATTATTATTGTTTTTAAATAAAAGAGTTTCATTTTTTTTTGATCCAAGCTTGAATATAGAAAATATAAGATTAGTTTAATCATTATAATGAGTCTGTAAAACCACAAATTATTGATGAGATATTATGAAACCACTCAAAATAAAAAATCTTAAAAAAAAGTTTAAAGATACAGTTGCGATTAACAACATTAACCTTGAAATCGAACAAGGTAAAATTACTGGTATTATTGGTCGATCTGGATCCGGCAAATCAACTCTTCTAAGAATGATAAATAGATTGATTGAGCCAACTGAAGGCTCAATAGAATTTAATGATATAATTATTACAGATATCAGAGGAAAAGCACTAAGAAGGTGGCGTTCAAAATGCGCTATGATTTTTCAACAATTTAACTTAGTTGATCGATTAGATGTGTTAACAAATGTTTTAATAGGAAGTTTAGGCAGGAATTATAGTTTATTAAATTTATTTGGATATTTTTCAAAAGAAGAAAAAATTAATGCATTAAAAAATTTAGACAGGTTTGAACTTGCCGAAAAATCTCTCCAGATATCTGGGACATTATCAGGGGGGCAACAACAAAGAGTTGCTATTGCAAGAGCCTTGATGCAAAAACCAAAAATCTTATTAGCTGATGAACCAATCTCGTCTTTAGACCCAAAAAATTCAAAAAAAGTTATGGATGATATGCTTAAAATTAATCGAGAAGATGGAATAACTATTATATGTAATCTTCACTCTTTAGAGATAGCAAAAAAATATTGTGACCGCCTAATTGGTTTATCTGAAGGAGAAGTTGTTTTTGATGGAAAGCCAGACCAGTTAACAACCGATATTGCAAAAAAACTTTATGATTTAGATGATGAATAAAATAACTTTGGATAATCATTATAAAAATTTAATAGGAAAAAAACGTTTTTGGAATTTATCCCTTATTGTTTTAATATTTATTGGAGTAATACTTTCCTCTAAAATAATAGATATTAATGGCTCAAATCTATTAAATGGAATGCCAAGACTAGGTGATTACATTTCACAGATTCTTCCTTCAATAGAAATAAATAAGTTATTTCTTGGCTCTAAAGATCAAGGATCTATTGCTTATTGGTATTTTAATCTACCTAAATACTTAAAATTACTTTTTGAAACTTTTAATATGGCTCTACTTGCAACCATTGTAGGTTCAGCATTGGCGCTTTTTTTAAGTTTTTTAGCAGCAAAAAATACTTCTCCGAATTCTCTACTATTTTTTACTATCAGAAGGATGCTTGAATTTTTTAGAGGAGTTCCAGAAATAATTTTTGCAATTCTATTTGTTTGGGTATTAGGAATTGGTCCACTTGCAGGCATTATAGCAATGACACTTCATACAACTGGGTCCCTGGGTAAATTATTTTCTGAAGTTCATGAAAACTCGAACAATAAACCAATAGAGGCTCTCAAGGCATCAGGAGGAAACTGGTTATCGGAAATGAAATTTGGATTATTACCACAAGTTCTTCCAAATTTAATTTCATACGCACTACTTAGATTTGAGATTAATATAAGAGCTTCAACAATTTTAGGCTTTGTTGGAGCAGGTGGAATAGGTCAAGAATTATATCTTGTAATTAATTTTAATTATTATGAAGAAGTTAGTGCAATTATATTATTGATAATTTTAACCGTTATATCGATTGATTTATTATCAGGCTATCT
>Ga0160423_10000086_pt1 | contig 62056 bp, 59 predicted proteins | sample CRUFie14St8metaG_FD_108191 | JGI IMG/M metagenome (GOLD analysis project Ga0160423, IMG submission 108191) | Marine microbial communities from the Costa Rica Dome - CRUD Field 142mm St8 metaG | ecosystem: Environmental > Aquatic > Marine > Oceanic > Photic zone | place: Costa Rica: the Eastern...
GAAGTCGAAGAACGCACACTATGTGAGCGGCAAAGATTTGTTGCAGCAAATAACCGACTATTACAACATGGATGTTGAAGATACAATTCCAGATATTTTAGGTGAGAATATTTACAAGATTGCACGCGGATTGTCTTTTGCACCCAACTTCATCAATTATTCATACAAGGATGACATGATTGGTGATGCTATTGTGAAGATGTTTTCCGCGCTGCAGCAACGAAAATTCAAGATAGATTCTGGATACAATCCATTTTCATATTTCACAACAATAGCATATCATGCGTTCATAAACAGGATCAAAAAGGAAAAGAAGCATCGTGAAGCTTTGTCTGAATATCAAGAGACAGTGTATGACGAGTTGCTAGGTTCTGATTATAACGAAGCAAGCGAGCAACCAAACTACACGAATCAGTACGCGAACGAGGCGGATGAGTAAAAGTTTTCAATTCACACAATCGCGTGTGTGTTGTGTATCTGATATACATGTGGGTGTGCATCAAAATGGGGCGATGTGGCATGAGATAACCATGCAGTGGGCCAGGTGGTTACGTGAAGAGCTTGTGAAGGCTGATATACATGACATTATAATTTGCGGTGATCTGTTTCATTATAGAGATGAAATAGCTGTAAACACCATACAAGTGGTGACAGAGATGCTAGACATGTGGAGAGAATTCAATATTATAGTACTAGTCGGTAACCATGACGCATATTATAAAGATCGTTCAGATGTTAATTCTTTGTCGATATTGAGAGGTTGGGAAAACATAACTGTGATTGACAAATTGACTCAGATTAACAATTTTGATCGTGATTTTTTGTTCTGCCCTTGGGGTACCAGAAGTCATGAGCTGACCAAGAACGATATCATTTTCGGTCATTTTGAAATTGAATCATTCAAGATGAATCATTTCAAAGTGTGTACGGAAGGTATAAAAACAAAGGACCTGTTGTCTAAAACCGACCTAGTTATAACCGGTCATTTTCATCATATGGATGAACGCGTGTATAAAAATGGTACAATATTGTATCTAGGCAATCCATTTCAGATGGATTTTGGTGACACAGAAACCAAGAAAGGATATTATATTTTAGATTTAGAGACCAACAAATATGATTTTCATGAGAATAAACTCTCACCAAAACATAACAAGGTCAAGCTGTCTGATCTGACACGTGCTGGTACCATCAACAAGCCGATGGTAAGAAAGATTAAAAACAACATTGTGAAATTTATCATAGATAAAAACATCATGCCAGACGAGGCTGACTATGTTGTGAGACAGTTGATCAAACATGAACCTAAAACCTTCAATGTTGACTATGCGATCAACTTTAACAAATTCAATGAAGCTGGTGAAGATTATGATCTCTCAGGATTTGATATATCAACAGCCATTGAGGAATTCGTAACATTATTAGAGATTGAGAATAGAGAAGATGTGATCAATCATACAATTGATCTATACAAAAGATGTAAATGAAATTTATAAAATTTGATAAACTAACAATAAAGAACTTTTTGTCGGTAGGTGAAGAGCCTGTCAATGTGACTTTTGATACTGGTATCAATGTGATCACTGGCATCAATCGTGATAAGGATGATCGTAGAAATGGTGTCGGGAAAAGCACAGTTGCAGATGCTATTTACTTCACGGTGTTTGGTACAACATTACGAGAGATCAAGAAAGAGAATATCTCAAACAACGCGTCAACAGGTCAAACAGAAACATGTGTTGAGTTGACCGTGATCGAGAATCAACGCGAGACAAAATACAGCATAACACGATTGCTCAATCCGTCAAAATGTTACATCTACAAAGACGGTGTTGACAAAACGAGAGACTCGATAGCCAACACAAGCAAATACATTTCTGATATAATATGTAGTAGCCCGGAAGTTTTTCAAAATTGTATCATAATGACCTTGAACAACACGATACCGTTCATGGCTCAAAAGAAAACAGAAAAGAGAAAATTTATCGAGGGTATTTTGAACTTGCAGGTGTTCGGTGACATGTTACAACATGCCAAAAGCGAGTATAATGAAGTCGCGAAACAACTTGATGTTGAATGTGCTAAATACGAGACAACATCGAATCAAATTGAATCACTGAACAAGCAGAAACAACAACAAGAACAAGCTGCGCGTGAGCAAACCGCTAAATTGGAATCTCGGAAAAAACAAAACGTTGACGAGATACAAAAACTCAAAGACCGGTCGAAAATCACAATAACAAAAAGCGTGTCAGAATATCGGAAAAATATTGAAAACGCTCAAAAGAATATCGCGCTATGTGACGAGAAGCACACCAACCTAATAACAAAAATTTCGAGAACCAAAACAAAAAATGAACACTTGAGCAACACGATATCAAAAATCATAACAGGTGAGACAACCTGCCCGGCATGTTTTCGACCACTTGCGGAACATGACAAGCAAATGATCGAGAATGAAAAAAAGGAATTATCAAAACAAATTGACGACAATAAGATTCAATTGAACGAGATGGCTGACAAGCTGAAGACCGTGTCTGGAATACGCAGCGAGTTACAAAAATCGATCAACGAGAATGAAAAGACGATCAATCGACAAAAGATAGAAATAAAAGAAAAAGACAATCTATTGAAACGCATCAATCAACTCGAACAACTCAACACAGAAATTGAACATGATATGAAGGATGTGTCAACCAACAAGACATCATTTGACAATATCATAAACGAGATGACCGATAGATTGAAAGCTATACAAGTTGTTATAGATGAACATAAGAAGATTATTAACAAGTTAGATATTGTTAAATTTGTTGTATCAGAGGAAGGAGTCCGGTCTTATATAGTAAAGAAAATACTACAATTGCTGAACGGGAAGTTGGCCTATTATTTGAAAAAGATGGATGCAAACTGTATGTGTGTGTTCAATGAATATTTTGAGGAACAGATAATCGATGAAAAAGGTAAAATATGCTCATATCATAATTTCAGTGGAGCCGAGAGAAAAAATATAGACCTGGCATGCTTGTTTGCTTTCATGGATATCAGACGATTGCAAGGTGACGTAGCATTTAATTTTAGTGTGTATGATGAGCTGTTGGATTCTAGTCTTGATGAACGCGGTATTGATCTTGTTTTAGATATCCTGAGAGAGCGAGTAGAAAAGTATAATGAATGTGTGATGGTAATATCACATAGAAAAGAGAGTGTCAAATTTGCAACAAATGAAATTATATTTCTAGAGAAAGTTAATGGTATCACGAGACGAGTCGCACCTGATGCAGGTATAGATAAGTAGATATTATGCTGATCAACAAAATAGGTACCGTGCCAGGTGGTAATGTTCCGCAATCGTTCACTCAATCTTTCATCTCGAGCAAGTCAACCCAACAAAAACAACCAGTCAAACCGAAAGCAGATCAGAAGCGCGGATTGAATTATTATGCGGATTTTAGCGGGTGTGGCCATTGGAGAATGATCTGGCCGGAAACAGTACTAAATGCATATCAACAATGCGTAGTGCACGGTTCAACATCCATGTTATTAGATCCAAGCATATATGAGCATGTTGATACGGTCCGGATACAGAGACAAGCCAGTCCGACACAATTAACATTTGTTAAACATCTGAAAAGCATACAGAAAAAACATCCGTTCAATTTGATATATGAGATTGATGACGTGCTGTTTCATGAGGATATCCCCGATTATAATAAGTTTAAGAAAGCATTTGTACCAGACGATATACGAGTGAGTGCACAAGAGATAATCGAGCTATGCGATGAAGTCACAGTCACATGCGATTACATGAAAGAATATTTCAAGTCAAAAACAAACAACAAAAATGTGACCGTGATACCTAATTATATTCCTAGATTCTGGATGGATAGGTATTATGATGAGAAGCAAAAGACGATTGAATATGACAAAAATGTTAAGAAGAAGCGTCGTCCAAGAGTGCTATGGAGCGGTTCCGGTGCACACTTTGACACAACGGGTGCAGGTTATGACGACTTCTCACATGTTGTTGATGTTGTCAAAAAAACACTCAAGAAATATCAATGGGTGTTCATGGGTGCAGTACCAAGAGCATTAGCTCAGCATGTCAAGTCCGGTGAAATTGAATTTCATAACTGGGTTCCTATACTCGACTATCCTCGTGCGGTGCATAAATTGAACGCTACTGTCGCTGTCGCTCCGTTACATGACAACCCGTTCAACAATTCCAAAAGCGACTTGAAATATATTGAAGCTGGTGCATTGGGTACCCCGGTCGTTTGTCAAGACATGCACACATACAAGAATACACCATTGGTGTTTCGGACAGGTGATGAGCTTGTAGATCAAATTGATAATGTTGTCCGGTCAAAAAATGATTATATGAAATGGGTTCGAAGATTTCGTTCCGGTGTGGAGTCAAGATGGCTAGAGGATAATGTAGATGTGTATAGTGAGCTGTACAGCTTACCACATGGTGATCCTCGAAGACAAAAAATTTCAAATTTGAATTGCATTTAACTGATCATATACTATAATGAGTGTATGAGTTTTGAGTTGTCTGATATATTACAATTAGTTGTGGGTGTATCTATCATGTACATATGGATTTTACGCACCACAAAAACAACAGCATTTCGGGTCGGTGATGCTACAACATTACAGCAGGAGTTTACAGAAGCCGGTTTTCCAGATTGGTTGTATGATATCATGCGTATAATTAAACCTATATTTGCATTCTTGTTGGTCATAGGTATAACATACAAGCCGTTCTTTTTACCTTGCATGATATTTACAACAGCGTTTATGGTTGGTGCAGTGTATGCACATGTTAAAGTAAGAGACAGTTTGTTCAAGATGATACCAGCGGTGTCATTGTTGATGTTTTGCTTTATTATCTTCACATGCCCGAGCAAATGGTAAGCGGTAATGTATAGAAATCTAACATACGATTCTAGAGAACAGACTGTACAAATAGGTACATGGGATGATGATGGTAATCCCATTGATGTAACATGCAGTTACGAGCCGTATTTATATGTCGAAACGAAACAAAAAACACCATACAAATCGCTACATGGTACATATCTAGAGAAAAAGGTGTTTCGTAGCACATCACATCGTAATCGCTTTGTTAACGAAACCGGTATAACACGATTGTTTGAGAACCTCAAATGGGATCAACAATTTTTAATCGATAGATATGCAGGTATAAATGATGATTTCAAATTTTCGAAACATCCATTGCGTGTTTATTTTTTCGATATTGAGACATACAGCCCGGACGGATTTCCGGTGCCAGATCAAGCGAGTGACACAGTTAATGTGATCACAATATATGACACGTTGCTCAAAAAATTTATCACCTGGGGATTAACACCACTAGACAATCAAATAGACAATTGTGACTATGTGCACTGTGAGAGTGAAATTGATTTGCTAGATAGGTTCACTATGTACATGAAAGTTAATCCTCCTGATATATTGTCTGGATGGAACAGTGAGTTTTTCGACATACCTTATATAATAAATAGAATCGCTCGAGTGCTAGATGAAGATCATGTGAGGCGATTGAGTCCAGTAGGTAATGTATACTCAAGATTAATACAAGCGAAATTTGGCAAGGAGCAAAACAAGTGGTACATCGAAGGATTAGCTTGTATCGACTTTTTAGACATCTACAAAAAATTCTCTGTAGGTTTGCGTGAATCTTACAAACTTGACGCGATTGGTGAGCATGAACTGGAAGAGAGAAAGATTGATTACGGTAACATGGATCTGAGCGAGCTGGCAGACAATGATTGGCAGACATTTGTGGAATACAATGTTCAAGACGTAAATCTACTTGTGCGTTTAGAAGACAAGTTGAGATATTTGGAACTGTTACGCATGTTAGCATATACTGGGTTAACAACTCTTGAAGGAGCGATGGGTACACTGCAAGTGATCACTGGTGCTTCTGTGATCAAAGCTAGAGAGAAAAAACGTATCATTCCAACCTTCAGAAAAGACAGTATCATCAACTCAAAATATGAGGGTGCATATGTAGGAGAACCGGTCCGAGGTTTTCAAGACGATATATTGTCATTTGATGCTAATAGTCTATACCCAAACACCATGATATCACTCAATTTGTCGCCAGAAACAAAGGTCGGTAAGATTGTTGATACAGATGACACACATGTCACATTGAAGCTCATCAATGACGAGGTGCTACAAATCACACATCAAAAATTTGCTGAATTTATTGACAAACACAAAATAGCAGTTTCAAAAGCCAAAGTGCTGTTTAGTCAACTTGAAAAAGGCATCATGCCAGAGATTGTTGATCGAGTGTATCAACAGCGTGTCGAGATCAAGAAAGAACACAAGGCGATCAAGACTAAAATGCAAGGCATGAAAAAGACAGACCCGGAGTATGCAGGATTGAGCAAAAAGCTAGCACAGCTAGACATCAAGCAATTCACGTTGAAAATTCTGATCAACACTGTGTATGGGTATTTTGGTAACAAGCATGCTCCCATGGGAGACCCTGATATCGCACGTAGTATAACACTGACCGGTCAGGCTGTTATCAAACAATCAAACAAGATACTGTCTGAGTATGTAAGAGACGTATGCAATATCGATGATGAGAAATACACACCTGTTGTGTACAATGATACAGATTCAAGCTACATAACCATCTCAAAATTGATGGAGCATTACAACGAACCATTCAGTGTCGATAACAAAGTGACCGATCGCGCACATAAAGTAGCACAAGACATTGAGAATCACTTGAATGTTGAGATCACTAAATGGGGCAAACGTGTGCTGAACAGCAACGACTGTCGATTCGTGTTTAAAAGAGAAGCGATGGCAGATGTTGGTATTTTCATTGCGAAAAAAAGATATGTGTTACATGTGTTGGATGATGAGGGTTTTGCTTGTGACAAATACAAATATACCGGTGTTGAAATTGTACGTACCACGTTACCCAAAGCGCTCAAACCGTATATTATGAAAATTGTCGAGACCATGCTCTCAACGAAGAATCGACAATTGACTAATGACACATTCATCGAAACCTATGACAAGTTCAAATCACTACCTGTTGAGGATATAGCGTTTGTGATGGGTGCCAAAGAGTATGAAAAGTATGCTGATCGTTGTTCAGGTTTCACATTTGTCAAAGGCATGCCAATCCATATCAAATCATCATACGTGTACAATCAAATGCTTGATAAATACAACTTGACTGACAAATATGAATCAATTGGTAGCGGTGACAAGATTAGATATTTTTATGTGATGCAACCAAACAAATATGGGATCAACACCATGGGATACAAATACTATTACCCTGAAGAATTCAACAAAGATTTCAAGCCTGATGTAGAGAAAATGTTTGATAAGATTGTGTATAGTATAATTGAGCGTTTTTATGAAGCTGTCAATTGGAAGTTGAGAAGACCAGGCATGCAGGTACAAACCGACTTATTTGAGCTACTAGCAGTATGAAAAACTACATGAGACGGCTTATTTGAGCTACTAGCAGCATAAATAACTACATGAGACGCTTTGACGAAAAGATACAACAAATTGAGACACAACTGAATGAAAACCCAAGAGGTATACAAGATGTTAAAAGAAGACGTAGAGTAGCAAATGACTCTGGCAACAAAATAAAAATACAGGATGTACCTAAACGTTTTGGTGGTTATCTAAAAAACCAAATGGATGGTGCTGTAGATTTAGTGCAACACGGACCGAAAAAACTTTTGAACAAAGGTAAAGAAATAGGTAAGGATGTTATAGGCACTGTCACGGGACTACCGGGTGCAGTAACAAGTGTAGCAAAGGATTTATCACAAATGAAACTAGGTAAACCGAGCCTAAATATAAATCCAAAAAATATTGCTTCTGGCATGTCAAATACCATCGCAAAATATGCTGATGCAGGTGTCAATAAACTCAAAGGCGCAACAGATAGTCTGGCAGGTACATTAGACTCAATTGGCTCCGGAGAACAAATGGTTAACAGTGGTATAATTGACGGGAAGAAAACTTCAGTTTTAAATAAAGCACAAGACACAGTATCAAAATCACTAGCTGCAGCTGATCATTTCAATCCAAAGAGCTTACCTAAAAATTTAGCTGTACAAGCCATGACAGACACCGCTGTGAATAGTCTGGTGCCAAAACAAAAGACACGGCCTGCAACCAAAGACATGAGATCAACCAAACCTTCGTTATAAAAATATAGTTGACTTCTGAGAAACATACTATAATATATTAGTATGAGCAACAAAGTTACTTCATTTGTAGATAGTGTTGGGCGCGTCATTGTAGCACGTGCAGTTGATGACAAAACTACCGACGACAAGCTCGCGGTGACCAACCCGTCTGTCGTTAATGTCAATGTAAATCAGGAATCCGGACAAATTTCCGTGCAATTGTTACCTTACATCTTCCGAGAGTTTATCGCGGCAGAATCCCGGTATGACAAGCACGTCTGGTTTTTCAACACGAGTCAAATCACCACGTGTGAAGATTTCAAGATCGACTCAGCAGTTGAGAATCAGTACATCGGAATTTTTGAGACCGAACCAGCACCACCTGCTGAGGAGGCTTCGGAACCTGTTGAAGCTTTTGACGACAAATCTGAAGCTTCAGAATAATCAACACATCAAACACTATAACAAGCCTGCTAGCAATAGCAGGTTTTTTTATTTGCATATCTCCAGACATACTCTATAATATACGCATATGACGACTATAGAAAAAGATGTATTGAAAATATTTGACAAGCTTGACAAACTGAATCCAGAAGCAAAATTTCTATCTGAATCTGCACTGTCAAGTGTGACAGAGTGGCATGACACCGGTTGCATGGTGCTCAATGCTGTTGTGTCTGGTAGTTTGTATGGTGGTTTACCCAAAGGTCGTATTGTAGGATTTGCAGGGCCTTCCCAAGCCGGTAAGACATACATCACAAACAAAATTCTAGCCAAGGCGCAACAACAAGGAATGATTCCAGTGATCTTTGACACTGAGATGGCTGTTGATGAAGCTGCATGTGCAAGCGTGGGATTGGACTCGTCAAAAGTCAAGTATGTACCTGTACAGACAGTTGAAGATTGCCGTAACCAGCTAGTCGCATTCCTTGACAGTATTGTCGAAGCCGGTGCACAAGGAAAATTTATCATATGCATAGACTCTCTGGGTAATCTAGCATCTCAAAAAGAAATCGATGATGTAGAAAAAGGCAAAACAGCAATGGACATGGGCACACGAGCCAAAGGATTGAAGAGCATGATGAGAACATTGACGTTCAAAGCAGCACATGCTAACACGACAATAATGTTCGTGAACCACACTTATGATGACCCGGCTGCAATGTTTCCTACATTGGTCAAACAACAATCAGGTGGCAAAGGTCCGATTTACTTAGCAAGTGTGTTGGTGCAATTAGCGAAACGAGATGAAAAGCAAGACAAGAACAACGAAGAAGATGAAATGTTACCGGATGCAAACAAGTACAGTGGTGTGACATTACGAGCACTTACTGTCAAGAACAGATTCATTCCTCCGTTTCTTGAGACTGAGATGTACCTGAATTTCAAAACCGGATTGGACAAGTACTCTGGTTTGAGAGAGATGGCCATTAATCACGGTGCACTCATACAAAATGGTAGCACATACAGTTTACCCGGTGACGGTGGTAAGCTAGGCTACTTTAAAAATTGGTGTAAGAACACAGAAATTTGGGATGAAAAAATTCTCCCGGTGCTTGAAGAGAAGTTACAACAAGCTTTTAGATACGGTAGTTAATTCTCCGCGCCTGGTTTTTTTACATCTTCAACTTTGACTAAACCTTTGCGAACAAACTGTCCGGAGCTAGGGCAAATCCAATGTGCCTCAGTGTACAATTTACCGAGATACTCACGTGTTCTAAGTCTGGGTCTGATTAAATCACCTGTGTATGGTGATCGTATAGGTTGTGGGTTAACAAAGTCCATACAAGTATTTAGTCGATTTTGAGAAAAAATAAACTATAATATAATTGTTATGAGTAAGAAATGTGTTATTCCAGTCAGTGGAGGTATAGATTCTACAGTAATATTGCATTGGGTTGCATCTGAAGGTATAGAGGTACATGCTGTGAGTTACAATTATGGTCAAAGACATTTCGATAAAGAGATGGAATGTGCTGTAGCGAATTGCGAAAAGATCGCAAAGACGCACAAAGTTTTGAATTTAGATTTTTTTAAAGACATAGTGAGTACTAGCTCGTTGATCAACAAAGATATTGACGTTGCGAAAACAAAAGATGTACTAGGTGATCCACAAACTGTAAATTATGTACCCAACAGAAACATGATGATGTTGTCAATATGCACAGCATATGCAGAATCCATAGGAGCCACACAAGTATACCATGGTGCTGCGTTAGTCGATAGTCAAGCTGGTTATTGGGACGGTTCCAGAGAATTTTTACATGCTATCAACAAAGTGAATGAACTGAATCGCAGAGATCGTATTGAAATACTTGCACCGTTAATTACCAAGAGTAAAAAAGACATTATTGAACTAGGAGTGTCATCTGGTGTAGATTTTGCATCAACATGGACGTGTTACGAGGGTAGAGACAAAGCATGCGGCCTTTGCCCAGCATGCAGCTCAAGAATAAAAGGCTTTATCGATGCCGGTGTTAGAGATCCATTACAATATGAGATTGACATTCCGTGGGAAAAATATAACTGTTAACAATATGTGTGGTATTTTCGGATCATTTAATTTTACAACCTACGAAACACTATACAAGAAAAATTGTACACGTGGAAACTTCGCTGGTGGTTCAATATATGTCGAGCAGCGTACCGGTGACATGTATGCTAAAAAATGGTCTGGTACACAAACAGAACAAGAATTAACTGGTGAATATAGCTTAGTACATCCCGGTATGATCTTCGCTGGTCACACTCAAGCTCCAACATCAGCAAACCGTGATTATAATTTCGATACAACACATCCATTTGAGCACGGTAGATGGATAGTGGCGCATAACGGTGTGCTAGAAAATGACCAAGAGCTAAGAAACGAATACTTGAAACAAGCCACCGGAAAATATAAAGGTGCAACTTTTAATGCATTGACCAGCACGGTAGACAGCGCCGTTATACCAGCTTTACTAGATGAATTATATATGGATGATGATGTGGATGTACTGTCCGATATTTTCAATTTATTGAGAGGTACTTTTGCGGTTTGGGCATACAATAAACAAACAAGACAAATGTATATAGCCCGATCTGGTAGTACATTATTTGCTAACATTCCAGAGAGTGTATTTTCATCAGTGTTAATAGACGGAGTAGCTGATCAAGAATTACACCCCGGGGTGATTTACTGTATGACAGTTGAAGGGTTAACCCAGGTTGGTAGCTTCGAATATGATAACCCATTTTTTATGTTTTAATATGAACTATAGAATCGAATACAGAATAGACAATTACATGAGTACACATTATAAATTTGTACAAGCACGCGACCCGGAGCAAGCAGAGCAACAATTTCAACAGGTAATTGACGAGCAAATACCAGAAGCAAATGTCAATATAGTTGAGATGTCATTAGTTGTTGAAAAAAACGACGCGATTGTGACAATCCCAGCATGAAGCCCATACTTGTTGTTTGTTGCACCAAAGGTAAAAAGGCTGATACAAAACTGTATCAGAGTCTCAGTATTATGTCTGGATCTGAAACGAAGCTTGTGTTTCACGAAAATAACACAACCGGGTTACCTGAGATATACAACAAATATATTAACAAAAAAAGCTTGAAAAAACATGACATCGCGTTGTTTGTGCATGATGATGTTTATATAGATGATCTCAAGTTACGTGGCAAATTATACAGCTATGCAAATTCGTTCGATATAACAGGTGTAGCGGGCTGTATCAAACCGGTTATTCGTGAACCAGCGTTATGGCATTTAATGTCAGATAGAAAAAATCATCGCGGTTATGTATCTCATGCATTGACAACACCACATGGTGAACCGGGGGTGATGTGTTCATCATTTGGTTATACACCGAGCCGAGTTGTAATGATTGACGGTCTGTTCATGGCTGTGAACCTTAAAAAGGCTATACAGAAAGACTGGATGTTTAACACCAATTTTAAATTTCATCATTACGATCTATCGAGTTGTCTGGACGCTAATAAAAAACAGTTGCGTATTGGAGTGGCTCCTATTAATATCATACATGATTCTCCTGGTTTGAATTCACTAAATGATAAGGGTTTTCAGGAATCACAAGACACATTTTTAAATTTATATAAATGACTAACACGCGATTAGATTTAGATTTTTACGAGAAGGTAATCATGTACCATTGCCTGACTGATGAATCTTATCTAGGGTCAATTGCCGAGCATATCAAAACAGAATATTTTGATAACGTAAACATAAAACGTATTATGGGTGTTGTTACAGACTTTTTTGAAAAACGTGATGCCAGCCCGACACTAACTGAAATAAAATCACATCTATCAACACCGGAACTTGTTGATAGCTTCAAATCTGTTGTACAATTGATACAAAATTTTGACAAGCGGTTCAATAAAGACGAGCTTTACGAAAACACAGAACAATTTTTCAAACAAAAAGCCGTGTACACGACAATGATGTCAGTGGCTGACAAATGTAGTAATGGAGATATGGACACCGGTGAAATTCTCGAAAAATTCGAAACAGCATGCAACATCTCTTTGAATGTCGATCGCGGTTTAGACTATTTCAATGAAGTGGATCGACACATAAAGGATTTGTTACATGAAGATAGCACGGTGCCTTCTGGATGGGGTTGGCTAGATGAAAAATTAGACGGTGGATTTTTAGAGCACGGTCGCGCAATATACGTATTCGCTGGGGAAACAAACATAGGTAAGTCTATATTTCTAGGCAATATTGCTGTAAATCTTGCCAGCAAAGGCAAGACTGTGCTGCTAGTGACTTTGGAGATGTCTGAATTAGTGTATGCTAAAAGACTCAGTACCAAAATAACACAAATACCTATTAATGAGTTATCGTCACAAACTGACTGTCTCAAAGAGGTGTTGACGGAGTATAAAAATAACAATGACAAATCGAGAATACTCATAAAAGAATTTCCTCCGAGCACAATCACGTGCTCCAACTTACAAACATACATAAAGAAATTACAAAATACAGGTGTACAAATAGATGCCATAGTTTTGGATTATGTCAATTTGCTAACAACAAGAGATGGTGTAAATTCTTACGAGCGTGTGAAATATATAACCGAGAGATTACGTGCACTTAGTTATGTATTCGCATGCCCGATCATAACAGCGACACAGCTCAATAGATCTGGTTACAATGAAATAAATCCCGGTCTAGATACCGTCGGTGAAAGTTATGGTTTAGCCGCTACAGCAGATTGTATGATAAGCATATGGCAAGAAGAAGAAGATGCAGAGCTCGGTATAATCAAAATAGGCATGATGAAAAATCGATTTGGTCCTAACTTTGGTAGCTGTACATTGGCAATTGATTACCCGACATTAACATTGAGAGAAGATGCAAGTTTACAAGACGCATTACCGGAACAACAAGAAGAAGACAACAGTTATTCAACATCGATGATATCAAGTACATTAGATTTTTTGAATAACGATTAACGGTAGTTGATTATCTGTTGTACAACAAGTAAATACATAGTATATGTCGAACAGGGTGCATGTTTTTACAGATTGTGATCTAGACGGTGCGGGAGCATATTTAGTTTTATCAACATTGCTTGATCAAAAGATGTCGTATACAGTGACAAGAGTTGTTGATGTGCAAGAGAAAATGTTAGGGTGGTTAACAAAAAACAAACTATCATCATACGATCATGTGTATGTTTTGGATTTAGATTTGAGCCAATATCCGGATGTAATGTCGGCATTTGATCAATCGAATGTTACAATTGTTGATCACCATAAAACACACATCGACAACAAACAAGAATACAAAAGAGCCAATATATACATTGACACAGAAGGTTCAACAACTAAACTTATATACAAACACTTCTCCGGTAAACAAAAATTAACACCTCAACAAAAACTATTAGTGTTGATGATTGATGACTATGACAGTTACCTGTTCAATGTACCGAACTCATATGAATTGAATATAGTTTTTTGGTCCTATCAAGGCGACCGGGTTGAAAAATTTGTTAATGAGTTTTGCGCCGGTTTTGTTGAATTTAGCCAACAACATCAAAACATAATAAAATTTTACCTGAAAAAACTCTCCAATATAAAAAGCAATCTCAATATACACTTTGCACAAATTGAACTTAAAAACAAACGCCGGAGGTTGATGGCTGTGTTTGCTGATTCATGTATCAACGACATTGCCGAACATGTTCTTAAAAACTACAAGAGCGATATCGTTTTTGTTGTGAATTTGAAAAGCAACAAAGTGAGCATTCGAAGATCAAAAACATGTGATATTGATTTGAGCAATTTAGCGAAAAAATTGTTTGATGAAGGTGGAGGCCATGTAGACGCAGCCGGTGGTATGATATGTGATAAATTTCTAACATTCTCGAAAATATTTCAACCCATGAAAATACACAACTTCGATGGGTAGATTGACTCAGAGTATATTGAGCAGTGACCCGATGTATCAAGCGTACAAGAAGGAATATGAGCACCTGTTCCTTTCCTTTTGCACCTTGATATGTCATCTACATAATAAGAAGATGAATCTACCCAATATATTTATCGTGTTATTAAAAGAGAAAAAACTCAGAGAGTTATTTAAAAAAATAATGAGTATCGAGAGCGATTATGATGCTTGTAAAAAGTTTTTAGAATACGACCCGACCCTACACAAGTCAAAATATATTAAAAATTTTATCAATTCAAACAACCTCGAGACATTATTATGAGTGTAAGTCAACAAGAGAAACACATCTACAATAAATTTTTAGCTGTCACAAGATCAGCTCAAAACAAGCCGTTCAAATTGAGAAAGAAATTTGACAATCTTGACGACACGACAATACTTTGTCTCAAAAAATTATCGCTATTTTTCAATCGTTTCCGTCATGTTGATGTTGATACATTCTTTAAAGCTCCATGGGAAATATATCTCGACAAAGGTATATTTGATTTGAAGTTCTACACAACTCAACGCGCACTAAAAGTATACACACTATACATGCAAAGACAGGCGCATAAAAAACCCGACCATGAAGAACAATTATATGACATCAAGCGATCGCTACAATACATATACAGGTTTTGTAACAACACTGACATATCGATCGACGAGTATACATCACACACAACAGACGGTCTGAACACATTTGTGTTGCACTTGAAAGAGCATAATGTTAATATATACACATTATTCGGTTTTCATGATTTCGAGGACAAGTTACAGCAATTGGATAGAGAACAATTAAAATTTATACTTGGCGATTTAATCACCAACCTGGCAGAATTCAGAACAAATTACATGTCATCACAACACGCGAAAAATTTTATAAAATTAGGAATTAACAAAATCAAACAAAATCAAAAAACAGTTGAACTTCAAAACAAATAATCTATAATAACAATATGAGTACATTCACAACATCCATGTTCGCAAGCATCAAAGATGCTTTACAAAAAGACAACAAACCGGCAAACGCAGCATCCGATATCATTCGGTTCACAAAAGGTAACAGTTACGTGGTACGATTAGTACCAAACGTCACTAATCCTGAAAAAACATTTTTTCATTTTTATAGCCATGGCTGGGAAAGCTTCGCTACTGGTCAATACATCAGCGCGGTGAGTCCGCAAACGTTTGGTGAGCGTGATCCTATCGCAGAGTTCAGATACAAAATCAACCGTCAAGGTTCAGAGGCTGAGCGTGATAAAGCGAAAGCGATCATTCGATCTGAAAAATGGTTAGTCAATGCATATGTTGTTGATGATCCAGTCAATCCGGAAAATAACGGCAAGGTCAAGATCATGCGTTATGGTAAACAATTGCATAATATCATCATGGAAGCGATCGAAGGTGAGGATTCAGAGCAATTCGGTGCTAAAATTTTTGATCTAGGACCAGAAGGTTGTAGCTTGCGAGTCAAGGTTGAAGATCAGGGTGGTTATCCAACATATGTTTCGAGTAAATTTTTAATGCCAGGAGGCATTCCAGGAGTCGATGCATCAAGCACCGATGAAATCACGTCAAGTATTACTGAATTGGATCAGGTTTTCAAGATCAAGAACACGCAAGAGCTTCAAGAATTACTCAATGAACATTATCATTGTGTAGATACTGAAGACAATGTACCGGTTCAAGCTGCTGCACCTGCACCAGCTCCAGCACCTGCTGTAGCAACCACAACCGATCCGGATCTTCTAGAAGAAGTGCCGCACTTGGATCCAGCACCAGCCGCGGAGCAAAGTAGCAACGATGTGTCATTAGATGATGACAAGATCAAGGAATTGCTCCAAGGGCTCGATGACTGATCAACAGCAAGTAGCACCTCCAGACACCGCTAAATACGAAGACGAGTCTGGAATATCTCCGGATGATATTGGTTTATTAACAGCGTTCACCAGAAGAGTTAGCGGTGAATTGCACAAAGTAGATAGTCAAAATGTCGGTAGTAACAGCAATATACGAGCGCATCATCTCGATCAAAAAAAAATTTTAGCGGGTCTGAATAGACCGGCGAAAAGCGAACAAACTCAGGAAACCACCGTTGACAAACAATCGAATCCGGGTACTCAACAACCCGCTCCACAGCCTAAACCAAAGGCTGTGGAGCAACCCCGGGTTGCAACTCAGGTTGTAGCTGTCGATTCAGATGTTGAGAAACGTATCACAAGATTAGAATCTGCTACAAATGCTCTAAGAAAAGCTAAAAAGATCAAGCGTGGTACAAGATACACAGTGAGTTCAAATGGCTTCAAAGGTGAAATTAGAGATGCGGAGCTATTAGCTGAATTTGTAATTAACGAAGTTGCAAAAGGGGTAAAAACCATTACAATAAGATCAATAAATGATACTAAAGATAAAGAATAAAAATGATTTTGTTGATAGGTTTCTTTCACCTATAAGTAAGATCAATGAGAATGCAGTAATCAAAGTTAACACTGACAAGATCACATCATTAATAACAACAAATGATGAGACCCTGATTTTGTACGTTGTGTACGCAAATTCAGATGTTGAAACATTACAGTGCAATTTGAACATACCTGATATTAATCGTCTGATAAAAGTGTTTAGTTGCATAGACAATGATAATATTGATATCGAGCTGGATAACAACAGACTCAGATACACATCAGATAATATAAACTTCAAGTATCATTTACTTGAGGATGGTATAATAACAACACCAAGCGTGAGTTTTGACAAGATCAAAAAACTCGATTTTACAACGACATTCGAAATTAAATCACATGACATGTCAAGTCTGATCAAGGCGTCAACATTCACTGTAGATACTGACAAGCTGTATGTATACACAAAAGCAGGTAAGATATATTGTGAATTGACCGACAAACAAAAACATAACATCGATAGTTTTTCTCGTGTACTAGCAGAATCATATAATGGTGATGAGATACTGACATCAATACCTTTAAACTTCGAAACGTTTCGTTTGATGAGCAGTTTGCGATTTGATACATGTTCAGTATGTTTAGACCAAGAAAAGAAAGTGTTTTTACTCACCATCAATTCCGGTGATTACACTTTGAACTTTGTAACTGTAGGGCTAGTAGGTTAATTTATGAAAAATAAAATATCAACTCTAAGCTATTTCATGAAGCGATTACGTGATAATAAGTATGTCGTTTGGAAGGTGTTTGATGGGTACTATATTGGTGATCGTAGAAAATGGACCGTGTTGGTCAATCCTGGTTACCATTCGGTGTATATAACATGTTATATAGACAATGAAAGTTTGAAAAACGAACCGGTGTTTTCATTTGATGATGGTGGTTCATGGGACATAAAAACAAACGAGAAACTACAAACAAAATCAATACAAATAGTTATAAACAAATTGATTGAGTGTGGTATCACGCCAGATTCAACAGAATATCTCAAAGGAGCCAATGACGATGGATGAAGATGACCCGGAATTTGAATCACTAAGCGGGTTTGAAGACGAGAAAAAGCCATCCAGAACAAGAAGATCAAAAGATAAAAAGTATGACATGATCAAGTCTGCGCTTGAGACACATCTTGTCGAATACGCTAGAAAAAAACACACACAGAAAAGAGATACCGAACTGTTAAAAGGTACAATTGAAGAGTATTTGAGTTCGTTTGTTTTGTTGGGATATAATTATGACGGAGATCCGGTGCAACTTGTTAGTGCATCAACACAGCAACAATCAGATTCATTAGGAACACTGCTGCAAAAGTTTATAATATCTCAGAGCCCACACACACCACCAGGATACTAGATGAATGTATTGATACTCGGCAACGGCTACATTGGTAATCATTTGTACAAGCATCTCATGTTTGATAACACGTGTGTTATTTTTTCAAGAAAGAATTTAGATTACACTGTTGAGCAAAAACTAGTCGACTACATCACAGAGAATCAAATCGACTGTGTCATTAATGCAAGTGGTTATACTGGTAAACCAAACGTGGATGCATGTGAAGATGATAAACAAGCATGCTGGTACAACAATGTTGTCGTGCCAAAAATAATTGAACAAGCATGCAAGCGTGTTGATTTATATACTGATTATATCGGATCTGATAAACGTAGACATATACTGTATTTGCATGTATCGAGTGGGTGTATATACACCGGGTACAATAAACCTTACACAGAGGAAGACGAACCTAACTTTGGTTTGTATAATAAGAGTAGCTGGTACAGCAAAACCAAGCACGCAGGTGAGACTGTCCTGGACAAAAACTACACAACAATATTGCGAATTCGAATGCCTTTTTCTTCATGCATGAGCGATCGAAACTTTATCATGAAAATGTTAACATATGACAATCTTGTGAGTCATATGAACAGCATGACATGTGTTGAAGATCTATGTTATTTTGTCGCAACAGTGATCGACATGTCATTAATGTATACTGAATCGCTGGCTGGTATTTACAATGTTGTACATTCAACACCTACATGTGCTCACAACATCGTGCACTTGTTACAATCCAAAGGAATTGATAAAAATTTTAAATTCGACGATACAAAAATAGTCATGAAAGCGCCAAGAAGTAATTGCATTCTATCTGATGATAAGATACAATCATATAATATGCCGTTACCAGATATTAACAAATCATTAGAAAACGCAATATCAAATGTCGCTGAAAAATACAATAAAGAAAGCATTTGGTAGTAAGGACAAGACACACGATACTGACAGCTTGACAGTCGGTGATATTTTTGGTGTGTCGGTTGGTACGTTTGTAGGTAAATTTTTTGTGTATATCAAAACTGTAGATGAGGAAATGCATTTTTTGTTATTACCAGATGTACAAATAGAAAAGCTCACAAAAGATAAATTTACAACAGGTATACAAAACAACGTCTTAGAATATCAAGAAACACTACCAGATGAAATAACAACCTATTGCAAAGAACAATATGAAAAGAAACTTAATAATTGATTCCAATAATTTATTACACCGCTCGTTTTGGATATCAAACAAATACAAGAGTGTGTCCGTACCTAAAAATTTCTTCACGTGTATCAGGAGTTACATGAAAGATCATTCCATCGAACCTACAAATGTATATATGGTGTGGGATGACAAGCTGGTGAGAGGCAGTACAAATCATCGTAAGCAGCTTGTCGAGGATGGTTATAAATCCACACGCGATGGCGAAAGAAATGCACAGGTGTATGAACTGTATAGAAACATACGCAAACTATGCAAATTGATTGGATATCATAACATGCATCCCGGTGTTTTAGAAGGTGACGATGTAATGGCATACCTGTCCAAAAAGCTACCCGGTCATAATGTTATTGTTAGTGTGGATCAAGATCTTGTACAGCTCATATCACCAACAGTTGATGTGTATGAGCCTATGAGAAAGAGAGTTATCACAACGCACAATTTCGAGCAATTTTTTCCGGTTCCGTTGAATAGATTTGTTGAGTTTAAAAGCGCTATGGGAGACAAATCAGACAATATCGCCGGCATTCCAAAAGTTGGACCCAAGCGTGCAGCGGCTCTCGTGAATGAGAATTTTGAAAGTCTGACTGACGAGCATCGTAAAATCCTAGAGAAGAACAAACTGGTAATCGATTTGAATTACAGCTTGCAAGCGTATCCAAACGAGATAAAATTATATCAGAAACAACTAGACATGATTGACACGAATCAACAACCAGACATCCCTGGTTTCATACAAGAATGTAAATCGATAGAATGTTATGATGTCACACAAGATTTTGCGAACACGCTTGTCCCGGAACCCAAACCTAGCTTGATTGACACATTAACATGATAATGACTGATCTTCCAGAAGAGTATGTGCTTCAAAAGTTTTACGAACATGCCGGTTATCCTAAACATAAAAAGATAACCAACGTACATGAGGCTGGTTGTCCTATGTGTCATGAAGGTCATAGCTGGGGAAGAAAAAGAAGGTTGTATTATATACCCAAGGAAAATAAAATATGTTGTCATAATTGTGGATGGTATGGTTCCCCAGTCAAATGGATACAGGAAGTCGCGAGAATGTCAAGAGAAGAGATTGAATATGAAATTCAAACAGGTGAGTATCGATACATTGATTTGTCAGTTGATAAGTCGACGGATGTTGTAAAAACAGTCAACATCGAGAAGTTACCAAAAGACAGTATAAACATGTCTGACACACAGCAATTGCTCTTCTATAAAAACAATCAAATGGTCAAGACATGTCTGGACACAATAGCTAAGCGAAGATTAGACACAGCCGTCAACAGACCTAAATCACTCTACATGAGCCTGTCCGATGTTGTGCACAAAAACCGTTTATGTATACCATTTTATGATAGCAACAACAACATTGTACATTATCAAACACGCGGTATTTTGAGCAAGGACCTCAAAGAACGTCCAAAATATCTATCAAAAATAAACAGCCAAAAAACACTATTCAACTTCAACAATGTTAGTTCACTCGGTGATAATCTATACATCTTCGAGGGGCCAATCGATTCATTCTTCGTGAAAGACTCTGTGGCAGTTGCTGGTATACAAGAAAATTCAATGAACGTGTTTACCAATTTACAGCAAAAGATGCTCAATTCTAGACCATTGATGAACAAAATATGGGTGCTGGATAATCAATGGAATGATCAAGCCAGTCGAATAAAAACTAGTCGATTAATTGATGAAGGTGCACATGTATTCATTTGGCCAAAGCAATTGTGTCAATTCAAAGACTTCAATGACATGGCTATAAAGTATGCATTAGACGAGATACAACACAAGTTTATCAATCAAAATGTGTTTCATGGCCTATCGGCCAAATTAGCGTTCAACGCTATTAAATAGTATCGGCACCAGATTGCTTGTTTTTAGCAGCAAGCAAATATTGCTTCAAAGCTTCACCAAGAGCGGAAAGATCCTGAGCCAATCTTGAAATCTTTTTTGACTCACTTCTACCGACATCTGCCAAAATGCTATCACAGTCTGTCGCATTCAATTGAGAGTTGATGGATCCCTCATGGAGACCATTGAGATACTCGATGAAACCTTCAACCTCATTGATCCATGTCTCAAGAGTAGAAACAGTGTTTGCCTGTTGCTCTGCTTGGAATTGCGCTACCGGGTTGTCAGGAACATCATTGAAAGTTTCTGGGTCAGTACCGTCGTCTAGACCGGCCTCAAATGCTTGTTCGTCGCTCATTTGAGCGGGTTCTACCTCTTCTTGTTCTAATAGATTGATCAATTTGTTTTGAAAAACTTTCATATTAAAAATATTTATTGCGTTAGATATAAATAATTAGGATGATCGAAAAGAAAAAGCTACTATTTGAAGATCTAACACAACCTGGGGGTCAGTATAATCAGGCGAATAACAATCCGTCCGGTACAAGTCAGCGTCCTAATAAGGTCAATTTGACCGATTTGATTGACTATCAAAAACGGACAGCTAATCAGATCACCCGAGCACCAAATGTCATGCCTTTCCCGTTGACAAAAAATGTGATCGAGCAAATAGGCGATATTTATGTACAAGCTGTAAAGGTACAATCTGAACTCGGACAATCATATCAAAGCCCATTAATTTCTGATAATAAAGAATCGACTGATGCTCTCAAAGGCATGTACAAAAAACTCGAGAAAATCAAACTCATCGTGAAGTCTGTTGCAGACGAGATGAAAAAGCTTGATATTGAATAAAGTTACACTATAATAATAGTGTGTTAGTAAACATATTGAAATCTGTTGCATTGATGTGTGCTGTCAGCATGCTTGGTGCCGGTGCATGTTATGCTATTGGTGTGTCACCAATCGCTGGTTTTGTCGGAGTGTTCACTTTGCAGATAATTTTATACAACTGTGTGCGATACATACGTGAAAGTTACATGGCAGTACGTATACAAGAGCTACAAACACAAGAGATTGAAAGCATGGAAAAACAAGGTATGGATCTAGCATGTGCACACTGCAAAGCAGAATCTTTTGTACCTATTAGATTTGACGAGCAAAATGATTTTAAATGTGAACACTGCGGAGAAACAAACACGATATATGTTAATGTCACTGTCGCGCGCGAGACGACATCTCTCAACATGGATTCAATAACCAGGAGATTGTTGATAGATGACGAAGAACGCGCGAAGGATTCAATTTTAATCACGAGCGGTAAAGATGAATGATGAACTAAAACAAACCACCGACAGAGCCGGCTCCGCGTCTTCAATCATGGCTCCAGTACCAGGTGAAAAGACCACAGTCGAAGACATGTTATCATGTGTGCAAAAATATTTTAAAGATTGTTCATATGACTGTGGTAAAAATTATATGGACGGTTACAATGTTGAGCTACTAAAAGACAAGATTGACATGTCTACACTATTGACCAGTCTGACTCGCATGGTGTTTGACGAAGTGAGAAGACAAGATCATCTGACTGACGAGAACAAGATCGAACTTTCATTGATATTTCAATCAATTGAAAAATTGTTACAAGTAGTGAAACATTCAAATAAAACTGTTGCAAGTAATGATATATTATGTAAAATTATTGGATATTGTATAAAGAATCACCAAACATACAAATGAACATTTTATGATAGACTGCAACAAATATAAAGAAGTAGATGTAACGCTGACAAAGACTAAGGACAAGACTGAAAACATGTCATATTACGAGTTGTCTCGATGGATGTCATTGATCGAAGGAGTTGAATTTGTGAGCAAGAAGTGCAAACAATTGGGCATTTCAGATCGAAGCAATTGCTGGATCAAGCCAAACGCGCTACAAAAGTATATTGATGAGAGAACACCAAGCATGCTGTTCGAAATCACGGATAACGACACTGTGGCTTGAGCCATGCATTACATCATCGGTACACAGATAGTATTTAGTAAAATGAGGCCTAGACCGGGCATGACAATGGAATCGGTCAAAAGCACCAAGCCGTCTGAGTTTGAGTATGGTAAGATATACACACTATACAACATATCCAAGAAAGATGATCAATATACATATGTGTTCAGAGACTCTCAGCGCAAGTTGACAGAAAAAAATTTTGATACACTATCCGCTGGTGATCAATGGATTGCTAAATGTAGAAACGAAACGTTGCCAAACTATAATGAATTTTATAGCCGTAACACAAGTTGATTATTGATAGTCACCATACACATCATCGTTAACATTGTAATTGGTATAATCAAATGTGTCTTTTGATAACTGATCAATCAATGGATCATCATCAACTTGATCACTAACATTTTCTGGTTGTAACCCAGGTTCAAAACTGAAGTCATGTCGTTTCGCTTTGAGTAGCCACACATAATGACCCAGCAACGGATTTATTTGATTGACATCTTGATCCATTCTTTCAGTTATCTCAAAATGCTTTCCACCTCTACCACCTGGTCTATCTGTACCGAGCTCCACAAGATCAAACACGTCACCCGACTTTGGTTCTTGTCCTTCACCCATCTGTTCATAAAATGTTTCAATGTGTATGAACGCTGTTATCTCATCATCCGCAACCAATCCAAATTGCTTCATCGCCACGGCGTTCTCATTTAAGTTTAATGCCATGATTAGTTTTTTAGGTTTTGCAAATTCAGCCGCTGGTTGTTCACCGTAGACTTGATCCATACCAGACAATGATAATGTTGAACTAAAAAAATTAACTTGTGTGCCATACAGATGCAGCTGCTCTTTCCACCACATGTTGTAGTTACCACGCTCATTATCGTTGATCGATTTGTCTAGGAATCTCAATCCACGATTGTTCTTGAAAATGTTTCTTGTCAGTTCACTCATCACGCACCAAAATGTAATTGCTCGTGACAGGGCATTGTTTGATTGTTATGCCTGTTGAGCCAAGTTTCTTGCCAGATGTACCGATGTCATGTATGTTGTATCGATTGCGTACGTAAGATATGTCACTCGGTGTCAACATGCACTGCTTCATTTTACCCTTTCTCATCATCTCAACTTTAGGATTCAGATCACCTCTGCCTCTAGCATAGTCTGGCACTTGATTGAGCTTTTTACGATTCAATCCTCTTGACCCTAACCGTTGGTAGGGTTTGAGCTTGGCCATGAATACATTCTCGTACAGCATATTTATATTTATAAAAAAACCTCAGGCTTTACAACCTGAGGTTTTAAAAAGATTTGAGCGTTATTATGCTTTAAGCAATTAATCCTTGATTACCGCCCTTGACAGTACCGTCAACTTTTTGGTTAGATGGACTCATCATTTTAGATGATACATCAGCCAATGGTTTAGGTTTTCCGCCGTCTTCTTGTCCAGCTGCATCTCCGGAAGCTCCTCCGGATGTTACTTTGCTGGCAGTACCGGGCACTTTGTTGTTTTTGTCAGTCAATCCTGAAGGGTCATGACCAGGATGAGCTCCGTCGTTGGTGTGTTCAGCTTCAACAGCTTCTGGGAATGGATTCTCTTCTTCGAATCCTCCGTCTTCCATGTCCTCAAGCTCTTCTTCTCCGCCGTCGTCGAGCTGAGCCATCAGCACTTCATGTAGCTTTTCAGCTATGTCGCGTGGCAATGTGAATGTAACCTCATCACCAGCTTCATCGTTCATATCACCCATGTCTTCTTCACCGCCAAATGGCATGTCGAGAGCATCTCCTAGCTCGTCGTCAGCTTCCATGATGGTGGAGTACAATTTGTCAAATATATTTTTGTCGCTCATATTAGTATTTATATCAGTATCACTTGAATTCTCTATTTTCTGCACATTTTCTGCTTGTGGGGATTCTTTCAAATTTTTCTTGTCGTTTTTCTTTTCAACAGGCTCTTCAACACCATCAACGTTTTCAGGACCACTGTCCTTAGGCTGTACACTATCATTAACGCCTTTTTCTTTATCGAATCCACGTGGTGTGGAGCTTTCATATAAAATATCTTCATATATATTTTCAAGATCTTTCATATGCCGTGTTAGATTTCTGGATTGTTTCACGTAAGTACTTATGCCCGTCTAGCACAAAAACCATCAAATATGAAATCCAACAACAGAGATTACTATCTCGGAAACAAAAATCTACCAACCTCATCCGCGAAATTCGAGTACACACCGGAGATGATCCGGCACTTGAAAAAAGCCAGTTCCAATTTATTATATTTTGCTGAAAACTTTTTTTATATTGTCAATCTAGACACTGGACGACAGACCATTTCACTGCACAAGTGTCAAAAAAGAGCGTTGAGAAAGATGCGTGACAACAGGTTTGTCATATTACTAGCGAGCAGACAGTGTGGTAAAACAACAATGATGACAATATACGCGTTGTGGAACGCGTGTTTCAATGACGATCAGCGTATATTGATTGTAGCCAATAAGGAGGGTACTGCGATTGAAATTTTTCAACGAATCCGATTGGCTTATGAGGAGCTACCCAACTGGTTGAAGCCAGGTGTTAAAGAGTATGGAAAGACAAGCATGACGCTGGTCAACGGCACACGTATTGGAATCAGCACCACCACCGGAACTGCTGCCAGAGGTCAGTCTGTCAATTGTTTGGTGCTAGACGAGCTTGCGTTCATTGACGCGCATTTGGTTGATCCATTCTGGAAATCGGTTTATCCGATCATCTCGAGCTCGAAAAAATCTAAAATTTTTATCGCTAGCACTCCTAACGGTACAGAAAATCTTTTCTACAAATTATATACAGGCGCAGATGCCGGTGAGAATGGATGGACACCAGAACGAATAGACTGGTGGGAAATACCGGGTCGTGATGACAAGTGGAAAACACAAACTGTCAAAACATTAGGCAGTGTTGACACGTTTGATCAAGAGTTTGGGAACGTGTTTTTACAATCTGGTGAGAGTGTTGTTGATGAAGAGTTGATGGACATGCTCACATTATCAACAAAAGCACCTGCACATGTACTAGAAGAAGGTGCATACAAAATATGGAACCCACCTGAAGAAGAGCACATATATACAGTTGGTGTTGACATCAGCGAGGGTGTCGGAAAAGCTGCAAGTGTGGTACAAGTGTTTGATATAACAGACCTAACATGTATAACACAGGTAGCATCATACACGAGCAACAGCATCAGTCCTTTCAATTTCACAACCAAATTATACGAGATCTTACAACAATGGGGATCGCCATTAGCGTTGATCGAGAGAAACAACTGTGGTGCACAAGTTGTAGACACACTAAAAAACAAGTATGATTATGAAGGTATCGTGACATACATGCCCAATCAAAAGAAAGTTGATCCAAATCGCCTAGGTGTTCTGGCACATACAAATACAAAATACAAAGGTGTTGTGAACATGAGATACTGGATGAACGAGCTCAAATGTGTGGTGTTACAAGACGCGAGAACAGTACACGAGCTGAAAAACTTTGTACGATATCCAAACGGAACATGGAAAGCTCGTGAAGGTGTCGACATGTATGACGATCACGTGATGGCCATGATCTGGGCGTTGATGATTCTTGAAACAGCGATAACACAACAATATCTTGAGATCGTGAAAATGGATGACAATGACCGCCCGTTGATCGTGAAACCTCTGGATTTTGGCATTCAAGCTTTTCAACCAAAAGAAGGACCCATCACACAGTTCATGAACGAGCAGATGATGCCAGTGATGTTCAGTGATTTCACCAGCAACGACGACATTATGGATCTAGAGTCTCAAGGATGGAAGATGATGTGATATAAATAATGTAAGCATGAACAACGATATACCACAATCCATATTGAACAAGTCGAGAACCGACAAATTCATCATGGTGTTGTCTTTGCCCAAAGCTTTACGAGAAGTCAACACAAAGAACGATCGTCAAAACACCAACGTGATTCAAGACTCGTTACAATTCAGCATTTATGGAGTGGTGATACCACGTGTTGTCGTAACAGATGTTGAAGGTAGATACAGCGGACAAACATTTCATTTCACGAGTCACAAAAGACCAGCTTATGACAATGTCAAGGTGAAATTCACAATTGACAACAGATTCAACAACTACTGGGTCATATACAAATGGATCAATCTGCTCAACAACAACCAGGAAGGCTTTTTCCATGCTGAAGACATTCCCATTGTGGATCAACCATACGATTTATACTCGACAAACATAACAGTGTTTGGTCTAGATGAATATGATAACAGGACAATACAGTTTGATTTCGTGGGAGTCATACCTGTGTCGTTAGGAGAAATCGATTACAATTACAGGGATGCAAACGAGATTGAAACAGATTTCGAGTTCTCTTTTTCTCAGTTAATAGCTAAATTGTTGTAAAATGCAACTGAGATCAAATAAATACTTTTAAGGATTTTAAATTATGGCACGTACAATACAATCACCAGGTGTAGAGATTAACGAAATAGATCTTTCTTTGAGACCAGACCTTCCGGTCGGTACCAACATTTTAATACCAGGATTCAGTCCTGCAGGACCAGTAGACGAGGTGCTACAGGTAGCAAGTTTGTCTGAATTCGAACAAGTGTATGGGTTACCGACCAACGCCACAGAAAGATATTTCTATCATACAGTTAGAGCAGCTTTCCAAAGCCCGGGTAACATTTATGTTACACGTTTACCGTACGGTGCAGATCGTGGTGACACAATAGCTTCAAAACACTATTCAGCAACTCTGTATCCTGTTGTGATCAGTAAGGTAAACAGTGACGGTTCATCCGGTGATAATGTACCATTAGACGGATTGTACGATTTGATGACCAACCCATTATCGGCTGATACAGATGTAGTAGTGAACATAAATGAACCGACATACGTTGAGCTCACGCAAGATGAGTATCAGAGTGTTATTGATGGTGATATCGAATGGGGTGCGACAAATGGCATAACCGGCGATACCGTTTTAAAGCAAATAGCTTCTGCGGGTGTTGTAATTTTGAACGATAGGTCATTGACAATAAATGAAAAATTCGAAGGTTACTACGTAGGGTTAGTTGATAACAATGAATTCTACCCGAACTCACCATATGAGAGTATCGAGAGTGTTGGTACTATTAATAAAAATAGTAAAAATGCACCAGGAGATGCATATCGTACAGTCAGCCCAACACGACTTTCTTTTCCATTAAAATCAGCCAAAGACGGTGATTTAGCATATGTTGAAGGTTCCATTTCAGAAGTATTTGAAAACATGCCTCCGAACGACATATCAACAAGTGAATTTAAAGACATTTTAGTACTCGGTGTTTTCAAACTGAGAAAATCAACGCTTGACCCAGACACAGAGAAATTAAGCTACACTTTATCTGAATATCATATCGGTTCATTGAACGCAAATCGTGAGCAGTTCGATCCGAATGGAGGAACACCTGTATCATACGCGCTTGCTGATGTCACGACAAATTCACCAAATTTCACATTGATGGTGAATAAACATCTAGCAGATTCCGGTGACTGGATCAACAGAGACGCCACAACAAACACAGCAACATATGCAACCGGGATTGAAGACACTACACAATCAGGTGTGAAATCAAGAGTGCAGATGAAAGTATCAAATGAAGCAAAGAAACTTTATGCACATGGTGTATATAAACAAGTTTCGGAAGTCAAAAGCACAGTAGGTGCTATACCATCAAAACTGGATCGTGTGTTTGAATTAATAGACAATCACGAATTGTTTCCATTGGATATCACTTTAGAAGCTGGATTGGGTACGATTTTCGCAGCGACATACGGTGGTAGATCAGAAGCAAATTACGATGATGAAAAATTTTACGACTTAAACAAAGGTGTTGGTCCTGATACACTGGCTAGCAATCCGGATTTTGATATAGCTAATTGGAATGCCCAAGATGGTCCAGCAGATTGTTGGGATTACACTGGAAATAATCCGGATGATTACGGAATCTACGGTACTGGTCAAAAGCAATTTTTAGGAGGCCCGGTCATGTGGTATCGTAATGTCGCGAACCGGTTTGTTGAATTTGCAGAGAAGAAACGCAAAGACCACATGTGCATACTTGACCCGCTCCGCCATATATTCGTACAGGGAATCAATGGAACTGTACTGAGTGACAAAAGCAAAAATTTTAGCCAGCACGTATACTGGCCTCTGAGACATATTTATCAAAGCATCAACACGAGTTACGGTGCTGTATATGGTAATTGGGCCAAGACATTTGATGGTCAGTTAGGTCGTAATGTGTGGGTTCCGATGAGCGGGTACTTATCAGCAACATATGCCAACACTGATGCTAATTTCCAACCATGGTTCGCACCAGCTGGTTTCACACGAGGAGTGTTGAACGGTATTGCTGATATCGCAATATACCCGAAACAAAAACATCGTGACCAACTTTACAAAATCAATATCAATCCGATAGCAAATTTTCCGAATGATGGCTTCACAGTATTCGGCCAGAAAACATTACAGGCCAAGCCCAGCGCGTTTGATCGAGTCAATGTGCGTAGATTGTTCTTGTTTCTCGAGAAAGCCACTCGCGCAACAGCCAAATACTTCATTTTTGAACCCAACACACTATTCACCAGAACGCAAGTCTCAAATGTACTTGCACCGATTTTCGATCGAGCCAAAAACACACAAGGTTTGTTCGATTACTTGTTGATCTGCGACGAGAGAAACAACACACCTGATGTGATCGATCAGAACGAGATGGTGATTGATATATACATCAAGCCGGTACGAGCCGCAGAATTCATCTTGGTGAACTTCTACGCAACAAGAACCGGTCAAGACTTCAGCGAGTTAGTGTCGTAACCATAAATATTAATAACCATGCCAGACGTAAATCAAACAATAACGGACTTTTACAGAGTATCACAAGAGAAAGACTTTCAACGCGATTTTCAGTTTCGTGTGTTGAACATCCAAGGAGGAGACGGCACGTCCGTTACATTTACTGAAGATGATCTGGTGTACATTCGCACCGCTACATTACCTGGAAAGAGCATTCAAAACAAAGTTGTACCTTACATGGGATTGCAATTCAACATTCCCGGTAGTGTACAATATGATGGTTCAGCCAATTGGTCGGTACAGTTCTATTGTGATCAAGCAAGTGCCATCAGACAAACTTTTGAAAACTATTTAACAGATGTGTTTGACGACAGCACCAGCACCGGAAATTATTTCATGCCACGAGCCAATGCTATCGTGGACATGGTGCAGCTGGACACGCAACTTGAAGCAGTTGCAACATATCAGCTAGTAGGAGTGTATGCCCAGTCAGTAGGAGCTTTGAACTACAGCCCAGCAGACGGTACAGGTGACACCATGAAGTTTGATGCCACGCTAGCATACCAATACTGGCGCCGAACCACACCATAAAGTAGCGTTCCCATATAAGTAGTTATATGGGGTTTTTAGACAAGCTCGACCGGGCGGCAGCCAAGGTCAACAATTTCGCTAGCAAAGTAACTGATACTCTCGGTTTCTTCGGTGCTGATGTTGTCGGTCTAGTAGAAGGCAGAATGTTTCCATATCGTGACCATTTTCATCAGATGCTCGATCAATGGGACTTCGCGATTCCCAGCAGAAATCTATGGGTTGTGTATATCGAGCGCTTTCCAGTAGGTTTGTTTCATGAAACGAACAATCGCTCGCTTGTGAACATACTCGATTTGAACGGTGTGGGCTTGGATCCTAGTGACAAGAAATGGAAAATTTTGAAAAACGTTAAATCGTTGACACGTTATGAATATCAAGAGACACCTGGCGGGTGTGTGTTTGCTCAAGGTGTTGCCATACCAGGTGAAAATTTCAGTGTGTCACACGTGAAGCCAAACAACAATCGTGGGTTGATTCCAGGTCGTGTGGCTGGTGAGCGAAGCACACCGCAAGAGTTGATACTCGATTTCCGGGAGACTAACACGTCTTTTGTGGACAACATAGTGAGACCCTGGATTATCATGGGGAGCCATTATGGGTTCGTTGCACGTGACCCAAGTGATATAAAAAATGTTCAAACAAATGTCCACGTGTATCAACTGGGTAAAACAATGTCTGACATTCCGAATGTGCATCGTAAACACTGGACATATTACAATTGCGTGCCCACCAGAATCAATCAAGCACAGCTCACGTATGATTATGACACGGTGAACACAATAAACCAAACCATATGGTCATACACACATCATTCTGTTGAGCAATTGCCCGGGCTGCCCATGTCATTGGTGATGGATCAGATCATGGGTGGTGGTGTGATGAACATCATAGACAAAAACACTGACAATAAATTTTCAAAAACTATACGTAAATTCACAAAACCTATTGACTCGGTCAAAAACGCTGGCAAGGTTTTGAAAAATCTATTTTGATAGATAAGTGTTTAAGTGATAAACGGGTTTAGTTACAACGTGTACATTCCTAGTCTGCGTAGATCTGTCAGATATTCAGAGCTGAACAGCATGACATACATGGTCATATTGAAATACATACAAAATGACGATGATGATGGACTGGAACACATGCTTGAACATTTGATCGAGCAGCTATGTGTTGAAGAGATCAACATGAAAAAACTGACAAGACTTGACAAATATTGTATTGTGATGACCATCATCATGGTTTGTGTAGGTAACACGTTGCAATACAACATTTTATGTCCAGAGACTGACAAAGAGTATATGATAGACATCGTGCTTGGTAACATCATCTCACAGATCAACGAGATTGATGTGACCGACATGCGTGTAGATCTTGACGAACACAACTATATAACCATGACCACTCCTGGTTCCATCAGAGGATCCATAACGAACACGCTGTCTCAAGTGTGTATCAACGGTAAAACGTACGACGTGACCGGACTGACCGGCGATCAACTCAATGGATTGTTCGACAAGTTGCCGTACAACATATTCAGCGAGCTGCAACAAACATACAAAAACATAAACAAACAGTGTGACGACATAGTGTACATGCAGTACAAATCACCATACGTGAAGGATTCTCGTGAGGTGAAGTATCGATTCAACTTGTACAATGATGAGTTTTTCAAGTTCATCAAACTGTTGTTGCGTGAGGATTTGCTCAACTATTACAAGATGTACTACTCGTTGACCACCAAATTCAAGTTCGACATGACGTACATACAATCGATCACCCCGACCGAGATCAAGATGTACCTGGGCATGGTGCGTGACGATATCAAGAAAAAACAAGAACAACTCGAGCAAGCCTCAGGCAAACAAAAACAGAATCTGCCTGTCAGTGCACCTCGCAACGACATGGACAGTTGATTATCACGTGTTTGACACTATATAAATATGATGACACACACCGAAATTAGCTACGACGATCTGCTCAAGGAGTTACAAGAATATAACAACAATTCCTACATCATGATACACGTGCCATCCGTTGGACAAGCTGTCAAATTCAAACCGTTGAGTGTCAAACAACAGACCAGCATAATCACTGGCGTGTTGACATCTGATCAATCCAACAACATCTATTCGTATCAAAACGTGATCGATCGCTTGATACAAGAGAACTGTGATCCGGACGTTGTTGATCAGCTGATGATATTTGACCGTGCTTGCATCTTGATACAGCTACGATTGCACACCATAGGAGACACTATCACGGTTGGCGATCAAACATACGACTTGCAACAACACGTGGACACTTTTGCTGAACATCAATTGACTGAACAAATTTTACAGGGTGACATGTCTTACGAAGGCATCGAGGTGACATGTCAAGCACCCACGTTGAGAGTGGATCATCGAATCAACGAGATGGTGCCAGAGATATTCTCCAACACTGCAGACAAAGATTCTGTAGGAAACATATTTCTTGTGGAGCTGGCCAAGTTCATAACACACGTGAACTTCTCTGGTAACAATATTGACTTTTCCGATTTGACCCTCAAACAGCGCGTGCAAATATGCGAGATGTTGCCCATGACATTGAGTCAACAGGTGGTGCAATACATCGAGTCTGTACGTGAATTCGAACAACCGTACGTGAACATCGACACACAAGATGGCACAATAGAGATTCCTGTAGACTCACAGCTATTCAACAGATGAATAAGTACTTGTAGGAAGTACTTGTAGTGGATTCACAAACATTCAATCAGTTGCTTGATCGTTTGATCATGTATATAGACACGTTGGACGCGGAACCGACTGATGCTAAACTGGTGGTTGATTCAGTCACACAATCTCTGATGAACGTGATACCACAACCAGAGCAGATAGATTATCCAAGCATCTCACCAGAACAACCAACACAAGGTGCTGGACATGATCTGAAATACTTCAGAGGAGAACTCAAGGTGCCCACGATCGATCGAGAGCATGATGTGGAGGTGCCCATGAGCACCACGCCAAACATACCACTCCCCATGTTCGCGTTACCGTTGTTGATACCGGCGGGTGCGGGGATGGTGAGGCCCCCAGTACGGATCAAGAATCGGCGACCCAAGAGACCACGCCCGGGCACCCGACGGAACCAGAACCGGCGCACCAGGCGACCGGCGGCTCGCGCTCGACGCAAAGCGTCTCGAGCTCGCCGGCGACAAACACTGAGAGACAAGAGACGTAAAGCGAGAGTTGAAAAAGAGCAGACCCGCAAGAACGCTAAAAAGATCAATAGAAAAACAGAACGTGCTCAAAAACAACAGCAAAGAAAGAAACTCCAGGAATCTAACAAACCACCTAAACCAGAGCCAGACGGTCTACCAGACAAACTCAAACAGCAGCTTGTCGAAAAAAATCCGAAACGATTCAAGCTTGACGACTATGGTAATCTACGTGAGATAAACCCGGATGGCACCAGCAGACGCCCTGATGAAAAAGATCTAGTCAAGATACTAGACGAACTGGATTACCCTAATTTTCCCAAGGGTCTGAAAGCGCTGATCAGAGCCTGTGCAATTGCCGGAATCGCATTCACAATTTATGACATGTACCGGTTGTATGATATTTATAATAATGATGAGTTGACCAAAGATCAAAAGATCACTCGCTCTGGACCGATAATTGGAGCACTGCTAGGTGCAACTGGTGGTGCAGTGGTCGGTGGTGTGGTTGGTAGTTTCATAGGTCCATGGGGAACATTTTTAGGAGCTTTAGTCGGTGGCATTGGTGGTTCTCTAGCCGGGGATGAGTTAGGAGCACTAGTAGCTGAATACATTGTCGGTAATGAACCTCCAAAACATCCCTCCGGTAAGGATTGGGATGAACTAACACCCATGGAACTCGAGTCATGGTGGACATATCAAGCCAACAAACAACAGGAAACATTCATAGACTCGACATCAACACAACAGATGGATCCACAACCATTTCCAGATCTCAATCCACCGGAGCCACAATTCGAGTTGCTACCCATACCAGATGACACAAACGATGTTGATGTGCCGCAAACAGACTCCACAAACACACAACAACTTGACGATCTGATCTCTGTACACATACAACAGAGAAAACAACATGGACAAGAAAGACAGCAACTGATCGAGAAGATACAACAGCTAGCATGAACCAACAAAAATTCATAAACCTTCTCGGATCATTACAAAGACACATCGACAATCGATTGTCTAAACGTGATGTGCAAAACGATCAGCTGGCTGATCAATTGTCGAACAGAGTGGTTTCTGCTGTCAAATCAACAACCGAATTAGCAGAGGACAAAATAAGCAGAATCAATGTTGTACCAGACAAACCACGTGATGTGTACATGATAAAACCTGGTCACTTGAACTCGATAAACATTCAGTTCCCAGAAAAGAAACCATTTGTCATACCTCTGGATATTAAATCTGCAACTCCAACTGGTGGCTTTGGATTGCCTCTGCTTGCTGGTTTACCATTTTTACCTGGAGGTTCACTACCTCCGTCAGGACCAAGTCAGGTACAACAGCCGCTGATACGACCTCCTGCTCCATCACCTAGACCTACACCTAATCAGAGACAAACTAGACCGATAGCAGTTGATACTAAAAAACCTACCGTACAAGACGAAAAACAAAAGACAAAACCTATACAACAAAAACAAGAAAAACCTCAAAGACGCACAATACTACCAGAACCAAAGAAGTTACCGGTTGAGAAACCAAAGGAGACACCAAAGAAGGTACCAGTGGAAGAACCAGAAAAGGTACCAAAGAAGGTGCCAGTGGAAGAACCAAAGAAGGTACCAGTAGAAGAACCAAAGAAGGTACCAGTAGAAGAACCAGAAAAGGTACCAAAGAAGGTGCCAGTAGAAGAACCAAAGAAGACACCTAAGAAAACACCGGTTGTGGACCCGAAGAAAAAACCCGGACCAAAAGCTGATCCTCCCAAACCAATTGAAATTAAAAAATTTCCGGGTGGACCAAAAATAATCGAGGTCAAGCCAAGCGATGCACCTGATATAACAGGGCCTAGAGTGACACCAAAAAAACCATCTGCTGTACCCGATCTTGAGGATTTTATACGTGATACACCATCTAGGACACCATCTCCATGGGATGCGCGTTCATCACCGGAGATGAGCTCGTTCATGAGAAGAATTTCTGATCAGAGTGTTTCAACGCATAGCCGTTTATCAAAGCCTGGTGCACCAAAAAAGCTGAAGCCATTGAAACTGTCACAACCTCCAAAGATGGTGATGTTCAACGCAGTCACTGGCGCTGGTGTTGAACTGTATTTTTTCACGCTGAGCTGGTTAGTCACCACAATTGAACATAAACAAATACATGATGAGCAAAAGAAACAGATACGATTGTCACATGAATATCAAATATATTTTCTTGAGACATTATCGAACAAACCCATCATGCTGAGTCAAATTGATCGACGAGTAGCTAAATTGACCGGGGCAAACAAACCTGGTGCGATCAAACAGCCTACTGAGCAAATGTACTCATCAGCAAGAGAACAAGTTATTGCCAGTGAACACCGCGCGCGTTTTGATGAATACTATGATAAAATTTTTATGCCGGTTGCTGGTAAAAATTACATGTTGGAGCTCATGACAGACCCATTTCGTAATTTTCAGCAAAATGCAGCTCTCGAAACACTGATCGACCAGCACCCAGACACATGGTATCAGGTACATGAATATTGGGTGCCACCTGAAGCATTACCCGGTGTCGAAAAACCTTGGACACCAGATAAAAAACCGATCAACACGATTGATGATGCAGAGTTTTATTTTCAACAACAAGTGATACCCATGCTCAAACAGCTAGGAGATAGAGATTTCATAACAGATACAGAACAAGCAGTCAAAGACAGAAGAGCTCGTCGAATCAAATCCGGGTTGCGAGTAGATGTTGAAGCTGCTGGTGAGGTGCTGGTACCTGGAAAAGACAACAAAGATCTACCGACAATACGAGAGTACAATCGAAACAAAGGCATGTCAAATTTACAGGCAGCAACACATCAATCGATACTGGATCAAATAGACATGATCGCTGCCACGTCATCTTCAGATGAAACTAACACACAATACAACAAAATAAAACCACCAAAATCCACGTTTGACAGTTATGATCAATATGACATGCCAAATGTGGATGTGGCTTAAATAATTATAATATGGACGAGACCACAAATTATGATCAGATACAGCAATTGATATCCAGACTGGATCAAAAAGTCGCGGAAATAAATGCTACCCGAACTGATCCTTCTGTCATAGCCAGTCAAATCACATCCAATTTGCAAGGTTTCGTCGGTGTGGTGATAAGCAATTTCCTGTCTAAAAAGAAAGAGGAAGAAGAAGAGCTCAAACGTCCTCGTGAGATGATCCAACCGGTTATTCCAATTGACATCGTGAGCGTGTCACCAGGTGCTGCTGGTCAGATAGCAGCAGCGTTAGAAGCAGCTGGCATTGGAAAATACAACATCAAGATCAATCAAATCAACCAACAATCCGAAGGTGATTCAGGTGGCATGTTCTCTTCGATTATTGGAATGGTGATGAAAGTTGTCGGTTGGGTCGCAACAAATCTAGCAGCGTTGCTCATGAGACTAGGTCCATTGTTGTTACCGCTGGCAGCCGGCGCCACAGCAATTGGTGTGGGCATGTTGTTTGCAGATGAAATTTCTGAGCTAATGGGATGGGCAGAGAACCCTGAACAGGCGTTACAGGGTGACAAAGCAATTTCAACACAATCAAACATCGATTTTAAATCGATCAGTGAAACAGATGACTTTGAAAGATCGATGGAGGATTCTGCACCTGGTACACCACTGGAAAGATTCTTCGAGACAGAAACTGGTGATGAGTATATACAACAGATAGAATCACGAGTCGAGGGAGCAGAAGAAAGTCGAGCTCGTATGGAAACAACCATGCAAATGGCCGGTGAGCAATTTGATCAGTTGTACGATGTAGACACGATTGAAGAAAAATCCGGTGGTAAAGTAACGGGTCAACAGTTACGGCAAGAGTATATCAAAGCAGCAGTTGCAGGTGATCTGAACGTAGAGAAGCTACAGAACACTGCCATGTATTTGTCAGGTGAAGGGTCAACACAGGACAAAGTATCTGGCGCGATTGACCGGATCAATCAAGATCGTGAGAAAATGTCACTGACTCAAGCTGAGCAACAGATCGTGGTTCAACAAGCCAATTCTGGTGCACAGTCGATGGACCAATATTTCAAGAGCGAGCAATACGTTAACAACCTGGTGCAAAACAGCGATGAAATCACCAAGATGCAATACAACATGTTACAACAAAAGTCACAGACTTTCGCAGTACCAGACACATCACCGCCGGCACCTGCGAGTGACACTCTGGAACTACCGGATGCACCTATCATATCATCACCACAAGCTGATACCGACAAAGTGTCACACCTAGCTGAATTGATAGACTTGAGCAATCAAGAGCTACAACAAGGCAATCAACAACTAGCATCTATTTACGAAGCATTGCAAACATTACCAGACCAATCATCATCACAAACAAACAACATTTCAACACAATCTGAAACTGATGATCCATTCAATGTTGAATTGGTGCGTTCCATGGTGTCGTGAACGTCAGTGTAAAACGAGTATCCACTCATAAATATACATATGAACCCACTGTTTAAACTTGTTGAGATTACCGCAGCTAACCAGCTTGGATCATTTTTCAACATGCCAAACGATCAAACCTTTGGCCCAGCACCAAAAATTGTACCGTATGGTAGCAGAGGTGATGGAGAAGACCAGGCAATAGAAAACAAAAATCTTTCGAAATACCTGACAACCGTCAATGTGACAAACGAGTATCCATGGACAAACGCCCCTAGACTTGTATCAACCACACCAGACAGTCATTTGAACGCTCGATACGATGTGCCTAGTTTGGAACTCAGAGAAGAATCAATTCAATTGAATCCAGCGTTCAACAACCTCGCACGGAATTTATACATCGCCGCTGATAACGCACAGCAGCTCTCAGACGTTTACAGTAGTATCAATAAAAATTATGGTACAGCAGTCCAAACCGGTGTGAATGCTTTCCTGGCCAGTCGAGCTGCATCATTACTCGGAGCCGGAACTACCGGTACCGCTTTAGCAGCAATCGCGGGTGGGGCTGTAGGTTACACCAACGCTGATGAGATCATATCTGATCAGTTAAATAAGGTTACAGGTTTTGTGAAAGACTTCAAGGATGATTATCTTGGTGATCCATCAGCAGCATCTAACCGTTATGGTCCACGCACGCGTTTTCAGCCATATCATTACTCGACAACAACTCAAGGAAATGATCGCTACTTGGCACCATATCAAGACATATATTCGACTAAATTGACCGGTTGGAGATACAAGTTTCCATATCTTGAGGATCAGCAGCGCAGCAACGCATCAGCTTTTGGTGCTCAAGGATTGGCGATTGGTGGTCTTGTTGAAAAGGCGCGAAAATTGACAACAGCATTTGGTGAGCTGTTCTCACCTGGTGTGTATATAGACACCGCGCAAAATTTTCAATTCACTGGACTGGAAAAAAGCTATTCATGCAGCTTTCCGTTGTTGAACACAGTTGATCAGTACGACATCATACGAAACTGGCAGCTGTTGTTCTTGTTGACATATCAAAACAGGCCAAATCGAATCGATCGTGTGCAAATCGCACCGCCGAAAATATATGAAGCCATGATACCAGGTGTGTGGTACTGTCGACATGCTTACATAAGCAATTTGTCTGTTGATTTTGTGGGTAACAGAAGAAAAATGACATTGCATGTACCTATAGATAAGTTCACCACTAATAACTCTGCTGGTCAATCCAGAGGCAGTCTGCTCGATCGAGCCGTTGATGCTGTCGGAGATTTTATAAAAGACAAATTCACAAGTGCATTTGAAGAAGTGACCGGAATTGACATCACCCCGGACAGTCGAGTTGCCAGTCGAAACGGATTGGAAATAAACGGTGACACGATAGCTGTCACAACAATCATACCTGATGCATATCAAGTGAACATGACATTACGAGAGCTGGTACCGGAATCTCAAAACACCATGTTTGCAGCGATTCGGAAACCTAACACCATCACTGTTACAACAGGTGACACGGAACCTTTTAGTCCAACACTACCTATGAATGGTCAAAAATTCCCAAAAGGTAAAAAACCGAAGAACTCAAATCCATCATCACCTTTTAATTTTCCATCTCAAGAAGCTGACTTTTATTTCCAAGATTCGACTAGTACAGCTCCACCACAATTTAAGCCACCGAGTTAAGACATGACAGACATAACAACCAGAGGTGAATATCAGCAAAAAATTCGAGAATTACCAGATCTTGAGTCGTATGATTTTGAGAACATTTTCAAATTGTGTTTCGATCCGGACAAATCAGCATATTTTTACAACATAATCAAAACTGTAAACATGCCTAACACCATAGACCGGTCGTTGTTCATGATACACACTGCACACGCACAACAATCCATGACAGCTTTGAGTTATTCTATTTATGGTACACCGAAACTCTGGTGGTTGATATGCGTGGTGAACAATATATCTAATCCTGTACAATTCATCCCTGCAGGTGCAGCTGTCAAAGTGATCAAACCACGGCATGTGTCATATGTTGTCGATTTGATCAAGCAGAATCTAGTCGATTGACATGTCTACCGGTAGTATTAACAACACGGCAACGTTTTCAGACACGCGCACGTTTGATTTCACATGCTCGTTACAGAATGGAGAAACTGCTGTTGAGATAAGAAAAGATGCCATCATGGACCTCGTGATAGAAGACACAACCATGAACTGGTACGTGAGAGGTTATATAGACATCATGAACCCACGCGGAGCGCTTGAGGCCAGTATAGCTAATATTCAAGATTACACGCGTGAGACATATATTTTCCGAAACGATTCAACCGATTTTTTAGACTTAAGAATGTGTCCCAATCTTGCTTCACTGGATGACACGACCACCACCATACATGATGATTTTTACGTGATGCATTATCGTTTGTCAGTATATTCTGTCAAGGACATAACATCTACATCAGGTGGCGACAAAAAGATAAAAAGGCTGTTTTTTGTGGATTACAGATACTTGCTGTTTTCAAAACTCAACAGCACGTTCACAACATCTGCGTATCTTACAGGAGCAGTGGCGCAACTTGACGATCGTGATCGAGAGATACCATCTGGTGATGCGATCAAAAATTTAATCACCGAGTCATTACCAGATGAACAAATTTTCAGCCCGTCATGGGAGTCTGGTTCGAGCCGTATCGAGTTCACTTCACCAGCAAACAACAGATGTATTGACGATCTAGACGAGCTTGTGAACATGCATGTGAGTGACGATGTATCAGGCAATCAACCTTGTATTTTACATTTGGATCGCGCCACATCTACGTGGAGCATGGTACCACTTAGCACGTTATTTGATTATGCGGTACAAAAAACAACCAAAGGAATTGCCACACAATATGTACCAGGCATCTGGCAGACAGAACAATTCGTCATTGGCCGTGATGTTGGATTTGAAGAACGTGACTCTGTCAATCTGAACGAAAAAATTCGTACACCACAGACAAATAGCCTGTATATAAATTACAATTTCGGTACATCGAGCAACATAGAAAATTATAGATTTGTCGAGATGCATGGTGACATGAATCAAACATTGTTCACCACCCACCCGGTGCATCAAAACAACATTCGTACCAAACAGTTCATGATCAACATGTCGACAGCCAACACATCAGCATTGACATCCATGCTCAAAAAACAAGTTGTTGACAACATGATAGTGGATCAAAGCACCATTGATGATGTTCCGTTGAGTGTCAACGTTGATCCCACACGATATCAAAACAGAACATTGGAGCATGTGTACGTGAACAGCGATTTATACTCGTCAATGTTGTCGTCTGGTCGTAACAATTTGCTCAAGAAAATTTTGTTTCAAAGCAACGCTATAGAATTCACAGTACCTGGTGAAACAACACGACGTGCAACTCGGTTCATCTCTGTGCAGTCCAATAAAACCTCTGGTACACACGAGAACAAATACAATGATAAGGTTGAAGGCCAGTATCTTGTGATTGGAGTCACGCACAGAATCAAGAACAACACATACACCAACAAAATTGTAGGGGTCAAGCCATACAATTTTGCACATAATTTTGCATCAGACAAGGCAATCATGGAGACATACACAAATGAACAAGGTTAAAAAGACACATTTACCAGCACTCGTTGACACACAACTGGTCAATAGCACACGTTTTCTAGGCACATTGGAGACATTGCAGCAAAATATTCTTGAATTTGCTGATTTTATCAATTATTATTGTGTAGGTTCAATCAATCGTACAAATAAGCAGTTACATGAACCCGTGAGCCATCAAGTTCAGTTCTTCAAGGATCTGAATGACAAGGCATTACAAATAAAGGACAACAAAAAAGGTGTGTTCAATGAAACATACTTAAAAGATCAGCAAACTGAGTATGACGATCTGCCAGAACAATTTGGATTAGACGATATTCCATACAACAACACCGAGTTTATAGTGTATTGGGTTGAGAAGTACCGTACATCACATGATTTAATCAAAAAATTGTTGCATGATGCTGACATGTTACCCAAAGAAAACGAGAATGGTGAGTACAATACTGAAAATGTATACTTCAACGACTTCAGCGAGAGCATGTACTCGTTGAAATCAACAACACTGTATAACGCCCCACGTGAATCTTTACCGATTTGGGATGTGAAATGCACTTTGGTCAAAGAGATGGGCGGAAAACACACCATTCCTAATCAATACACAAGCACATCTGTGTACAACATACATAAAGATGTGCAATATCTTGCCAACATGTCGAGTAGAACCACAACAACCATGTTTAGAAACAACATGAAGAACATTTTAGACTGTGTGTCAGTAGATCAACGCATCGAAAACGAAGAAACCGGTGAATTGACCCTCAAATCTGTAAAAATAACAGATTCGAAGCAGTCTCATGGCGGTAATCTAGTGGCAGATTCATTTCACACCAGTAGAATGTGGCAAAACGCCGAGCCACTGGCACGTATCGTTGTTGAGACACTGTCCAACATGTCGTATGTGCTCAATTATATGGATAAAAATTTAAGAGACAACATGCAAACATGGGGACAATTCAAAACCAAATCGATTATTGAAAACACAACCGAGTATGTCGATCTGTTACACGACACAATTGAAATAACTCTTGAGGAACTACCAGGTACTAGTCGGACAATTGAGGAGGTTCTTGGTTGACGTCATCGTCTTGTGTGACATCAACAATTTTTGCATCCTCGATCAGTTTGTCAAGCATCTCTTCTCTTGTCAAAGACAGTTGATTGTTGTGTTCTGCTTCCAATAATTGATGTTTTGCAGCAATATCAAGCTGTTTTAGCTTGGTCGATGTGTCACTTTTCTTGTCTTGTACAAGAATCTTGCTCAAAGTGTCAATACTTGATGTGGTTGCTTTCAATAGCTCTGCTAAAGAGCTGACACCATCAGCATCTGGGGCACATTGCACGTATTGCTTGACGGTACCTACCATGTCTATACTGTCTTGAATCAATTTTCCGGTGCTATTCAGTATAAAATCTTCTAATTCCTCTGGTTTGAGCTTAAAATCTTCATTTTTATTAGCAGCTTTTACATCTGCATGATTATCCTTCAATTGACTTATCAAATCATCAACACTCTCAGAGATATCTTCATCTTCTGGTAAAAAATCATCATTTGAATCTTCATCCATGCAAATACTTATCTAGAAACGTTGAATATCAAGAGACATACTATATAATAGCGTTATGATAACAGTAAATGTGACAGGACATGGGTCGTTTGTTATTGATAGTGGCAAACTTAATGAGCTTTTGAAGTGGTTGAACAATAACTCGATGCAAGTTGAGGTAAACAAGAGACCATTACACTCAAATGATACATTATTGAATGAATGAGGCATGATTGAGATAAAATTAAAGAAAACTCACCCGGATGCGGTGTTACCACAAGCGAATAATCCTGATACCGGTACAGGTGACACGGGCTTCGATCTAGTCGCTGTGGAAAACACTGTGATACCCGCTGGTAAAAGCAACGTTGTACCTGTAGGTTTAACATTAGCAGATATAACACCAGGATATTGGATACGTATCGAGCCTCGAAGCGGTCTGGGCTTCAAGCACAGTATACAACCACATTTAGGTGTTATAGACAACGGATATAGAGGTGACTTAGCTGTGAAATTGTATAATTTTGGTAACACGAGTGAACATAGAGTGAAAAAAGGTGACAAAATAGCACAACTTGTCGTGTATGAATTGTTACAACCCGTATTTTCGTTCACAGACACGGTTACAGAGTCTACTAGAGGTGACAAAGGCTTCGGCTCATCAGATCAAGAGTATAATACTGTGCCATTCAAGCATAAAAAAGATGTATCGCCATATAAAATCAAACAAACAGACGATAATTGGAATTATGAAAATGTATATTATAATGGCATTGAGTATATACCTAATCCTATGAAAGTAGACCAGTCAGATCCAGATTTCATACCAGATACACCAGATAGTGTATCAACTTCAGACGGATCAACAACGTACACAGCAGAAAATGTTTGAGGATCTATGGATCGAGAAGTACCGCCCGGGTACTTTTGATGATATTGTGTTATCTGACAGAAATCGTGAACTTTTAACCAGTATAACAGCACAAAAGAGCATACCAAACTTGTTGTTCGCTGGTAAACCAGGCATAGGTAAAACGTCATTGGCTAAGATACTTGTGAATGACGTGTTGAAGTGTCAGTACCTGTATATAAACGCGAGTGATGAGAATGGTATTGATACTATCCGGACCAAGGTGACCAATTTCAGCAAGATACGCAGCATCGATGGAGCTATAAAGGTGATAATCCTTGACGAGGTTGATGGTCTCACAATAGATGCACAACGAGCATTGAGAAACACAATGGAAGAGTACAGTCAATACGTGCGATTCATACTAACAGCCAATTTTAATCACAAAGTTATACCTCCATTGCAGAGTAGATGTCAAAGTTTCGATTTGACACCTGATATAACCAGTTATACAAACAGGGTCGAGCAGATACTAGCTAGTGAATCAGTCAAACATGAGGAAATAAACACGTTGGTCAAGAGATTCTATCCAGATTTACGTAAATGTGTTAATGAATTACAGAAGCTAAGTGTTGATGGTGTGTTAAAACCAATTGATAGTAAAAATTTACATGAATTGACGCAGAATATACTGCTACTAATTAGAAACAAGAAGACGTTTCAGGCACGAAAGTTTGTTATAAACAAAGAATCTGAGTTTGGTAGTGACTATCAAGTGCTACTCAAGAATCTTTTCGAGGATATCGATAAAGAGACAATAGATACCGGAAAAAAGAGAGAGTGTCTGCTCACCGTAAGTGAGTATATGTACAGATCTGCTTTTGTACTAGATCAAGAAATAAACTTTTATAGCTGTATACTGGCTATAAGTCGAATAATTTAAAATCCTTGCATGTACACCTTGGTGCTGAAGTTGTCAACAGGTGCAGGTGTGTGATCTTGTTTGGTATCAGAGGTGGGTAATGATTTATTACCGTCGTTCACACCTGTTTGATCGTACGGATTCATGGGATCAGCCGAGTTCTCTTGTTTGATCTCTTGTGGTTCAGCTTGTGTTGGGTCATCACCACGTTGACTGTCCGGAATATCTGGTAGATTGATACCTTGTTCACTGTATTCGAGTATTTCAGATGGTACTGTAATGAAATCCATGAACATCCCCGGAGCTTTCTCGCGTACGATGTCACAATAGAAGTCATCCGCCATGTGCCCTATCTGTTGAGCACCTCCACTGACCGCAGGTCGTAATGGTTTGATGCAACTCACGCGAATATTTTCATCACACTCTGTAAACTCCTTGAGTTTGGCAAGCACAATCTCGGGTTGCTTCTTCGCCCAGTCACAACTCATCGCGTTTGATTTGAATTTGACTATATCTCCAGTTAAAAATCCACCACTTTGAAATCTCGTGATGTTGCTTTCTAGTAATGTGTCGAACTTATTCATTTTTATTATTTATAAAAAAACCTTTCGATAAGTATTTATATGTCGAATATTAATTTAACAACGTTGAATACAGGTGATGGTCAAAATACAACATATCGGGATTTGGCTCTAGATATGGCAGTTGAAGTCAATACATTGTCTAGGAATTTGTATCGCTCTGAAAATGTAACAGATATAAAGATGAGTAGAGATGAGGCTGCAATTCAAAATTCATTAATCAACATTTTCAACACTGTACCAGGACAAAAATTACTGACACCTGAGTTTGGTTTAGACTTGAGACAGTATTTGTTTGAGCCATTGTCGGAAGATATAGCTCAAAACATTGGTGAAACAATAGTTTCCGGGCTGAAAAGCTGGGAACCCCGGGTTATCCTGCAGCGAGTCAACATAACACCCGATTTTGATCAAAATCAATACATTATATCTTTGTATATCGCGATTCCTACACTAAATATTTCAGAAGCACAATACACAGGTGTGTTGAACACTGAAGGTTTTGTTTTCAGAATAACAGATGAGCAGTAAATTTACAGATTTTAATTTAGACACTAACGCGTACGCGGCTTTTGATGCTACAAGCCTGAGAGACTTGATAATTGACCGGTTGAACAAAGACAACATATTTACAGATCAGATTTTTCAAGGCAGCAATCTATCATCGGTCATAGATATTGTAGCATATTCATATCATGTTTTGTTATTCTATTTGAACAAGACATCAAGCGAAGCAATGTTCACCGATTCTGTGATATATGAAAATATGAACCGCATTGTGAAGCTTTTGAATTACAAACCGGTTGGATATAGATCATCAACATGTACTTTTGAATGCACAACAACCATTTCCTCCGGTACATATACAATACCACGGTACTCATTTGTAGATGCTGATGGTGTTATCTTTTCAACACGCGAGGACATACCTTTTGATGCATCATCAACGACAGATATTGCAACAAGCACTAGCAAATACATTTTATATCAAGGTAAATATCAAGAATACCCTGTACAGACCGCAGCTGGTGAGAAATTCGAAGTTATTACCATGGCTCTAGACAGATCAGTACTGGTAGACCATCATAGTATAGATGTATATGTACGTTCAGCTGCAACTGGTAGGATAACACAATGGACCGAGACGGATTCATTATTTTTAAACAGTAAGGACGATCAAAACTACGAGCTTCGATTGAATGAAAATTATAGATACGAAATAAAGTTTGGTGATGACGTGAATGGTAAAAAGTTACAGTCTGAAGACCAAGTTTTTGTGTATTATGTCAAGAGTGATGGAGCCACCGGAATAATCGGTCCGGGAAAACTGAAAAACAAAAATTTTGCATTATTCTCAACCAATCAATTTTCGATAATCAAGAACAACATCGAGCAAGAGAAAACAAATTATCTTACATTGAATGATGTTACTAAAATATCACTTGATAATCAAGTCACATCAACAGATCCGCAGCAATATGAGTCAGTTGATGAGATAAGACAATCAGCTCCCGGGTTTTTATCACATCAAAACCGATTGATCACAAGCAATGATTTTGAAAACTATGTCAGTACCACATATGGTAATATCATCGTTGATGTTAAAGCCATGAACAACAAGACATACATTGACCAATACATAAAATACCTTGCTGATGATCTAAACTTGCAAAAACCGGTTTTGGAATCTAGATTATTGGTGAATCATATCGATTTTGCCAGCTCGTCAACATTTAACAACATTTATATGTTTGTTGTACCCAGGCTAGAGGTCAAAAAATCACTAGTCAAGCAATCTAACTTTTTATCAGTTGCGCAAAAGGAGAATATACGCAACGGTATTGAAAGTGTCAAGAGTTTAGGTTTGGAGCCTGTGTTTGTAGATCCGGTCTATGTGGCATTTGATATTTGCGCCGGTTCAACACAGGTAGAGCCTTCTTCTGAACTAGTTGGTAAATCAAAAATACATGTTGTTAGAAATCCATCAGTTCCACGTGATGTTGCTCAGTTAAAGTTAGAGGTGATGAGTAAATTGACAACGTACTTCAAGCATTCACAGTTGTCTCTCGGTCAGCTGGTAAATATATCAGAATTACATAATAATATTTTGTCTATACCAGGTGTTGAGAGTGTTTATACAGCATCAGAAGATACAAAAACAAACGGCTTGAGTTTTGCTGTGTGGAACCCAGTATATGAACAGGATTTTAACATATATAATCAAAATTTTACATTACCAAACTTTAAATTTCCGTATTTATATGATCTAGATCAGCTGAGCTCACGTGTTGTGATCGAAACATGAGCTTACCCACACTAACACCAACATATTTCGACATCGAAATTGTAAAAGACGGTGTACCGACTGGTCGATATATAAACAGGGGTACAGCATTACCAGATAAGGATAGTGATTACAAGGTTTCAAACTCACCTAAATATGATTCTCGCTTGACAGAGGATCAGTTCTTGTATTGTGTACCTGGTATACAATATAAATTTTCAGCAAACCGGAGTATAGATAAAAATTTAGAAGAATATAAAACAGACGATCGGGCGGATAACTTTACATATAGAATATCTAAAAATAATATTGTATGGGAATTTGGAGACGGTACAACCTCAACAGAGTATGAACCAACACACACGTTTGACACAGCCGGTGAATTTACAATACGGGTGATATTGTATGATATGAATGGTATTCCACGTAGAAATGTTTATACATACACTCTGGTGATGAGAAACTATTTAAATGACGAGGTTATTTGGGATTCACCGCGACTGAGAGACATAGGTATAGAGTATGCAATAGTATCCATACCATTCAAAACCAAATTGAGGAAAACAGTCAGTTGGCAAAATTTAAAAACTCTCGATACAATAACCATGTATGCTAGCGGTTCCAATTCAATTCCCGGTGTACAAAAAAACTTTATGAAAAACAAATACGCACATCTACAAAAGACATGGCGATTTGTTGAAGATCTCGAAGATCCTGTACCTTTAGACCAAATAAATGTTGATGACAAGGATGTGTACGTTCGATCATCTGTTGATCAAATGCTGTACCCTCGGAACACATTAGAAGCAGCTGCTCATCCCACATACATGCAACTACTCATTGACAATTCATTAGATGATGTGAGTGAAACAACAATGATAGGCACCTCTGGGCACAAAGATGTCTATTATATAGACGACACTGCAAAAAATTATCTGTCACGTGATCTTGAACCAGTGTTTTTATTCGCAGCACTCTCTTCAACTGGTGATTATGGCGAGGGTATTGAAACACCAACCGATGTCATGCCGGTGAAAGTGACATACCAACCGGCTACTAGCATGAGAATTAGTACCAACGGTATGCGAACATTCGCATTTAGTGAAACTCTTTTTGTAGATAGTGAATATACTCTAAATATCGCGGCACTGAGTGAATATAACGTGATACTCAAGAGTGATTACGAACAATTTCGGATGCAGACATCATACGGTCAGTTACAACCATACGAAATGTCAATACAAATTGTAGATGATAACACATATCAACCTATTGATGTTGATATTGTGGAGAGAGATTTAGGTCTCACAACACACGGTTCCGGTAATGTAATAATCAATCCGAAACAAACAACGGATTCCGCGAAATTAAAAGCTAGTGTCAAGTTGATTGACCCACCATACAGTCCAATCGATACAAATGTGTATGTATTGACTGATATGCATGATGTTAAAGCAAGATTTTTAGTTCCAGGCTTTGCGGACCCGAAAAATCCGTTAGGAGCCAAGTATGGTACATTAGCAGACAACACATATGTGGCTGCTGTTGATAGCCCCACGTTGACAAGTCGATTGAATGACACAGACTTGCCGCATAGCTGTTTCGCAGTCGCGGTTGACCCAGGAAGGAATGTGGTTTATATCGCCAACGAATCAAATGATACAATATCCAAGTACAGCCGTTCCGGTGAATTGTTGAATGATGAATTGCCGCTGTACATACCTAAATTGATCTGTCAATCTGGTGTTTTGAATCAACAGAAATTTCGATATGATGAGCGTGATGGTGACAGTATTCTAGATTACATATATGGTGCAATGATTCAGCTCCCGAGACGTTTTGAAGCCACGGCTGGTGAGTCATGCGATCGTTTCGATTTGAATATTGACACGCTCAAAGCAATGTCACCATCGTCGCTTGCTATAGATCATGACGGTAACATCTGGGTAACATTGATAGACGGAGGCATGACCGTCAAAATAACATCAGGTACTGATGGTGAACACCGAGTAACAGCCATCGCACTACCACAAGATGCATCCGCAAATGTTGAGTCAAGCATTGATAACGGAGTTGCTAAACGAACCGCTAGCGGTGAAATGTTTTGGATGCCTTCCAAGGTTGTGACAGACATGAAAAATGATATATGGGTCAGTTACACTAACACCGAGAACATAAAATTGATAAAATATGATGGTCGTCCATCACTTGATCAAAATGGCGAAATTGTATATAACATGAACCAGCTAGCATGTATTGATTCATTCCCTGTCGGTACCCATCTTGATGACATGATAATTGACCCATACAACAATCTGTGGGTGTCAAACGCAACAAGTGAATCGAAACGACTAGATCCTGACACTGGTGACGTAATAAAGACCGGAGGTGGTGTATATCATATCGAGAACACCCAAAATCCAACAATTGCGAGATACATTGAAACATTTAACGAACATCCAAATTCAACAAATCAAGAATTGTTTGACAAGCCAACAGCCATGGCCATCGATTTGACAGACACGCTGTATGTCGCCACAAATGGAAGTAGTGTTGTGAGAATAGACATTAACACGTACAAAACAGACAGAATATTTTACGGTGGAAAGAGCTGGTCTCAGAATGATGCATCAGCATTACGTGTACCGTATAACGATATCAGAGGAAGAGTATCTGCAATTGATGCTATAGGTGTCAATTCGGACAACAGATTGCTCATCATGAACAATGTGGAAAAGAAATTATATTCATATGTTTGTCCTTCAGAAAGAGAAAAAACATCCGATGTACTAGACCTAGATGATTATGCACTTGAAGGTGTTGTTTGTGATTTTTCAAATGACGAAACAGCAACTGTATTACAAGGCGCTGGTGACTGGACCGGGATGAGGTGGATTCAGAAATATATGAAACTTTTTCCAGCTAACCGTGTGTTGACTGGTGAGGTTGATCTGAGAGTATCAGATCCAGGCTCAAACGATATCGTCGTACAGAACGAAAACCACGACGCATCTCAATCCATTATAGATTACACGTTGCAAGACACAATAAATAGTAAAGATAATTTATTATACTGGTTTTTCAAGCAGATTGTGGGGGATATTGATAGCGATGTTGAAACATTGGGTAAAGTTGTTTACAGCAAGATAGCGAATTTCGTGCCAAATACAACAGATATAGACACATGTAATGCTGCTCAGTTGAGATCTATAGCGACACAGATAGGATGTGACATTAAGGGGTTCAATTACACGTATCCAGGTTCTATACAAAGACTAGTTGACATTTTATCAATAAAATATTCAACATTATTTGGATCACGTGACCAAACAGGTTTTCAATTAACAAAAAACGGTTACGCAAACAGTTTCAATCATGGACGAAACGTAAAACCTGACCCTATTGCTGATTATGATAATTATACAATTAGAGTTGGTAATAGAATTGTCGCTCGTGAACTCTACAATAATAACAACACCATAATCGAACCAATGGCAATAGCTGGTGACGTGACAGATCCAAATTACAGCACATTACACGGGGGTTTGTCCGCATATGATCTAAATTTATATAATGTTATTGATACTACCACGGGTAAACCTACAGGTAGAAACTGGAACTGGGGCTTATCACACCCGAATGATGAAAGTGTATTCTTGTATTATGATTTTTATGAATATGTTAGTGATTCAAACTACAGTAATGAAAACTTCACGCAGCTTGCTGGTGTTATAGATTGGAATAACAATCAAACGACAGTAAATGAAGACTCGACATTATCAGACTGGCAAAACGATGGAGGTTTGGTTGAGATGATAATTGATAAAAAGCTAAGAAAAGGACTGAACCTAATGTCATGACAAGTATCAACTACAAAAATTACAACACATCACAAAGCATAGTAAATCAACAAGATGCTGTTGAGATAACTGGAGCTCAAGACAAAAACGAACCATTCACATTCTTACAATGGGCAAATTTATCAAGTATATCTGATAAAAATTCTGATGTAGCCAAGCAACTGTATAACAAATATTTAACAGAATGGTCAGCAATCAAATCTGGTGATCTGAACAAATCTACCCAATCAGTCACAGAAATGTTTTCAAATTTCTTGAAACAACTACCCGCTGACACAACTGAAGACGAGTCAAGATACATAAACAACATCGACTATAGTGACAAATATGAAGTTGAATCGGCGATCAAATTTTTTGTGTCAAAATTGAAAAAAGTTTCCAATGAAATTGGCAACAACCGGCAGTCAGTTGCATTTCAAACAACACGTAACAGTATTCGAGGAACAAAATCCGGTTCGGCGTTACTTATAAAGGATATGTTGATACGAGTGTTGCGAGATGAGGATTTTATCTCTGACAAAATCATATCACCTGCTGACAAACAGAAAATTATCGATCAGATACAAGTGACTGTTACGGAATTGTATGATAGCAAAACGACCGGTACTGACAATACAGAAAATGATACAAACATTGTCAATCAAAAGGTTGAACAAAAAATTGAGTATGATCCTTACATTTTTATAGACACGGAAATCGCCACAGTAAATTTACTTGACAGTTATGGTACTATTTTGTCTGATACAGTCAGTACGGTAACAACAAACAATCAAAATGAAATTGCTTTAAATTTTACACCAGATCTAAACACTGTACAAAATTTACCCAGCAGTGAATTTGTTGATTATAACAAAACAACATTGAATATTGATTCAATGATAAAAATTGTACCGCAGTTGATGTCGTCGAGAGTGGATTACGTCAACACATCAACCTTATCCGCTGTTGAGACAGGTGAGCTGTTCGATTCGAGAAAAAATCTCAATAGATTGAGTTCGACATTGCATCCATCTATAGATATATTTGAAAACACAAGTGTGAATCGTGTAACAACGGTTGGTAACTTCTACACACCAGCCAAGCTAGGTTTGTTGAAATATTACAGTTTTGATTTCACGCCAGAAATATTAAACGAGCATCTTGAGAAAGATAAAATTTATACACATACTAATCTATCTGATAGTGGTTCTAATTTTAATAAAATACCGGTTGATTATTATGAAGATTTCACCATGGTCAAAAACAGTACAGTTGAATCTGGTCGTCCGGGTGAAATTTCACATGATCTATTGAAAATACCTAGATTCCACAATTATCAATCTCGCGAACAAACTAATGTTTTTTCACAAGAAGGTGTATCACGTAAAGATGATAGCTTCGATTTCTGGACCGGGGATGTTGATGATGTGTGGGCCAATCAAGACGTATTTGAACTCGAAGCTGAAAATATATTTAATATAGACGATCGACAACAAACAATGTTTGCTAATGTCGGTCATATGTACAAATGGAAAACTGATGCACATGGAAATGAATTTGGTGTGCTGAAGAAAATCGCACCTTTCCCTGGTTTGACGCTTGAAGACCTAAAGGACCCGGATCCAACTTCTGGTTGTTACATAATGGATGGTGATCTGTTTAAAGACGGATCAACACGTGAAATAACAACATATGAATATACTGTCAACGAATCTTCTGGTAATTTGTTTACCAATCTACCATTTTCAAGAGTCGCAAATGGTATGTTTTTCTCCCGTGTTGATTGTGTATTTGAAGAACCAGAACCAGAAACACTTGTAATAGACATACCAAAATTGAGAGGTGGTCAGCTGTATTGTATCTGGCTTGATGGTTTTGTTATGCGGTTCAATGGGTTGTATGAACTTACAAGCACAAATAATGATAACAATTTTGCAGCCGATCCTAGCATATCTAAGATATGGGATGGTCTTGATTTCAATCAAGTGTGTATAGCAGCACCCAGGACAGATGAATTTTACAAGCTTGAAACCACCCGGGTTCACATAGATGGATCAGATCAATACGTACACACACAAGTTGAAAACTTGGATGATTTTGAATCATTAAATCTAGAAGATCAACAAATAACACCAGGTAATTTAGTTGTAAGAACAGCGGATAGCGGCAAAATCGGCAATTTCAACACCATATGCGATAAAATTATCAACAAATATAGTTCGAACGCGCAACATGAAATAAACAACGAGCTTCTAGATATTGATATTATATCCGGTGACATAATAATATTTGAGACAACAAATTATTATATTATAGATCGGATAACTTACGACTACACAAACAACGAAATTATTTCTGAAGAAACACCCGCTGAAATACATAAACATAGTGATGAATATGAGGAGTATGTTATTTCAGACTGGTTTTTTAATGAGAGTAAAAACCAAATTTTGTTTAGTGTGTTAAGAACTGTAAGAGATTCAATAACTAGAGACTCTAGAATTGAAACTGTGCTTTATTGGATTAACACAACAAACTTCACTCTACAAAAATCGTCCCCGGTCATCGATTGGTACAATACACAAGAAATCGTTTCAAAATCCATACACAATTTACAAAAACCAAAGATAACATACAATTCCGAACTTGACAAATATTATATAATTTGCACATGCAATTACTCGCAAATTGTTGATGGTCCAAAATCATTTGCGATTTTTGTATGTGGTATAAAGTCAAAAGGTGCAACCAACGTAACGACAGCAACAACATATACAGCAACTCGACTAGCAATTGAAACTGGCGCGAACAGAACAGAGCAGGAACAACAGGTAAATGATTCTGAATCGTTGATATTGACCGAAACATCAAGTAGAACGATAGATGGTTCCAAATATTACGGGGTTGTTGAATATAAAAATTCGTTGTATAATACGTTGGAATTGGATATATCAAGACTTGCTCCTAGTGAATTTGCTACTAGAGTTGAAGTCATGTTTGACGAGGAAGATGATAAAACAACGCAAACAAATACACATCGCCCTATCATAACATATGATAATTTTGATAACTTAGTCGGTAACAACACACGTGATCCTCGCAATTACAAATTGCAACATGTATATACCAATAATAAACCACGAATTGTATGCAAGGTACAGCTCTACACATTGACAGAACCTTCTAGACCACGCGTGTACAAAGTGCTTGTTGAACAAAAGCCGACCGACATAACATCATCGTTTGGTAAAATAGTCGGGGCTGGTGATGTAAGATTGAGATCACCACAAGGAGTACAAATCTCACATGTCACAGTGATTAATGAGCGTACCGGTGGAGAGAATCTCTTGCTAGTTTTAAAAACAACATCTCCAGATTACACAACAACAGTTTTATTAAAATTAGCGGAACCAATCCGGCAAACAATTACATACACGGCAACAGACAAAACGATAATGACAGGTAAGTCTATAGATGATGTTAGATTGCGTATAAAATATGATAGCTTTGAAACAAACGAAAGTGTTATTGAATCAACTGAATCTGAATCTACTGAAATTGTAGTTGATGAGACATACCAGCCGACACAGCAACCACAAACATCAAATCCGGTGACACCAACTGAGCCAGTATATCAACCAGACCCGGTATCTCAACCGGTATATTATCCATACAGTAAATAACCCTATCAAACACGGTTATAGTTATGGAGAGTTAGTACTCTGGTCATAAGTATTTCTATGACAATATCACATCAATCGATCAATCGTGTAAGCGTTAATGATCTACCGGAAGCGATAACAATAAAGGATGATGATTTTATGTTGCTACAAAGCGACGGTGTTTCATCAAAAATACAAATATCAAACATTGTATTAGATCGAGAAAACATTACTTTTTATAATGAGATTGCAGATCTGAACCGTGTAACAACCGAGAACACACAATCAATCGAGCAGCTCAAACGCCAGGTCAACGGATCAGATTCTTCTGATGTTACAAGCGTTAGCCGTGTTGAAAATTTATTAGAGGTAACAGAAAATTTAACAACAAAAACAAATAATCTAGACGCGACAGTCAAGTCTAATAAACAACGTACCGAGTCTGTGAACACGACACTTTCAACAAAGATTGACAATGTGAATGCAGAACTGGCGAATGTGAATGCAGAACTGGTGAATGTGAAGAACGAAATTGCAAAAATATCATCCATTGTAGAGGAACTACAGGGGAACAAATAATACATAAATGAATGTAGTGCCTATCAGTGAAACAGGAATTGATGCCAATTGGTTCCCTGTACAGGCAGTTTATCCTAAAGACGGATCTGTTAATTTTCCCGGTGTTAAAGTAACAGGTTCAGATAATATATCATTAAATTTATATGAATGTTTCAGCAATCTAAATGATAGTGATATAAACAATTATAGTCTGCTGTTGCTTACTGATAAAAGGACCATGCCGGAGATGATGGATGTAAAAACACCATCGAATCGTGTCAGTACGCAGGTTTTTACATCGACAATAATTGCAGATGATTTGGATCCATATTATTTGTCGCTCCCGGCCGATTTTGTTGATACCGATACAACATCATATACACCCGGGTCTGTATTATTGAAATCCCCAAAACGTTACCGACAAGACAGTATATCGATTAGAGCACATGACAGCTTATTCGAAGTCCGGGTTGATGTTGTAAAAGGCCAGACATTTGTTCAATTGTATCATGAAGCTTCTCGAAATGTTGCTAGCGTGACATATACATTAGGGTACAAAAACAATAAAATAGGATTTTATGAAGTGACAGGTAGTAAAAACAAGATGCAAACCGACTTCAAAAAAACCGCAAACGCATGGAATAAATTTCCAGCATTTGTTGACTTTGATGACAATAGTTTCGTGATATTGACTCCGGACAAAAAAAGTGTTATTCGTCCAGATGTTATAACATCAGAGTTACGGGCAGTACCACATGATGCAGGTAATATAGATGTTAACAAGACGCAGATGCATGACATGAAAAATGTATTTCGTTTTTCAAACAGGGTTGTGTCAAAAGATCAATTTGCAAATAATATCATGTCTAACAATTGGGTTGTGTATGAAGATAAACCATACATCAATCATGTAAACATATCTGCTAAAAACACGCACATCAACAACAAAAACAATTTTTTAATCAACAGCGAGTACAACAACGTTAAATTTAACAACAAGACTGGTAAATACGATCTCCCGCTTGATATCACACCATTAAAAAACCAGCTGTCAGTAAGTAACAATAATGTTGTAAACAACATATACAGGCGCAAACAAGGCAGTGTTAGAGATTATAACAAGATCTTCTCCGGCTCCAATCAAACACTAGGTTATGAAAATATTAGTTTAGGATTTGATACATATTTGAACCAACTGCATTTACCTGCTGGTAAAATAACTTATTTTCACACCCCGAACAACATACACCCATTCAAAATAATCAACATAAATGACAGTGGATTGATCGAGTGCGGCTCTGTTGCCGGTGACACGCCGTTGCGGGCAGATAAAATATTCAAAAAACGTGCTGGTTATCCAAACAACACAAACCACGGTACAGTATCAGATGAACAGAGTGGTAAATGGTTATGCGCTTGGCTGTATAAAGATCCAAAGACTTCAACAACAGTGTGGGTAGATAGATATTATTATCCAGATTTATTATCAAGTGCCGAGGCTTTAAAATTTACAGTTGATGATCCGCTTATTGAATATGACACACAATATTCAGACAGAATTTCGAAAATCGGTCCATCAACACTTGTATTTGATAAAAAGAGTGACTTATGTTTCGAGCCCGGTAGTTTGTATGCATATTATCATCTTGGGATGCACGATTTGGAGCAAATAAAACGAATCACAGATGAAAATTTTATTCGTTTGTCTGCAAATAAAATAAACGACATCACAAACCCTTTCAATAACACAGAGTTGATTGAATCAGAATCAACTTTGTTCAATAGTGACACTAAAGACTATTCATTCATTAAAATACCAGAGAATCGTGAGACAAAGAATAACATGACGATATCTTGTACGTTGCATAGTGAAGATTGGACTAAACGTTTCGGTAGCGTGGTCCTAGGAAACTACATGGAAACCGGCATGAGCTTGGTTAATAAGCGAATAATGTCACCAATACAGTTGCTGAGACATAACGAGTTTATTTATGTATACAACAACGATTTTAAAAAGATAAACACAATAAATGTAGGTAGAACCGATTTTAAAATAGTCGAGTCTGAGTATTTTCAGTCACTATCTGTTCTATATGAAGAAGACGGTAAATTGTTATTAAACAGATACAGCACCATGTCACCATACCTCGTGAACAAACATGTTGTTGATGATGAATGGGCAGATAAAAAAGTATCTCTGGCGGATACACCTTTGAAATCATTTGATGATCGCGCTTATCTATTGTATGATAAAGCAACAGCACAATGCATTGAGATCGATACTGTGTCACTCATGACACAAACTTTCTCTGCAGAATACATGGCTGATATTGATGAATTGCAGGGACAATTAAGCTTTTCAACCGAAAACATAATACCAACAGACGATCATATATATGTGTTTGACGATGTGATGCATCGTGTTGACGGTAACGGTCATGTGTGGATTGTTGGATCGGACAATCGTACGATATATCGCTTCGATCCCGAGATCAGTCAATTCACTGGCGAGGTCAAACTTGTGGATAATACAAAAAAATCTGGTGCTCCATTTTCTGTATATTTTCCTGGCGGTGAGATTGTTGATATAAAATTTGATCAACACAACAATCTGTGGATACTACACACATTAGAGGGATTGCTTGTATGTAAAAAAATTGCCCCGGATAGAATCAACTCTGAAACAAAAGAGATTCTCGCGGATTTATCACTACAAACATCCGGATCAGCTACACTGCCAGACAGTTGGTTCCGGGATGAATATCTGGGTGTATCATATAATGTAGCACTTGCGAAAAATGAATCAACCTCGTCGCTTGCTGGGGGATGGGTGTATTCAATTGATCTCAAAACATTCGTATATGCACAAGAACGAGAAAAAGACAAACCAGCACCCAGGTGGTACTGGATTGACAAACTTGGATGGTTATACTTCTCACGAATCATACCGAAAGACAGTGTGTATATGGATTTCATTGCAGACACACAACAGGACAGCATTTATTTCTTGTTTGATAGCGGTTTTGATGAATCAAGAGCAATAGCCAACACGTTGATATACAGTCAAGATACTAAAGGTTGGGTACTAGGTTCTGATTTACTAGAGATTGTAGACGCTGGAAAACCACTTGACACGGTCGAATGGAAATCAACACAAGAGCAAATCTCAGATGCTCAATCGCAACTTGGCATGCAGAGCAGCACACTAGATGGTTTATTGAATTTGTCTAACACAACTATATCTAAACCTGGTAGTGTGGTGAAAAAATATACATTAGATGGTGAGTATGTTGATACATACACGATCGATGACGAACTTGTTATTGCCAATTTGTACAAACAAGATGTGTCTGGCATGCAATATCTTGTGCAATCATATTACAAATATGATAAAAGCAACTGGTTGTTCACCAAAATGCGTGTGGTGAATCCGGCGGATTCTGATGATCAATTAGAAATTGCTTTGCGCGCTAATGTTTCAGAATTTGTGAAAGGTGCACATGACGTGGTGATTGTTGGTGATAGTGAAAATGGTGCGTTGAGCATGTACATCGATGGAGTTTTGAGATCACAAGTGAGATTTGATGACATGAGATACAGATTTGACGAGCTGCTAGACAAAACCATATATGTTGGTACTAGCCCTGGTGCACATGGTCTACCCATGTATGACAATCTTAACAAGTATGAAGGTCTTGACATTGACAATCTGACAGTTTCAAACATCCGCGTGTACAATGACGCGTTGTACCATTATGAGATTGAGAATCTACATCGTTTACGCACTGGAATCAAGGATATAACATGGGATCACCCGGCAGGAGTACGTAACTATATAGACACTGTATCAAAGACATTCAAACAACGCTCTCCCGGTAGAAAAAGCAATTACTATGATATTGATATCAGTATCAAGGATCCTATTGATGAAGCGTTGGCGCAGAAACTAGCTGACCACTTGTTATCAAAATTACCCGGCATGACACCGGCGAATATGATACCTAGACACATCAATTGGTCCAGCGACACACCGAACAGCACGATAAACGCGCTGATTGGCGGTTATGACGAGTATCATTATTACAGTGATTGCGTTGATTACCCGACACCAACACCTACACCGGTGCAAATCACGCCAACACCGACCCCTACAGCCACCGTCGCACCCACACCTACACCTTTACCAGTTCAAGAGCCATTACCAGTTGAAACACCACCTCCGGTGCCAACAGAAACACCGGAACCGACACCTACACCCGCACCTACATCATCACCTACACCAACTTTACCTCCAACACCTGAGCCTACACCTGAACCGACTCCTGAACCCACACCGGTACCAACTCCGGTACCTGTTGCAGATCCGTGTCTTGGATATGCACACACTGTTGAGATTACACAGAGCGACATGAAAGATGCATCTACTGGCTTCACACAAAAAACAGACAATCAAATAAGTTTTGAGTTTTTCCCTGTCGGTTCTAAAATATGTCATTTTGGAGCCAGTGGTGGTACAGCTAACGCCACAACAGTGTATCTGGATACACAAGCAATAGCAGTAATTTACTGGAATGGAAGTGTTATTAATTCCAATATACGATACATAACACCAGCTGGAATAATATATGAAGGCACAATAAATGTTTCTGGAGGCACAACAGTGCTGTCACAAGTATGAAACTAACAGAAGAGTATAACTATGGATGGTACGGACAATGTGGTTCTGATCCTTGTGAGCCTCTGGATCTAAACTCATACACAAACACAATTGCAGCTGTCTTTCAAATAAACGAAGATGGTAATAGTTATGTTAATTGGGACCCAAACAGACCAGCGCTTCTGAATCGGTTCACCACACTAGAGTGTGGACGAGCATACAACATCCGGCTCACACAACAAGCCCTGGATTCAGGTGGTGTTGACATACCTAATTTTATCAGAACTGACGAAGGAACCACAGGTGCGATCAAGCTGTTGGCTGACGGTTGTGCTGCAGCAAGTCAACCAACACCTACACCAGCTGCCACACAAAAACCGGTGCGACCGCCAAACCGACCTGACCCGACACCGGTACCAACACCCACTTTACGTCGTGCACCTACACCGTTTCCTACACCAACCCTACGACCCACACCAACATTACGACCCACACCGACATTACGAGCGATTCCACCAGATGGTGTACCACTACCAACGCCAACTGCGTTTCCTCCCCCGACACCATACCCGTCCCCGACACTCCGTCCAGATCCAACACCGTACCCGACATTAACGTTACGTCCAACACCCACACCATACCCCACACCAACAGCGTATGAACCGTACCGACCTATAAGACCTCCTAACCGACCGGACCCCACACCGTATCCTACACCAACACCATATCCAACACCAACAGCGTATCCTCGTCCAACAAACCGTCCGGATCCAACGCCGTATACAATCACCTCGACACCATTACCGACATTGACGTTGTATCCAACGCTAAC
>Ga0160423_10000087_pt1 | contig 61833 bp, 53 predicted proteins | sample CRUFie14St8metaG_FD_108191 | JGI IMG/M metagenome (GOLD analysis project Ga0160423, IMG submission 108191) | Marine microbial communities from the Costa Rica Dome - CRUD Field 142mm St8 metaG | ecosystem: Environmental > Aquatic > Marine > Oceanic > Photic zone | place: Costa Rica: the Eastern...
ACTTCAGTCTTAGCATCCTCGTTAAGTTCGTTGTACTTAGACTGAGTTTCCTTAGAAACTACTCTGAAGAAAGATGGGCTTTCGTTTTCTCTCGCCTGAGCCTTTTCGGTTAGCGCACCAAGCTTAGCGCTAATATCATTCTTGTAAGACTCTAGTGGATCGTGAGCAGCATCTTCACCTTCAGCTTCTGGAGCTTCATCAGTTCCTGCTTCAACTTCATCTTCAACTTCAGCGTCATCCTTTTCTAATTCAGAATCCATGTCTTCTGCCTTTTCACCAGCATCTTCACCTTCAACGCTTCCCTCTTCAGAGTTATCTCCAACTGCTTCTGGGTTTGCCTCTTCTTTGTCTTGTGCTGCGCCTTCATCTTCAACCTCTTCAACTACCAAGCTTTCGTTGATAGATTCAGCAATGTACTCTGCGTACTCTGCAACAGACTCTAGGCTTTCCTTTAGGTAGCCAGTATACTCTACTAGGTTGCTAACATCTTCTAGGCCTTCATTCTGTGACTCAGCAAGGTAGTTAGTGTACTCCTTAACTTTATTTACAGACTCTGCTAAGTGCTCAGCATACTTAATAGACTCCTCTAGCTTTTCAGCCAAGTGCTCAGAGTACTGGATAGACTGATCTGTTTTTTCTGCGATATGCTCTGCATATTGAATCGCGTTATCTGTACCCTCAGCAACATACTCAGTGTACTGGATGTTTTGGTCTAACTTCTCTGCTAAATAGCTTGAGTAGCTTGCTAGATTATTTACGTTCTCTACGATGTGGTCGTTATGAGCAACTACGTTGCTTACCATTTCTTCTAAAGACGTAAGTTTTTCTGAAGCCTCAGAATCAGACTTCATCCCTTCAACGCTGTCTTTAATAGACTTGATTTGCTCAGCTAGATACTGAGTGTACTTGTTGAAGTCATTTGTGTTAACAAATTCTTCCATATTTTCGCTTGGTTTTATTTCGTTTGATTTTGTTTCATTACTATTTATCTCATAGATAAAGAGGTTATCATCGTTAGAGAATCCATAAGACTCATTAACTCTTGATAGTTCCGCATTTTCAAATCCAGGATCTGCGACTAGATCGTATGTGAATAGTTGCTTAATCTTAACTTTACCGTTAGACTCAACCGTACCAGCAGCTCTTGAAGAGATCTGCAATGGAACTCCAGCGTCAACTAGGGCCTTAGCCTGTCTTCCAGCATCTGTATCTAGTAGTCTAATTCTTCCTCTAACCTGCTTACTGTCCTTATCGTAGTATAATTCTTCTACGATATGAGAAACATTTTTTAAAGAAACATCAAACTGCTGAGGGTGATCTAGCTCACCAAGAAGCTTAGAAGACGTAATCTTCTTTTGAAGCGACTCGATCTGAGGAAGGTATTCTGCCTCAGTGTAGATACGGTTATTTTTGTTCTTGGAGTCAATCTCTCCAAAAACACCCTCTAAAACGTAGTCTTTAGTCTCACCTGAAACGGCAAGGCTATTAGACGAACGTTCTACGATTAGTAAATCCTTTTGATTTATCATTATTTGGGTCTATATTTTTACTATATATCTTGCTTAAACTATCAAATGTTCTAGAAATTACACATCAAATGTCTAGATCTAGATCGCCTTCTTCGCCTTCAGAGCCGCCTTCTTCTTCTTTCTCTTTTTCCTTCTCCTCTTCAGCCTGTTCTGCTTTGTAGTCGTTGTATGCCTTTTTAATAGCTGACATTGCTTCTATTGAAAAAGAGCCTTCGCCATACTTATCATAAAAGTATTGTTCTATTTCTTTTTCAGTGGCTGACGAAATAATAGCTCCAAGTATTTCTTGAGCCGATATTTTGTCACCTTTAATAGTAATTACAGAGTCAACCTCAACCTTAGATTCATCTCCGGCGAGTACCGAGTCCTTTGTTTCATTTAGAAACTGTTCAAATAATCTTAAGTACTTCATTTTACTCCGTATTCTTTTTTTAACCACTTTGCCCACTCTCTAGTATCCCAATTCATACGATCCATTGGGTTTACTTCCCAGTAACCGTTGTATATGTCCTTTAGAACTTCTGCGTCTACTGGCATTTCATCTGCTAGGTCCATAAACGAGTCTTCGTCAAAGAACTCCATGCTATTAACTAAAGTGTCAACTAGTCGTGGAATATGTCCTAATAGTCTTTCATTTAGAAAGCCGTTAAAGTGATTAATATGTTTCATATCTTAGTTTAAACTGGGTGCCATGGTTTAATCCAGTACTCCCATATTATTTGTTTTGTCTTTTTCATTTTACATTGCCATTGGATCTTCAGGCTCTGGAGCCTCAGCATCCTCTTTATTAGATTTAGCTTTAGCCGCATCGTTGGCTGCAATATCGTCTGGTGTAAGATTTAGGTATCTCTTCACCAAGAAGTCCATATCAAAGTAGTATTCTTCTTCCATAGTTTCTTGATTAGTTACCATTAAGCTATCTCTCATCTGACCAATAAAGTCAAGTCTGCGCTCCATAATCTCCATGTTCTTTAACTCGGCAAATGCATTCTCTTCATTAAATTTCAGAGAAACCTGTGTTTTAAACTGAGGATCATTTGCGAATTCAGGGTACTTTAAGCACATTTGAATGTACAATGGCTTTACTAGAATCTCTTGGAATACGCTTCTGATTCTATTGATAAACTTGCTGAACTTGATTTCATCACGAATCATACCGTCAGCTGCCAAGTTAAAGTCACCGCCTCCATCTTCATACAAGAACCTGTTGTAAGGAATCTTTGAGACGTGCTTTAACTTATCTGAGAAGTATTTTAGTGCTTCAACGTCAGATAGATCTGGACCGTCACCTCCTAGGGTTTCAATCTCTGGAACCTCACCGTCCTTAGAAGGCAACCAGTATTCTTTGTTAAATTGAAGCATAGGACGCCCATCTGTTGATAGGTTTCCAGATTCCCAATCGAAATCAACCGTCTCTTTATATGAGTTCATAAGCTGTGCCAATGACTGCTTAGCACGAGTCTTTGACTTACCACCGACTGGGATGATAAACTTCATTCTGAATGAGGAGTTAGTCACAGCCCAGATAACTCTAGTGTGCTCCATAATTCTTAGAAGATTAAATGCTCTTATAAGTCTTTCGACATAAGATACTCTAGAAGCCGTAGTAACTGAAGAATATGAAATGTATACAACTTGAGAATCATACAACTTTCTCTCCTTTACTGGATCATCCTTAAACTGAACCCATACTTTTTTACCATCTTCGTGGTTATATCCTGGGATCAAAGTAACTGGATCTAGCTCCTTAAAACCTATAATCTCTTTTTGATCAGGACTATAAATAATCTCAAACGCTAGATATCCATCAATCAAAAACTTTCTGTAAAAGAACCAAGCTGATTGATCTGAATTAAATCCAAAATAGTGATAGATTTGGTTAAAGTATCTTACAAGGTCCTTCTCTACCTTTTCAGAAACATCCATACCTAAAATTTCAGGTCTACAAAAGAAGTTCTTTTCATCATATGAAATACTTTCATCACATAGAATATCTAGAATGTCTTCAATCTCATCATGTAGTGAAAATGATCTTAAATCTTCCCTCTTTGCCTGATAATCCATATCGAAGAACGGGATGTTCTTCCTCATTTGAGTGTCTGTCATAGACAAAGCCGCAAACGCCGAATAGATGTCGTCGTTATCGACACCAAACGGATTCATCTGACCATATCCAATCTGGTCTTCCATTGGACCGATGGCCTGAGACTGCCTTAGTATTAAGTCGTCATATCTCATACCAAAAGAAGACAACGTCTTTAAGGCATCACTTAGCCTAAATGGTCGTCTTCCGGTACTTAGTGGACCGTTTCTTTCTGTAAATCCTGCCATTTTTGTTTTATACTATTCAGGTTTATATATCTTACTTACGTAGATGGTTTCTAAACTGCGCTCTAATAGCTCCAACTGATGTTCCATTCAGATCTATAAAGTCACATAACGCGATTCTTGGCCAGTTCTCATATGAAACCACGGCTTGATCTTTTTTCCTAGTAGGAACATATTGTCTTAAAGCAAAATCAAATCCAAATCTTTCTAAAAATGATTTAGCTCCTTCATATGTTAAAGAAATATGTCCCTGTATCTTTGCATTATCTGACTTATTGCCAGATGTTTGATTTTTAATTCTTCCCTCTAATCGATCATAAACAAAATCAAGTAACTCCTCTTTAACACTTGTTGGTAAAAGGTTTAGATTTATGCCAAAGTCATTACTATCCACTGGATCTAATGCTAATACAACTGGATTTTGATCCCACCACGGAAGAGTCTTAATTCCAACTGGGGTTTCGTATCTAAAAACATAAATCTTACCTGGTAAAAATCTAGAACTTGTCTTAGCAACTGCGCTCTCCCGTAGATTTCTTTTAGAGCTTATAAACCAATCCTCTGCCTCCTTTCTGGCAAGCCTTTTTCCCCTTGCCGACTTACTTAGCTCTGATATTTGCTTTTTAACATAACCCATCACTTAAGACTATTTTCAGTAAGTACGATGAATCTCCATCCTCTCTCCTCGGCCCACTGTTTGGCATAAGCGTACTTGTTTCTGTTCTTTATGTATTGCTCTGCAAGAAACTTATATGACTTAAGAGCCTTCTTAGAATTCTTTTTTGGAGGTTCTGGCTTTCTAATCTGAGCCTCTGGCTTTATTTCTACAAGATATTCTTCAAAGACTTCACCCTTCTTAACCTTCATATAAAAGTCTGGATAATACTTATGCTCTTTATTGTCAAGAGAGGACCAGTACTTTATCTCAACTGGTTCGCTTGACCATATTATAACCTCTTCCTTTGTATCGCACATTATCATAAACTTTCTCTCCCATGACGATCTATAGATTATAGGAGTCTTGCCCTTGTACTTATCTGGGTTCTTAGGATTAAAGTAACCCTGTACAAAGCCTGAGTTTTTAGTTGGCTTTACATTCTTTATAGACATTATATGTTGAAGATACCACCTTCGCCGTGTGCAGAAGAAGACCTATCGATAGAAAGAGTGTCCTTGTATTTTTGAGGATGTAGTTTGTTCCAGCCCTTGGCATACCCACGCTTAGCGATCTCTGTAAAATATGCGAAGGCATTAGTGTACTGTGGGTTAAAGTTTTTCCAATACTTTAGTAAATCTAAAATAGCGAATTGAAGACAATCCAATCTGTCGTCTTCATTTACATAGCTAAGCTTTCTAATAGCTCTCTCAGCTAGCATTACAAGCATCTTCTCTGCTTTAGGAGTTAGCTTATCTTGTTCTTTAGATGCTACTATCTCTGCATATAGATCCTTATTGTTTAGGTAGTTCTTCTTTCTTGCCACAATTATGTTCTTTTAATTTATACGAAAAAAAGGCCGATTGTTTATCGACCTTTTTAACAAAGACTTTTTAAGTTCTTAAACGGTTTCAGAACTAGATAGATCTATAAACCTTTTTTCTACTTTAAAGATATCCTCTCCTATAAAAACAGATATCATATCATCAGATCCAGCGTTAGTGTAATCTATTGCATCTACCATAATCTCTGTTCCCTTAGCAAGTCCATCAAGTTCTCTATTAATATTACCTGGAACATAACCGCTATCTCTATCTACTTCTCCAGCTTCTAGAACTCTGATCTCCTCTTCTAGCTTAGCAATTTCACCATTAATTAATGCATCAGCTTCCTTGATTTCAGGAATGTTCTTGTTAGCATCAGCAAGCATATTTCTCTGATCCTTTAGGAACGCAATCATCTCATGCAACTGCTCGATCTTCTTATCAGCTGCCTCCTTAGCAACTCTAGCATCTTCTAAAATATCTTCGAACATGAAAGAAACATCGTTGCCAGTATTTTCGTTCATATACTCAATTGCATCAACCGCGTTTACCTTACTCATTGTGGTAAGATTAGACTCATTCATATTTCTAAACAAGAATGCAGACTTACCAGATCTTAGTACTGCGTAGTATGCGTCATCGTCCTTGCTTTCAGAAACAAAGTCGAGGTGCTTGTAGTTTGCATAGTTATTAGCAACCTTTTCGAAAAGCTTAACCTTTGGCATGTTATCATAAGTAACCATACCTAGAGCAAACACGTGGTTTGAAAAGCTCTCATCAAGAATCTCAGTAGAATTAATATAGAATGTATTACTTTCTGCAACATATCTAAATACAGCAATCATTGGCTGTCTTCTGCTTTCATCAATTTTATTTTCAACGTCTGAAATTTTAGCAGTTAAGCTTAGCATTTCTTCGTCATACGCCTTTCTAGACTCGTCAAGCTGCTTGCTCTGCTCACTAAGCTGATCAAATTCAACGCGAGTATCTTTAACTTTAGAAACCTTTCTGTTAAACTTTAGCTTGGTCTGCTCCTCTATAAGTTCTTCCCTCTGCTCTTTTAGGCTTAAGTACTGGTCGTAGTTAGATAGGTTTTCGTTAGTTGCTCCACTAACTTGTGTGTTGTTTACAACATCATAGTACATTCTAGCTCCTAGCTCGTCTATATAAAAAGTTTTTAAACCTGAGACTAAAGCAGAAAAATCGGCAGGAACTGCATTTTCAACAACAAATGAATCTTCTGTTTTTCTTAAATTAGTTCTACCTAAATGGAAAAACATTCCATTTTCTGTTTCAAAAACCGGAGAGAATACGCTCTTATTAAAGTTACTCATCTTGAATTATTATTTTGTTCAATTTCTATATATATCACCCAAATAGGTTCTTATTATCAAATGGAAGCCTAGATGACTTGACCCTGTACTTATCGCCTAAAAAGCCTGGCGTACTTAAATTATCATCCTCGTGCATTCTTACTCTATTGTTGGCTCCTAAATCAGTATCTGACCCGATTTCAAACATTCTATTTCCAGCATGCATCTCAGTACTATAGTCAAACGACGGTATAAATGAATGTATTTCTAAAGAGAATGTTACCTTGTGATTTCCCTTATCATCAAAACCATATTCAACTGGCCTTTCCATAGTATAGTCATCTGGCATGGCATAATATGCCGCTAATCGGTATAGGCCTTCTTCTAAATGTCCAACCTCTACATTGTAATGGTTAGACTTGTACATTTTCTTAATGATAGACTCCGTAACTTTAAATATGTCTAGCTGGCTTGATAGCATCATTTCAACATCAAATCCAATCATAATTGGAACCATGTCAAACTCTGCCATATAACCTGCCATATTCCCATCAGGTCCAATCTTTGCATAATGGCCCATATTTCTCTTATTGACCAACTTAGATGGGTCTACTGTAAGTGATGTTAAGTTTACAATACCTCTTGGAACCTGATCGTAATTGCCATCTGCTCTTCCATCCGGTTCGCAATCTTCTCCGTTAATTGTTGAGAAAAGAAAGTTATCTCTTAGGAAATTCTCATCTCCTGAAATAGCATAAAAGAAAGGTACATCTACTAAGACTCTATCATCATTGTTTACCTGACGATAAAAGCTCATCTTATCGTTAAGATCAGCTAGAAGACCAATAATTAGATGCCTAACAACCGAGTCGTCCTTATTGAATTTAAGGTTATAACTTGCCATTGATTATATATCAAAGACAGGTCATGTATCTGTCTCCACGGTCACATAGTATCGTTGCAACCACTTGCTTACTATTTGCTTTAGCCCATCTTACAGATGCTAGAACGTTTGCTCCTGCTGAAATTCCCACAAAATAACCCATCTTAGCCAATTTAAGAGCCATATCCTTAGCATCGTCTGTCGAAATGACTTCTATGTGGTCAACTTCTTTTAGGTCAACCAAGAACTTCGAACCATCACCAATACCTTGAATACCGTGAAGTCCGGGTTCGCCACCTGACATAACAGCAGACTCTGCAGGCTCAACAGCAATAACCTTCATGTCATAATACTGATCTCGTAGATATGTACCTGCTCCCATAATAGTTCCACCTGTTCCGGTACCTGCAACAAATGCGTCTGGGGTAACTTCTAGATCTTTAAATGATTCATGAAATTCTGGGCCAGTGGTTTCATAATGTACATCGATGTTCCATTGCGTATGAAACTGATTACAATTAAACCATCCTTCGTTCTTGCGGGCTAGCTTGTCTCTAAGGGCAATAGCTCCATCAAAATCACCAGCAGGAACTTCGATAAGCTCAGCTCCATAATAGCTAAACATCTTCTTTCTTTCTTCGCTCATATTTGATGGCATAACAATTACCATTCTATATCCACGTAAAGCCGCGAACATGGCAAGTGCAATTCCAGTGTTTCCGCTAGTTGCTTCGACTAGGGTATCGCCTTTAGAAATAAGTCCTCGCGATTCAGCTTCAGTTATAACTCTAGAAGCTAATCTATCCTTAACAGATCCGCTAGGGTTTAAGAACTCTGCTTTACCTAGAACAGTAACTCCGTCTATTTCAAGTTCAATAAGTGGGGTTTTTCCTACGTATTCAATCATCAGTCAATTGATTCTATTGCAAATTTAGAGAAACCATTCTCCCTGTAGATCTGAAGCTTCTTATCGAAGATTTCATGAGGTAATACAGTATGGTTAATCACAAATGTATTTATATTGTGCTCCTTGATAACCTGCTTTAGAATCTTAAGAATATTATAGACTCCATCATGGTCAACTGAGCTTAATAGCTCATCTAAGAACAGAAGATTGAGCTGTGGAAAGCGAAGCTTTAGAATCTTAATGATTGCAATAATAATGATAAAGTCTGCCTTCTTTCTTTCACCTGTAGAAAGAGTCATTGGGTTAATTTCTTCTCCTAGGTGATTAATAACACAGTTAAACTTCTCATCAAATCTAATCTGAAATGGCAAGTGCATAGTCTGTGCCATTGCAGCAATGTTCGTATTTAGACCAGGTAAAATAGTCTTAACTGCAAGGTTCTTTACGCCATCATCGCCTAAGATCTGCTCCACAATTTCCATAAAGTTGTAGTCTGCTGAAAGGCTATCACGTTCTTGTGACTTAGTCTTTTCCTTTTCTTCAAACTCTTGGATAAGATTCTTAAGATGCTGGAACTCTCCTTCGTCAGCTGTATCTTTTAGCTTTAGCAATTCTTTTTTAAGGTCACTCATCTGATATTTGATATCAGATACCTTTGATCCAATAGTTTGCTTTTCTTGCTTTAAGTTATCCATAGATTCTTTTATAGAATCCATATCTACCTTAATAGACTTAATCTTATTTGTATTGTCTATAATACAACCACTAAACTCTGCCTTTTGTTGATTATGCCAATCACTTGTAAGCTTAGTCTCACATGTTGGACAATGTCCGCTTTCGTATAGTGCTAGCTTTCTTTTAAGAGCATCTATTTCATGCTTTAGTTTTCCAGCAGAAGCACGTTGTACGTCATATTCATCCGTCTTTTCCTTAATACCTGAATCAACACCTAATTTTTGCTTAGACAGTTCTTTAGCCTCTTCGTTTAAGGTAATAAGAGACTCTTTAAGCTCTTCAATCCTTTCCTTATTTTTCTGTGATGACTCTTCTAGCAGTGTGTTTAAATTGTAACGAACAGAAGCTATAGAATCTATAATTTGAGATAGCTCAGATTCGTAACTATCTATGTCTACCTTTATAGACTTTCTACTATCTTTAACGGCGCGTTGCATATCATTAAGAATAGAAAAGCCAAACATTCGATCAATAATCTGCTTCTTATCAGAAGGACTCATAGTCAAGAAAGACTTAAAGTCATTAATAGAAAGTATAATGATATTCTTAAATACGTGATATGGAATACCGTAAACCTCTTCTTCTAAATAGTCTTGTACTGACTTCTTGCCTGCCTTATCAAATTCAACACCATTAATTAGAACCTCAAACTTTGTAGGTGCAAGGCCACGTTCAATCTCTACATTAATATCTCCACATTGTAAGTTAATCTTAACCCAAAGCTCTTTATTAATACGGTTAGGTAGGTCTGCAAGCTTTACACCTTCAACCTTACCATACAACGCAAAGATAATAGCATTAGCCACAGTAGTTTTACCATGGCCATTTTTGCCCAATGTCAAGAAAAGCTCAGACTTATCCTTATCAAACTTTAGGACTTGCTTCTGATTTCCGTACGACGCAAAATTCTTAAACTCAATAGAAGATATCCTCATGTGGTTACATCATAGTTATACGCGCATTGCGTATATAGATCTTTTAACCTAGCCTTTAGTCTTTGTTTCATTTCATCATCGTAACCCATTCCTTCAACATACGAATTACAAAGGGTCATGATGTTATAATTTTTATACATTTCTTCTATCTCATCTATATCGTACATATCTTTATCGATATAGTTATCTTCATTATAAATCGTAGGCTCAAGCTTACGTCCTATATTTTGAATCTTATTTACTAAATGAGAAAGTGAATTAGTTGTAGCAATTTTAGATGGTACATATAGATCTACAAAGTTATTCTCAATATGCTTCTTAAAATGACCTAAAGGCATATCATAGATCTGTGTGATATTGTACTTAAGAAACTTAGGAGAAACATGATTCTCAAAAAACGTTTCTTCCATAGTTGATAGATCTGAAAGATAAAATCCTTTGACGTTACCACTATCAGAACGAGTAAGCTCATAAGGCGTTCCTACAAGAAGAAGTTTGCCCTGCTCTTGGCGATAGTGAATATGCCCAGAATACACTCGGTCATATCGATCATATGAGTTAGGAGGAGTACCATGTTCATTCTTGACCTTAGAGTTAAGCTTGACTCCAGAAACTTCAGAGTGGCAAAATACAATGTTCGCATCTGGGTATTCTGCAAGTGTTTCCGCTTCATGATCGGGATCCTTTCTCCAGGGCATTAAGAGCACCTTTCTTCCGCTCCAATTAAATGTTTCACAATCTGTGTAGACCTGAACGTTAGGAATCCATTTGAGAGTGTCAATTGAGGTAATCTCATTTGACTTCTTTGCCCAGATATCATGGTTTCCACAAATAACATAAGTGGGTAAAATCTCACCTAAGCGCTCAAATAGATTTACTGCATAGTTAAGAACCTTGATATTAATAGACTGTCGATTATCAAATGTGTCTCCGACCTGTATTAAAACATCTCCAGGCTGAACATACTTCTTTAGGGTTGGCAAAAATAGATTCTCAAAGAAATCCTTTTGAATATTCAGCCATTCTACTGAATTAGCACGGACTCCAAAGTGAACATCACCGAGAACCCATACTCTTTTTACCTCGCTATCTAAAATTTCTGGGGTTATCATTAAAATAGCTTTTTAATGTTTTTCTTTCCTAAAATTCCAGTCTTATTGTCTAATTCCTCGATAAGCTCTTCTTTATATGCATTTGAAAGTGACCCATAAAATTTAGTTGGATTGATATCAAAATAAACGCACAGCTCGCTAAAAATATCAATACGGGTATACTCTCTAAGTAGCTCATCAACTATAAAACCGTAAACTTCATTAATATCTACCTTCTTAAGCTTGTTGTACTTACCAAGTTCGTCGATTTCATTAAACTGTTTAAATCTGGACTTAGTTATAAGCTCATGTATATCTCTGTTCAGCATTTCCTGCTGAATCTTTTCCTCTTCATGTCGGTGGTCTCTAAAGACTGGATCTAAATCAAACTTAAAGTTTGAAATAGACTCAAATTCAGTAGAAGTAAAATTATTATCAAATATCTTATCCTTTCTCATATCAAATGCTGTGTATATTACTGTTCGACATTTCGTCGGTTTCAATTAGTCTCATATAGTTATAGTTCACGTTTAGCTTGCACTTAACGCCCTTACCCTCACCGTCCCTCATCTTAAGAATCTTAAGCCAGTATTCCTCGCTTGCTCTCATGAGATCGTCTTGAATAATACCTAACATAACATCAGCAGTATGAGAAAGTCCTGCAGATTCTGCAATATCACCCATAGTGATATCCGATGCATTATAGCCAGATCTTGTGATCTGTGTTGCTGTAACGATCAACCAATTGTTCCTAATGCCCATAGCTCTTAGATCTTCAGCAATCTGCTTGATCTTCATATAGGTATTCTCTGTATTTTGGTTTCTGTAGTTAGCTAGGATGTTTATATAGTCAATAACAACTGCGCCTAATTTAATCTGCTTCTCCTCCTCTACTTGAGTTAGATATGCTTCAATATCTAGGACTGTTGCTTGTGATGTTGGGAATTGTTTAATGAAAAGCTGGCCAGGTGGAGTAAATCCATCTCCAACTGTCTCTAACCTTCTTTTTATGTATTCTGCATTCTGTGCCTTGTCTCCGTATTCATTAATAGGTATACTCAACAAGTTTGCACCGATACGCTTTACAAACTTATGTGCGGCCATCTCTGCTGTAATAACTGCAGTATTGGTTCCCATCTTAACGAAGTTAGCAGCATCATTAGCAAGGTAGATTGACTTACCAATGTTCTGTTCGCCTGCATAAACTACAAGGTTACCGCCCTTATCATAACCGCCGCCAAGAACTCTATCTAGAAAGTTATAACCAGTAGAAACCTTATCAGCTTCTCGTTGATTATGTGATTCAACATCAAAGAAGTCTAGGCCGAGATCTGAATTAAAGTTAAGGTTATTACGATCGTTAATAAGACCCTTAACCTTTGTAATAATAGACTCTGCATTCTCAGGAGTTACCTTAGTAGTCTTGATAAACTCAATAGTATCAATGAGAGACGTATCGAAGTTTCTCCACTTAATCCATGACTCAGCAGTAGACGTTAACCATTCCTCGTCATACTGATCTAGATCTACGTCAAATATAATGCTAAGTACATCGTCCGAAACCTTTTCTTTAGCTCTTTTTGAATTATCAATAAGTAGCTTTAGCTGATCTCTAGTAGGTGTTTCATTAAACTTACCATAGAACTTATTAGCCAAAATACTGAGGATGTCTATCTCTTCAGACGTGTAAAAATTAGTCTTAATAGACTGTAAGTACTTAGGCTTCTCTAACGAGAGTCTAAAAAATACCTTCTCAAAATCTTGACCGAACTGCATTATTCAAATGGGTTTACTAAAATTCTATAAGCCTCCTTTCCCTCTTCTGAGTTTGTCTGTTCTAACAGACCTTCTGTAACCAACTCATTGACTGATGTTCTAAGGTGCTCTTTTGTTGTATCTGGGAAATGATATTTGTTTAGGGCATGAAGCGTGAAAGTCCCCTTATTTCTATCAGGAGACTTTACACAAAGCGATACTTCATGATAAAGAACATCTAGGGATGTTGGATAACCGTCAAGGCTATTCTCAATACCTAGGATGTACTTTATAGGTAACTTATCTACATCAATCCTCATTCTCTTCAATGATTGAGTCAACATCTAACTCTACGTTAGTATTATAGTTGAACAGATCATAAATCTTTTTATCAATCTTTTCTAGAATCTCCTGAGTAAATACCTTTTCCGTAAAGAATTCCTTATTAGGAACCGTGTGATCGAGGTGCTTACAGATCCAGTTTCTAGCTGTTTTCTTAGGAGTCTTTACTCCCTTTTCAATAGTACCTCGTGCGATACCAATATCTTCCCAATCAATGTAGTTTTCAAGACCGACATATCGGTTCATACCTTCAGTGTAATGGAGGTGAAACTTAATGTTCTGTGGCTTTGCAAAGCGGTTCTTATTTGGCTTTGCAGTAACAACGATACCTGCCTTCTGATCACCTTCCTTAAGTTGTGCCTTATTCAAAAATAGAACAATTGAAGCAGCATACTCCGGTCCTGTACCACCGCCTGCAACCTGGCGACTAATAAAGTCTTGAGTCTGATATGTGTGGTTTGTGAACAAGAATGGGATCTTCAAGTCAGCCAAAGGAGTCATAATGATACGGAAGATAGACTTAAGAATCTTAGAACGAGTCATGTCAGACTTCTCATTACCTGAAACAGCGTCATCGATTTCCTTCTTAGTTGCCAAGTTACCAGCAGAGTCCAAGATAATCATCATCTTAGGAAGGGTAGAGCCAACTCTTTTAGCCTCTTGCATCTTCTTAGTGATAGTAGTAACAGACTGTCTAAACTCCTGAACAGTATTTACTGGCTGATAGTTAACTTTAGTTGTATCAATACCAAACTTTTCCATAGTAGTCTTATCTACTGCCGCTTCTGAATCATAGAAGATAACATGGTAACCCATATCGATTGCTCCTTTTACAGAGTTAAGGATAAGATATGTTTTACCTGTACCAGAAGGTCCTGCGATAGAGCAAGATCTGTTATTTGGCCAGCCCCCAAATAGAGAACCGGAAATACATGCGTTTAGGTGATAGTTACCCGAGTCAACCCACTCTGTAACTTCACTAAAGTTTGACTGATCCATAACTGAACCAAGCGGGTTCAGATTGGCTAGCTCTGCATTGATATCATCAAAGCTAAATTCCTTTGTCTTTTTAGCCATTGCTATTATTGTTAAGTATTTGTTTTTCTTTTATTCTCAACTCCTCTAATTGATTCATTAAATCATGAGCTTTATTTCTCAGATTTACCATATCGCGTTCAATTTCGTTAAGTTCGTTATGGATAGTTTTATACTTCTCCAAAATATTGATTTCTTCAGGACTCATGTTAGAATAGTGCTGTAGCATAAATTAGATTTGTGTCAAGAGTCTGAAGACCGATAGCCTTCAAAACCCGGTTAAGGGGGTCGATCATGCACTTCTCGAACTGTGTGTCATAGTCTACATTAGGAGCTAACTCATAAGGATGGTCTCCTGGCAGATATGCAAACATCTCACTTAAAGTAGTATCGAGGCTATGATAGATCTTTAGCTTTTCTCCGTTTCCTATCAATCTATACTTGTTCTTATATTTCTTGTTCTGATTTAGCAAATAGTTATAGTATCCTGCTGCTTTTACGTTAGGCGGACACTTAAGACCAAACTGCAGCTCAATCTGATCGTCTACGATATACTTATCGATGTTATTTGTTCTCTTGTTAAACGAAATGTCATCAATATCACATAGCTTAAATTGCTTTTTGGTTTCCTTCATAAACTGTACAAGCTCCTGTAGATCTTCAGCAGATGGCTTACTTGTGCTCTTAAATAGAATCTTAAGTGCATCTACAAGTTTCTCTCTAGCAAACTTAGGCGTAGAAGACTGGATCGTATCAAAGCCGATGGTCTTAATCTTCTTTAGAGATGAGTGGCGATCCGTGGTCTCTAGCTTATCATCCCATGCAATATTCTGAATGTATTTCTTCTTGCTCATCCATATGCCATTATATGCAATTGTCTCCAATTCGAAGACAAGGAAGTTATCCGTGTTTCTTACCTTAGCATATTTCTCCATGCACTTGACGATATAGTCTCTAAGTCTAAACGCATAAATCTCAAGGATAAACTGGTCAATTGTAAGTTCATCACCTAGCCATTCGATAGAGTTATACATGTCCTCAAACTGAACATAGCACGAGTCTGTATCGATATAGATTACAGACGGACGCTCTAGTTTGTGCTTTACCTTGATATTGAAATGATCGTGTACTATTTTATCTTTGTAAAAGAACTCATTAAAGTACTTGTTCAATATCGTTTCAGAATACATAATAGCATTCTGACCTTGTAGTGTAATAGATTCTGCAATATCGATATTAAAGAAGTGAAACCACTTATTACCGAATGCACCGTAAATAGAGTTAAGTGTTACCTTAACCGCTTGTTCGTATGCTGTATACTTTGCAGCCTGTTGCTCATAATGAGCTATGAGAGCCTTCCCCTCTTCAGGGGAAAGCTCATCTATTTGTTTAGTCTCTAGCTCTTCAATGTTCATTACGCTGTTTGACAGGTTGAGATAGTCAATACAGTTTCAGACTCGCTAGATGAGAAAACAACTTTTGAATCTGAAACAAATACGCTCTGCTCCTCCTTATCAAGTAATGAAAGATACTTTTTATATACAGTAACGTCACCGTCTCCAGTAGACTTTTGATTAATAACGGCACTGAAAGTCTTACCCTTAACGTTTACTCCCTTACCGTTTGCATTGATAGAGAATGTCTCCTCTTTATCTAATGTAAACAAGTTCTTAACCTTACCTAGTGTATGTGTGTCCATGTCAAAGTTAAACTTGCTTCCTTCAGTTGAGAAGATAGCTTTGATCTGATCTTGAGTAAGATCCTTAAAGCCGATAGATGGCTCTGAACATGACAAGGTAATCTCCAACTCATCATTATAGATTCGGAATGTAGATGCTACATAATCCTCATCGTTTTCAATAAACTCAATCTCTCCCTTGATTGCATCGTGTTCAAAGTGCTTGATTGCATCAATAACCTTAGACCCATCAAAGAAAGCGATCTTTAACTCCTTATCGGAATCAAATCCCCACTTGCCCTTGGTATTAAACACTTTATCCGTTTCTACGGAGTGGAACTTAACAGCATCCCTCTGTGGTAGATAAACTGCTGAGGTAATCTTATCTTGATCCATCTTCATGTAAATGAATGAATCGATAAGCTTAACACGATTGATAAAAGACACCAGCTGATGCTGGTCAATTCGATTGATTTTAAGTTTCATGCTTACTATTATTTATAAGTTGTACATGAAATGTCTAAAAAGTTTCAAAGAAAAAGGGGCCCGCTATTGCGAGCCCCTTTATTCCCTGGTATTGAGGATTATCCCTCAGCTTCTGCGCCTTCTGCGTTCTTCTTAGCAACGTAAGACCATACGAAACCAACGATGGACATTACGATACCAACACCTTCAAGCATCATAGCCTCATCAACGACTCCCTTAGCAACTAGAGCACCTCCAGCAGTAGTTAGTACGTGACGAATAATACCATAAATTTGATCTTGTGTCAACATAGCAATTAATTTTTTTTAGTTAGACTTTATATATCAGACGTTGCTTTAGAATCTAAAGCCGAATCCAATTCCTAGATTAGTAGTTCCGTTGTTTGTGTTATAAACAACCTTTGGGTCGACAAAAAGGCCTTTTACGCCAGTGTCGAGCAACATACCTACACCAACGTTCAAACCGAAGTCAGTTGTTAGGTTTTCAGTTCCCGCGTAGACAAAATAGTTATCTACGAAGTAACGCGCGTGTACGTCTAGGTTCAAATCACCAGCTGCAACTTCTCCGTCCTCATTGAGAGTTGTTCCCTGGTTAAGTGAAACGCCAGCCATAACGTCGTCTGTGAAAGCATATCCAACGGTAGGTGTTAGTTCCCATTGGGTCCATGCTGTGTTTGAAAGATCTCCAGTACCAATGTACCAATCTCCCTGTTCTTGTGCGTTAATTGAGAGCAGCGCACCTGCTACAAGTCCGAAAGTCAAAAATAACTTCTTCATGTTTATTTAGGTTTGTGGCCCGAAGGCCGGTTAAACTCTTGTTTATATATCAGCCATCGCAACTTAGGCAATCGGGGTCTGTAGCTGATGATGCTATATCACCTCTTAATACCGATTCTGTTCGCATATAGTAAAGCGTCTTGATTCCCTGATTATATGCTTCTAAGTGTACCTGATTGATAAACTTAGGAGCTGCCTCTTTAGGGAAGGCAAGATTTAACGATACGGATTGATCCACATACTGTTGCCTCACTCCAGCCTGCTTCACAAGATCCAACTGATTTATCTCTTTAAAAGTCTTAAATACGTCTGCTAGTGGAATATACTTTTCTCTATCCATGTCAGACATCTTATCTAGCTTATCTTTTTTAATAGGCTTACTAAATTCACCGTCAAATGATTCACCGATATGAACATAGTAGTCTCCTATCCAATCCAAGCCCTGTACTGAACCTCCATCTACTAGAATCTGATCCCATGTCTTCTTAGTGTTCTTATTAAGAAGGTTCAAGACTTTTTCTAGTGATTTGTTTTTTCTAATAAACGTTCCCTTTGCAGTTTGTTCTGTAAATACGTTTGCAGCCCATGGCTCAATGCCCGGAGATACATTACCGCTAAGCTTAGAATTAGATACTGTAGGTGCGACTGCTCTTAGATGTGTATTTCGCATTCCAGTACCAGAGCACCATAGAGGCTCGCCGTATTCATGTGCCATATCACGGCTTGCCTTTTCGCTTTCAGTCTTAATCTGACTAAAAATCTTACGAGTTTCAAACTGAGCAGTAAGACCCTCAAAAGGAATATTACGATCCTGTAGGTATGTATGCCATCCAAGAACTCCAAGACCCAGAGCTCTTCCCTTTTCAGCAGATCTTACAGAGTTTTCAAACCCACGCATATACTTTGCTTTAGCAATAAACTCCTCAAGAACACCATCAAGGAACCACGTTGCAGTGTAGATAAGATCTGTATCTTTCCACTCGTCATATCTTGAAAGATTAACTGAGCTCAAGCAGCACACAAAAGAATGGGACTCATCTGTATGGAGTGTTATCTCCGAACAGATGTTGGTCATATAGACCTTTAGCCCATTCTTTTTATACGCGTCTGGGTTGACGTTATTAACGTTTCCTTTGAACATAATGTATGGTTCTCCAGTTGCTCTGCGCTTTCTTAGAACAGCAGCCCAGCGCTTTCTGGATTCCTTATCACCTGCCTCAACTCTTTGCATGAAGCTATCAGAGACAACAACACATTGGTGCATATTTAGACATTGGCGGTTTACATCACCTTTAGGTTCTCTAATCTCAAGCCATTCCCAAAAATCACCGTGCTCAATATCAATGTTGACCGATGCCGCACCGCGGCGAACTGCACCTTGGTTAGTAGCCAAGATAGATGAATCATAGATTTTACAGAATGGTACAATACCATCTGAGGTTCCATTCTGTGAGATATTAGATCCAGCAGGTCTGATTTGGTTTACCCCAATGCCTACGCCTCCACCGTGCTTAGCAAGTAGCATCATCTCTAAGTTCTTGTTACCGATATCATGAATAGAATCAGCAACGTCGATTCCGAAACAAGAAATAGGTAGACCACGCTCAGTGCCTGTGTTTGAAAGTACAGGAGAAGCTAGGTTTAACCAGCCTTTCCAAATATAATCAAAGAACTTTGACGCAAGTTCTGGCTTTTGTAACCTTTTAGCAATAGCAGTAGCTACTCGCCAATAAGCATCCTTTGGAGTTTCACCTTCTAAAAGGTAACCTCGACTAATCGTCTTTACATAGATTTCGGTGTTACCCCAAGTAGGAAAATCTACTCCAAGCTCCCAGCCTAGTTCTTCGCCATAGTTCATTTCTTCTTTCATTTAATAACTGTCTTATTATACTATACTAAATAGTTTTGTTTAAAAAATATCGTCCTCGTCCCAGTTTTCGTCCTCTCCGGCTTTAGAATAGTCTGTTGGTCTTACAGCAAAGAAATCTGTATGTGTATGTCCACCAGTAAGATGGTAGAACCAATCTAGCTGAGAAGCCGAATCATCGTCATACTTCATTTTTGGCTCGTATCCAAGTTCTACAAGCTTCTCGTTTGCTCTTTTAATAATAAAGTTCTTTAGATCGATTGCCTTAAGATTCTCTAGATCTCCCATCTCAAACATCTTCTCAATAAACTTATGTTCCATCTGAACCATAAGTTCTGCTGCATGTTCAACTTCTGGTCTTACAAGCTCCTTAAGCTCTGGATATTCCTCACACATATGGCGGAATAGCTGACATCCCATTTTAGAGTGCAATGATTCGTCTCTAACTGACCACTTCATTTGCTGACCAATTCCTTTGAGCATATTTCTCATCTGGAATGAGTACAATACTGCAAATGAAGAGTATAGAGAAACTCCTTCAGCAAATGCAGAAAAGATAGCTAGAGATCTAGCAACATCCTTACGTGCCCTTGCATCTTTAAATAGATCATCATGTGTATAGTCTGCTTCGGTTGAAGTTAACATTTCAAACTTCTCTGCAACCGCAGGCTCATGTAAGAATGCTGAGAAATCTTCAAGTCCTAGCGTTTCGTTTAAATATGAGTATGCCGTGGCATGAATAGTCTCCTGAGAGCCAAACATCATAGCCATCTGCTTAATTTCATGTTTTGGGAACCAACGAGTAACCATAGTTGTCCAATAATCGGAAACTGCACATTCAGTCTGTGCAAAACCCAATAGGATATTACCCACGATGTTCTTTTCATGTGGTAATAGTGTTTCGTTCCAATCTTTTACATCACCCTGCATTGAGATTTCGGTATGTAACCAAAATGCTTGGGCCTGTTTTAACCATCCTTCTAAGTAATATACGGGGTACTCAAAAGGCTTATATTCAATTCTTTCTTTAAAAAGTGACATTTTGCTATTATTTTTTACATAAGTCGAAAAACGGCCTATCTCTAGGCCGACGTCCAACTCATAATCTAAAAATACTAGCAGCGCTGCAAGTGTTTTATATATTTGAAATGCTGCTTGTAATTTCCAAATTACGAGTTAAACTTTTTCTTTAATTCCCTAGCTTTTTCGTAAAAATCATACGAAGTTTTCTTGTATTGTTTACGTTGTGCATAAAGATCTGTCAAAATCTTTTTTAGAATTGAATCTTCTTTCTTGTAAACAACGCCGTTTTCGCATACAATGACGCTTTCATCTTTACGGCGAGTATTTATCTTATCCTTCGTTACCATTTCGACATATGCATCGGGCGATATGTTGAACTGCCGCATGATAGATGGGTACAGAGATGCAAAGTCAAATGCGCTGACTCCACTATAATATCCAGAAATCGGTTCTTTTACAAATGCGCCAGCATACTTACCGTCTTTCTTGCCATCTTCTTTATCATATTCTATACCGACGCGCTTGTCTTGCTCTACGAGCTTACGAGCGATAAGTGCTTCTGTTACTGCCACCGGTGAAGCTGCCTTATACAGTGGCATCTTAGTTATTGTAGCAAGGGTTAAAAGTACTTCCATACTACGAAGCTTTTCATCAATATAATATACGAGAATAGAGTCAATTACGTTATAGAGAACATACTTCTTAAAATCATTCTCATATAAGTCTTGCAACGAACCCTGATACTTAATCTTCTTTACATTAAGAACCTGGCCGGAAACATAGTCAAGTGTGTTTGATTCCTTAACTTTAACCGAACGATCATATTTATCATACAATTGCATGTAGTCGAGGATTCCCATATGTAATGGTCGGCTATCATTACGGTCTAGTGAACCTGTAATTGCCACCTCGCTAAGGTCAATCTGAAGTCTCTTACAACGGTTTACGATATACTGCCAGTCATAGTTGATGAAGTTCCATCCGGTCATCATAGGGAACTTAGGCAAGAACTTATGCAAGAATGTATACAACATATTGTACTCGTCCTTGAACTTGTAGTAGCTAAACTCCCAATCTTGATCGTATCCTTCGAAGTGTGCGTTTGTGTCTTCTTCGATCTTCTTAATTTGCTCAGAAGAAAGATCGTCTAGTCCAAGTACAATAGCCTTACGTTCTGGTGTAATAATAGAAAATGTAAGTATACGTGACTTTGCTTCTTCAGGCTTAGGGAAGCCGTCAACAATCTCTGTCTCAATATCAACAAAGTATGTTCGAGGGATATTGAATTCAAAAATCTCTTCACGGTCCTTCTCAGAAAGGTTATCCATAAAGTAAATTAGAGAGAACTTATTGAATGAGCGAGAACGATTCTTCTTTACAGGACGGCCATCCCAGTTATGAATGCCATCTTGCTTCCAACGATCCTTTTCATCTGTAACTACCCAATTCTCGAATTGTGAGACGGGGTAGCGCTTAAAGCTGACTTTTCCTTCTTTATTGTAATAGCTTACAATAACCTCAGAATCTCTTTGCTCAATGTCAAGCAGCATTAGTATCCTCGGTTTTGGCGATCGTGATTCTCTTCGTTTTTAGCCATGTATAGATTGACTACATCTTTTGCAGTCATTCCAATTGAAATGGCAAAGTTCATATAGAAATGAAGACCATCAATCCACTCGTAGTAAAGCTCGAGGCGATCATCATCGGAAAGGTCTTCGATACGCATATCTTTTGCCTTAACGTTATCCTTTTTCCAGTATTTCCAAGCCGCTGATGCAATACCATCATTAACTCCTCCAAGTGCATCAAACATTTCATTAAGCTCATCACTCATTGCGTGTTTGTTAACACACCAAAAGTCTGCGATTTCTTTAAGAGTCCATCCGTCAAAGTTAAATCCTAGGCGCTCTTGCAATTCTTTTTGCTTGTTGTAAACCATGCCTAGAGTATCATTTGACTCAGTATAGTAGTCCTTAACTTCTAGATCTGCACATTTATTGTCTGCGTTAGCCATGTGTTTTTGTTTTTTCTATTCGTATTTGTAATATTGTTTCACTTATCAGTATCTCTGACCTCTCCCCATTCTCTTTGCGAGTCTATTGTCTTTTTAGTCTTTTCAAAATCTGGTTTAGGATCGCCGCCTACATTCCAGAACCAAGCGCCTGGAGATCCATGCTTTACCATAAACTCCCATGCCTTGGCGTCATAGTTAAGTGCAGATGGGAACGGGGGGAAGAATTCTGAATTAACATTTTGGTTAAACGCCTTTGGGTGGCTCCACATAGTAGCGCGGCCTCTTTCTCCTTGCTGTATATTACGAGCAACCGCAACCGCATTAAACTTAGTTTCGGGCCATGCAATCTGCAATGAGCGCTGCAAGACGCCTGTTGAAATAGCCGACCATGCCTCTTCAGGATATCCATGATTCTCTGCTAAGTCATAAGCAACCTTTACAGCAGCCGCAGTAACCCACTCGTGCTTAAGGCCTAGGGGGATAAAAAATGCATTGTTATCTTCTGCCCAATCTTTTGCTATCTTATTTAGGTTAGGCATAGCAGCGATTCTACGGAACTTCATTTCAGCACCACGCTCTATACAGATTGCCTGGTGATCTGAAATCTCTTTCTGACTTGGGCTAAAGAGTATAAGTTTCTTGTTATACTTCTTAGCAAGATATGCTAGTGAGATACCAGCAAAGCCATATCTAGGCTGTACATAAACCAATGTATCTGATTCTGCCTTCTGGACCAAGATATCACCAAAACGACATTTTGATCCAAAGCCCATCATATCTTCACGGACTACTTTAAATCCATCATGCTCAACGAGTTCAGGAGCATCGAATGGATCTTTCCAGTCCCCTGCTAGTTCTAGCCATGCATCTCTGTTAGGGTACATGAGGTTCAAGTCCTGATTGTACTCGCTTTCTGTATGTTTGTTATGAGCCATATAGTTCTGATACTTTTTGTTTGTATGATTCTACCGTGAGACCTGCTTCAGCAATAATCTTGTCATCGCTAGGGTGATGGGTCATACCATTAAAGGTTTCTACTAGACCGAGATCTAGCATAGCCTTCTGTCTACCAAATGGATGGTCTTTAATAGTCGATGAGTTCCATAGGCTATCCATATCAATATGCTTATAGTCAGCTCCGGGTCTCATATAGTTTTCAATCCAACGAATAAAGTCACATGCAACATCCTCTGCGTTATATGGAAGTGAACCAGTCTCTTCATATATCTTTGTCATTACAGCATCAAGAAATGGTTCTGACTTCTTACCCTTACCACTTACTGGATCTGCAAGATATCCAATACATTCTACTGCGTTTGTTCCATAGTAAAACATAGACTCTCGGTTTACATATTCAGGGAACCAATCGGCGATATCAGCCAAGACAGCAGCATACTGGAACTTGTAAGCTCTAAGGCCATTTTCTTTGTTCCAATCAAACATCCATTGACCTATATCTCTGAGATTCTTTTTATCTCCCTCTTCAAGATAGTTGGCCAAGTCGCGAGCTAATCTAGGTGCAAATTCACAAAGGAAATAATCACCACCTCTCTTATAACGATACTTAGGGCCTTCAAACCCTGCCATACCAACAAATAAATCTCCCTCTTCAACCTCAGGTGGCTTAGGGAACGCAGGGAACTGATAGCCAACCGAAGTATAAAAAGACTTTGTAGCGCCTTTCACCTGTTCACACATCTGTTCAATATTATCAGATTGCCACAAGTCAAATAGAAGTGTGTTATGATATCCGCTAGGCTTAGTAGCGTAATTAATTGCAGATCCACAGACTCTATGTAAGATAAACAGATAAAGCCATTCTGGAAGACCGAACACATCTTTCTTTCCGGTCCAATTAGTGGCAACATCTTTTCTTTGCTGTGTAATTAGGCCTTCTTGCATGCGGGACCAATATGGATGTTCTTTTGTCCATCCATAAAAACAGTCGTTAACAATCTGGCTAAATCCAGCAAACTTACGTTCAACAACATCGTAGAGTTCAATATGTTCCATAAGAGGATCGTTCATATCAGATTCCTGATGCGGTATATGTCCTAGATTAGACTTCTTCTGCTGATCTAGGGCTAAGTTGTAATAACGGATAAACTCGTCATAGTATTTTGTAGTAGTAATATCCATTAAAAAAGAGCTGCTTGAATTTTTGTCTCGCCAAATTTTTTGTTTTCTTCGTCTTTAATTAAATCCCATCGATAGAACTCACGCGCAATATGTACCGACTTAGGCTTTTCCATAACATCAAATGTAAGTTCGCCTAGACTGTTTTTGTAACATGCTGGATGTTGCCATGTTTTCCATTTATTCCTAGCGCACATAGATACAACGAGTTCATTAAATTCTTTTACGAGATTAGTTCTTTCTTCCCAAGTTCCAAAGTAAGGCGTATCTTTATAGTAACCCGTCTTTGGTAGTTTTCTAGATACGTCTTCAATAGGCAAAGCTTGTACTACCTCAATGTCATTAATTCCTAAGTCTTGTAGCTGTAGCTCATATTCTAGCATCATGCTTTTAAGTGATGAATGTGGATCCTTCTGTCTCATTAGGTGGTGTCTTATATCTATATTACCTAAATACACTCGAAGTGAATTAATTCCACTTGGAACATAAGTAGAAATACCACGCTTTAAGGTACCGAAGAGCGTTAATCCATCATTTCTATCACACATAAAACCAGGAGTATACTGACTAAATGAATGAGAATCGCCAAAGCAAAGCTTATCTGTCTTTTCAATAAGGTCTACTCGCTTGATTTCTTTACAGATTTTCTTTGCGGCATCAATAGATGACTCAAGCGTCTTAAACATATCCGAACCTGTCTTAAGCCTCTTTTCAATAAGAGTGCCAACGCATGGCATATCATGATGCAATGAGTACATGCGGACCTTCTTAAAAAGCCGGTTGACCTGTCGGTGCAAGTCATCATTGGCTCCTCCAAATATATTAAAGTTGCCTTTAAATTCCATACCATGTTCTAGAAGAATAACGTCATAGTCTTCCCAATTTGTAGTATCATCATTGATAACACTCGCACTAGGATAACCAGCATGCCACAATTGATTGCAAAGCATATAAGCCCATCCCGCTTTATGCGAAGTGGGCTTAGAGCTAAGCTTACCAACAATTGGGCATATTCCAATCTTGATTCTAGCGTCAGGCTCGAGATCCGTAAAGTATACTTTATTGTTCGTATCCGGCATCTGCGTCTGATAGATCTATTGGAGCCTCGTTATCCTTGTAACCGTACTTTTTAATATAGTTATCAAGGCCACCGATATATGCGACTGCGTCAAGCAAGTTATCTTGTTTGTAGTTATAAGAATGTCGGCTAAGCTTAAGCGCAACAAGAGCCGCATACATGTCAGATCCTGTCCACTCTTTACCTGTCATACCAGAACAAATCATAGCTGCACGGCGCATACCTTCTTCAAAGGGGCCATACATTCTTTCTTTCTCTTCAGATCGATGGTTAATAATCTGATCAGCGTCTTTAAGAATGTTATTACTCATGAGATACTTTTCTTTTTTATACTAAAATGCCGCGAAATGTTTCACGGCATTTCTATTAGACCAACTCTTCTTTGTATAGCTTGGCAATATATTGTTCAAGCATAGCGGCATTGAATCCATCAAGGCTCGCATAGAAGCGCGTCATCGCTCCGTATGGGCCGGCTAGTTGATATGATTCCGACCACTTTTTAGATAGATGTTTGACCATCATAGGACCCAACTCACCGTAACAATCCTCGATGAAGTTAGGGGGATAGTTCATTGCAAACATCACGAAGTCTTTGTATTTCTTCATACCTCTATTTCGATTCGTTCGAGTTCAGCTTCGATTTCAAGGGCCAAGTTACGGCGTTGGCTCTCTGTCATTTCCATAATTTCAACCATGGAATATCCTGCATCTTTCAGCAGTTCAATAGCGTAGTTATTCATTTTCTTTTTGGATTAGTAACGAAGACCTCCGATAACAGAAGCAGGGAATTTATAGACCTTTCCGGTATTAACATTTTCAGCCAAGACTGGGTACTTTCGAGATCGTGGCTTCAAACCAGCGATCTTGTAAGTTTCATACCGAAACTCAAAGGTATCGCCGAGCTTATATCCGTTAATGCCAAAGCTAGACGCATATCGGTTAAAGTCAGTTGCTTCTTTAGTCATCACAGTACCATTCTTTGAAACGGTAGAGATGTTAATCTTAGTCGTGCAGTTTGTTGGTGAAAAACTAGAGTTTCCAACTTCAATCTTAACGCCATAACGCTTTGCAACTTTAGCCAACGCAATTTCGATGTCGTCGGCAATCTGGCGGACCGATGCACGGTCAAGGGAAGAAATAGCTTTACTCATGAGAGAATTGATTTGTTTAACTGATTAACTTTACATATGCAATATACAACAAAAAACCCAGACATAAAAATGTCTGGGCTATTAATTTTGTTAAAAATCGTTAAAATTACTTTTCTAGCCTTTCATTAAGAAACGACTTAAAACTATAAATGTATTTCATTTCAGAAGTCTCTTCTTCCTCTTCGTCTTCTTTTCTGCCAGCCGGAACATCTCCAGAACCGACTTCGCCAGTGTCTGGATTTGGAAAGGCTACTGGACCCATGCCACTTATCTCTGCTGGAGTTATACTTTCTCCAACCTTATCAGGGAGACCTTTATGTTTAGTCTCTGCAAAATCTTTAAGCTTTTTAAGAGTCATACCGTCTACTAAATCTTTTACAGCGCCCCTATATGATGCATCGACGTCAGAAAGTTGCATATCACCGTTTTTGACGGCGTATGCAACTCCCATTAGTCTTTGTTGTGATTTACTTATGCTAGGCATTATTTATGAAACTGTATATTCAGCCTTTACTGATTTAAAGATATCATTAATTACTTTAGCGGCAGCATCTGCTTCCTCTTGATAGTATGAAGATCCATTTGGGAACTTTCCTCCGGTTTCCTTTTCCCATTGAGCAACTCTTTTCTTATAGTCGATGTATCTTTCGTACTTATCTAGCGTAGTAGAAGTTGCTCTCATTGCATCACCAACGCTCTTCTGAGTACCTGGGACCATAATATTTCCCCACTTTCCAGTTTCACCGGCAGCAACACCTGCAGAAACAGCAGTGCTCAATAGCTCTACAATCTCCTTAACGATCTGGTCGATATCAGTCTCGCTAGCTCTCTGCTTAAGGATATCGTAGTATCTGTTTTGGTTTTCTTTTCTAAACTCTTTATCGCTCTTAAATGCAGTAGCACCCTTTTTAGCTGCAGCTCTTGCTGTAGTAACGTCAGATGTGCTATACTTATCACGTAAAGCGTCTATATTAAAGACAAATGCTCTATCAGAAACCTCTGCGATTCTCTTTACGTTATAAAGTCCGTAAGAACCGTACCCCTTGTACTTCTTTGAGATTCCGTAAGCGTCTACGCCATATGATCTGCGCGAACCGCTTGATTGTCTTTTAAGACCATCCTGTCCTTTCCAACCAGAAACTCCTAAGAAGTTATTACGACCGTCTGTGATCGCTAGAATAAATCCACCTCCAGGAATCTGTTGCTTTTGTGTCTTATAACCATCTCTTATGTCCTTTTGACTTGGAATATAGTCATCATATGGATTATCCTTCTGTCTGTCTGAGACATAAATAGTAACTACGTTAGGTCCGAAAGCTTTTTTGTTATTCTTCTTTTCAATTTTGTATGCTTCAGCAGGTGACATGATAGAAATATCGTCATCCTGAACCTTATCTAATGCGATCTTAGCATTTTGATAGAATGCTTTAGCCAATCTAGCGTCAACTTTCTTTTCTTTAGTGTATCTGTTAGTATTGCTAAAAGCGTCTCTTAGAACGCCAGATGAAAATGCTTCTTCGATAATTTCAAAATCTTCTAATTCTTTTTCTTCTTTTAGTAAAGTAGCAAAGTTTTCAAAAGATTCTGAAACGATTTTTTCTTCAGATTCAAAGAAGCTATTAAATGCGTCAACAATACGCTGTGCTTCATTACCGAATCCGATAGACTCTAGGTAAAGAGCAGCACCTTCAACTACACCGATGCCAGCAAAACCTGCAGCAGAAGATGCTAGGCTGTAGTGTGATTCAATAAACTGCTTGACCTGTGCGTTTGTTAGAACAATCTCATGTCCACCTAGTTCAGCTAGTTTAATAGCTAATGGCCTGTATGCTCTTGGGGTTGCTTTAGGAAAAGCCTTTCCAACCGCTTCCATTTCTCTGTGGAAGTTTGCGTCTTCCATACCGTTCATTGTAACTTGCTTTAGAGCTAGAAGTAGATTAGCCTTATCCTTTGCAAGACCTGATGCGGTAACTTCAAAGAACTTCTTAAGAGCTGCAAATACCTTTTTAGCTTCTCTAGACTCAACTTTAATTGCTTCGTTCATTGTATTGTTTGTATTTTGTGTTTCTTCTTGTATTGATTTATCTGAATCCTTTTCCTCACTTACATCTTTAACAGTAACTGGGAAGGTTTTACCTTGGAACTCAAACTCCGTTAAGCCCTCGGCCTTTGCAGCTCTAGCCGCAGTGATGAATGCGTTTTTACCTTCATCGATCTCCTCTTCTTCGTTGACCACAAGCGCTGAAAGTGCCCTTTGTCCAAACTTAGAAAGCTTAACACCATCTTCTGAAACGCTAAAGTACTTTGCGTTTCTTCTTAACCATCTTTTAGAATCGCCGCTAAGCTCAGAAACAAGAGCATTAAACTCTTCTTGTGTAATCTGGCCGTCGGCAATTTCAGATAAAACTTTATTTCTTATTTTAGCAGTAAAACCCGCCTCTAATGCAGGGTGGTTTTCTGTGTATCTTCTCTTGAGAGTAATCTTCTTTCTCTCATTTAAATAATCATTAAAATTCATGATAGAATCCTTGTTTTTGTATATATTAGTCTGATATCTTTATAAATTCAGAAAAGGTTAGTAGATTTGACTCATAAACCTTAGATTCTGCAGCTGCCATAGACATTTCTAAAGTATCTTTAAGCTCTTTATACATTCCATGAATCTCTTTAGGAGTAAGCTTCTTAAATAAGCGCTCGTCTCCGTCTAACATCGCATTTCTAACTTGAGTAGCTGAAATGTTTTTACCTGTTCTAGGAATCTCAAATAGACTAAAATCATCTCTAACACCCAGATCTTCTCTGTACTCTTCTTTATCTACCTGGTAACTGTAAACCTTAAGTCTATCGCTGCCAGTTCCCCATAATACTGGTTCATATTTAGGTCTCATCATATTGAACATCTTATCAATAGCAGCGGATGGAACAATAAACACCTCTTGAATAGGGTACTTTCTTTTTAGCATATTAAGCATCTTAACCTGCATCTCTTCAGAGTAAGGTCTCTTAAATGCATCCTCAGCTTTTCTCGTTTTTGACTTAACTAGAAAAATAACTACAGGATGTCCATTTGCTTTATAAATTGCATTTATAACTTTAGCGTGGCCTAGTGTAAACGGTTGGAATCTACCAACAAACATGTTTACTGGCATTTTACCCTGTTCTTTATACTTTACATCAAGTGCCTCCATAACTGGTGAATCCTGAGACTGTACCTTTTCAGCTTTTAAGAAAGTGTTATATGTCATAATGCTAGACTCTTCCTGCTTCATCATGATTCTATCTTCTATTTTTTCGACAATCTCATTCATCTGACTCATAAGATCTGCATTTATAATCTTTGTTTCCTTAGTTCTCTTTTTTCTAAATGAACCTAGCATAATCTTAAATAGCTCTGAAAGATCCTCGTTAGAAACAAGTTCTATAGTTTTTTCGTTTGTTATAAACTCCCTATTTAGTTCAAATCCAGGCTTACTAGCAAATCCAGCAGAATCAAAGTCAGCTCCGATATACTTAACCGCATTCTTAGAAATATAATCATTAAATATGGTAGACATAATCTCAAGGTATCTAAGATCTGTATCTTCTTCTAAAAGATCTAAGGACTCTATGTTATAGTCCGAAAGATATTCTACTAAGTCTAGTATTGAAATCTGATACATGTCAGAAGCCTCTCTTTCCTCATCGACCTTCCTATCAAATCTAGAAAGCTTAAAGTTCTTTATCTTTTTGCCATCAGCAAATGAGACTATTAATGAATCTATATCAGCATCTAGGCCCTCATGTAATGCTGTCTTAGAAAGCTGCTTATTAAATATACTATAAACTCTTCTAGTAAAAGAGTCGTCTTTAAACCTACTTTCAAATGCTTCATCGCTTAATTCCAAAAGAGAAATAAGGTCATCTTTTTGATACGATGCAAGTACACCCTCGAATATAACAGGAATACTATTTACATCAAGTGTATTAGCCCACTTTTCTAAGATTTTAGGGTCTCTGATAACCTTTTTAATCTGTGTTGGATCTGTTGGATTTAAAACCTGAATGTGCGTTAGTATAAGGTGGTTTTTAGGAAGATTATCATACTCAATGTCGACTGTCTTTCTATTAGTCATATAGTCAAAACCAAACTTCCAGTCAGATGGCATCTCAGCCTTAATCTCGTCCGAAATAGAATGAAAATGCCCTATTGCGTTTTCGTAGTATTTAACAATTGTTCTATCGACCTTTGTCATAGGATATTTAGATCCACTCTTGTAGAACTCATATCCTTCAGATGTTCTTCTAGCATGAAACGAAGATGCCTGTACTTTTTCTGTAACTATGCACTTGTTTTTCAACATGTCCATAAATTCGTTTCTATTACAAGAATTAAAATATGTTCTTAAGTTTTCAAGTGCCATTATCTTCCGTATTTAATGATTCCCATTAGCTGGTTTATAGCAGCAAATGTACCTGTTAGTTTGTAAGTATGTCCCTTGTATCTAAACACAAGGCCTTCAGTAGGTACGATTGATTCTATACCTCCAATTCTATCTAGTCTCTTTAGTTCGTCCTCTACCTTTTTAATTTGCTTTTCATCGCCTCCCTTTTTAATCTTATCTGCCTCCGTTCTTATTTCGTTATGCAATCTCTGCATTTCTTTATCAGGCGATACTGCCAAAAAGTTAGATGCATTCTTTAATATGATAGAGCCTAACTCTAAGAAAAGATCTTCAAATGGCTCTATGTTTTCTTTATACTTTTTCTTTACGTCCTCTTTATCAAACTTTTTAATAGATGCAAGTTGATTTTTATCGACTGACTTTGCTACAGCCCTCATATCAAGTGTCTTTTTATCACCATATGCCCATCTTAAAAGAAGGCCCTCTTTAACCTCTTGTGGTAAGTCTGAGAAATTAGATTCTATCTCCTCTCTCCACCACATCTCGTGATATCTTGATACTTCATCTGAATCAGATAAACTATATCTTTTCTTTAGAGATTCAACCTTAGCTAAAAACTTAGACTTATTTTTTTCAAAGTCTACGTCCTTTCTAAGCTGTATAATTCTAGGTGGTATAATTTCAAACGTACGTCCTACTCTTGCATTTACTTTATCCAGTAGTGAAGTTATTTCTCTTGCTCCCTTTGGATTTTGTCCTATGATATTACCTTCTCCATCAGTTTCTACGATACCGTGAAATTGTATAGCATCGACATCATAGTGTATTACATTAGGGTTTTTAGAGTAGATAAGCTCCATATTCATAAATGACTTTCCGTCATTAAAATACTTATCTAAAGCATCCTGTTTTATCTTAGGAAGATTAGCCGATAGATCCTTAGCCGCTAGTGTAAATGTATCTCTAACTAACTCGCTAGGATGGTCGGCAAACATTGATGTTATTCCTTTTAAATCTAAAGGCGTCTTAAGCTGTGTCTTATTTCTAGCAAATAAAACAACACCTCCCTTAACAGTAGCAAACACATTTTGGCCATCTGTTTTTTCAGTAGGATCCTCTTCAAAGTTTAATTCACCGCTGAGACCTGATTCAATAAGATTTTTAAAGTCTCCAAACGTAAGAGATTTATTATCAAACGGGTGTGACATATGGCCGGCTGCACCGCCTTCCATAATAAGAGAATGGCCCGCAATTGCGGGCTTCTCTTTCTCAAATAAGAACTCGTTATATGTAAAAAATCTATTCATTATCCTAGAGAGCTCTGTAGCATGCCTACTGCAGCGCCATAGTCTCCTTCTGCTTTTGAAAGTATTCCGTCAATTGTCTCTTGCGCCTTTGCTTCGTCAAAGTCATCACCGAATGCCTTTTGAAGAACTGCTTTAGCATAATCAGAAAACTCTTCGTCAGAATTAACTTCTGCTTCACTTACTTCAGCTTCTTCAACCTCTTCTGTTTCTTCTTCAACCTCTTCGGTTTCAGTAACTTCTTCGGTTGCTTCTTCGGTTGCTTCTTCGTTAGCAGCGGCTTCCATTTCCTCAGCATTTTCTTTATCGTCGGCATCGACGTCTTCTACTGGGTATGTTTCACCATCAACGGTAAACTCTTTTTCACCGTCTGCTATAGCCTTAGCTCTTGCAGCACCAAACGCATTACCTTCTGAAACATAAGCCTCTTCTAATCTATCGATCATATAAGTTACGTCTTCAGAACTTGCGTTCTCTTTTAATCTATCAAAGAAAGATGCCTTGTCATCATCGTTTAACTCTGAAATTTCAGAAACGCCGTATTCAGACAACAGATCTTTAAAGCTCTGTGCACTAGACGCTCTTTTTGCTTCTCTTTCCTCTTCAAGTTTTGCAGTTTGTTGTTCCTTTCTAAACTGAGAGAAAGAGTTAAAGTCGTGTAGTTTTTCCATATCTATATTATATTTTTTGGAATATCATATTCTTATATATCCCCATCAAATTTGATCTTTTTAATAACGTATTCAAACTTTTGTTCTTTATAGATTCTACGGCGTTCTATAGCGTGTCGCATTAAGTAATTTGTCCATTCATCAGAAGATAAGTCATCTACAAAATCAATGATAGTTACACTGTCTTTTGATTCATGCTGTCTTAGTCCACGACCTATAGACTGCCTAATAATAACCTCTGATTTAAAGGACTCCGTAAAGAATATGTTGTGTATCTTCTTAATTGAAATACCGGTTGAAAATGTACCATATGATGCCACAATCACTACTTCTTCACCGGCCTCCATCTTTTTCTTATACTCTTCTCGTATGTCCTTATCAGTTCCACCGTCTACATAATAGACTATCTTGTCACTATCAGATCTAAGTTTTTCATATAGTTTTTTACCGTGTTCTATTCTATGGAACAAAACAAGTGAGTTACCTGGAATCTTAGCAACTACAGAGTTTATGAAGCTAAGTCTTCCAGGGGAATTTATGACATAATTTTGTTCAAACTTAAATACATCCTTGCTCTCGTACCTATTTGAAGCCATCTCACTAAAAGCTTTCTTAGTAGAGTCCGGTGCATAATCCATTTCTATAATCTTAACTTTACATCCTGCAATATGACCTTCTTTCTGCAAATAGTTTGCGCTAACCTCGGTAATAACCGGACCGGTATATGCCATCAAGGTAAGCCTATCTAGCTTTCCTTTTTTAGGTATAGTACCTGAAAGACCATATCTGTATTTTGCATTAATACATTTTTGTAGAATTGTCTTAATAGAGTTTGATTTTGCCTTGTGTGTTTCATCAATAATGACAGCATCAAACTGTTGGAAATAATCCTTTGGCTTTTTGACTAGCGACTGATATGTACCTATAACTACATTTCGGCCCTGTCGTATCTTTTGTCCTGAATAAATCTGTTGCACCTTTATACTTACCCTGTTTTCGTAATTGTAATCAAGGAAGTCCTCACTTGCTTGAACTACAAGAGATACGTTAGGTACTATAAATAGAATCTTATTAGCCTTCTTTTTTTCTAGCATGTATGCAACTGTCAAAAAAGATATGAGAGTTTTACCTGCTGAAGTAGCTAGTTCAGCTAAGCACCTTCTAAACTTTAGTATATTATAAGCTGCGTCTATTTGATAATCTCTAGGGGTAATCTCGCTATCTTCAAAAAAGTCTAAAGCCCATTTTTCAAAATCTTCTTGCTTTATAGACTTATCGAATATCTCTGTAATACCATTAAGCTTAAGGTCAAACTTGTATTCCTTACATAAATCCATGATGTCTTTCCACAGACCCGATGGAATCCATTTGTTATCCTTTATGTACGAGACATAACCATCCCACACACCTCGTTTAACCAAGGGGTTGAATCTCCAAGAATCAATCCTCTTAGTTAACGAGATGTTAAGCTGCTCTATCTCCAGCTCTGTTGCAGAATCTACTCTAAGAAACTGCTTATTTTCGGTTAAGCTAAGTTCCAATACATAGAAATCTTTTTGTTCTCCTTACAGATCTTTAAGCGCAAGTCTGTTTCGGATGGCAAAACCCATGTTGTCTAGGGTCTTTACCGACTCCTTTAGAAAATCTAACTGATTCTCTAGATGAGCTAAAATTGTGTGATCGTCAGCGAGTTCAGCTTCCATGAACATCGTCTTTTGTTTTTCTCCAAGCTTATAATCGTACTCGTAATATCTTATATATGCCTCTCTGTTTCGAGTAGCCAGACGAGACTTTTGTTCACGAATCTTCGTATTTATATATGCAATTTGGTCCACTAGTGCTTGACGAGATGAAAGAACCTTAGCGATAGTCTCTTCCATACCATTAATATACCTTAAGTTGCCGGCTAATTCTTTAATCTTAACCGACCACTCGGATCTCTGCTTACCTAGACGCTCGTCTAGCTCCAGTATTTTTTCTTTACTCATTCTTAAAATAGGCTTTTACGGTCACCCCTTGGTTTAACAAACTTACTAGCCTTTTGTTTCTTTTTAAACTTAGGTTTTATGGTTTCTGTATCAGGAAGTTCTATTTGGTAATCAGAAGCATCGAAGTCTACGAATGCTTTCATGCCCTTAAATCGATCTCGGTCCTTGTAGAACCCATCTAAATCCTCTTCAACCATGCGAGTTATATCAGTTAAACATACCATAGATCTAATTGGCTTGAGGTAAAATAATCATCAATCTTCTTATATGCATCCAACTTGTTGTTGTAACATATCTTAATCAAGTCATTTAGATCCTTTATGTTATATTTATCTAGCTTCATTTCATCAATAAATTTAGACCACATAAAGACTGGGCGACCTTTCTTAAGCTTTTGTGCCATCTTCTTTTTACCAGTATCATCGTTATCAAACATATAACGAACTGTTTCCATTTCATCAAACTCATCGGTTGCACGGCCAGCAGTGGCAAGGGCTATAGAATTAGCCATGAACTTGGCATCAAGAGGTCCTTCAAATAGAGTTACTGTTCTCTGAAAGTTGACTTGCATGATACCAAATAGAGTTGAAAGCTTACTTATACGAAGGCCATCTTCTGAATCTAGGTTTAACTCTTTCCCTAGCTCTTGATATAACTTAGGTAAATCATAAGTCAAATATCTAGAACCCTTGCCTTTCATTCGACGGCTCTGTACTGCTAAGATGTTTCCGCTTGGAGTTGTATTTAAGATCCATAGCTTTGCATCCTTATCGGAATACAAAAACTCATCATACTTAGTATGTAACAATCTTTCTTTAAGCTTTAACCAAACCCATTCTCCTGGTTCAATATCTCTAGCACTAAATGCCTTTTTAAACTCATCAAGTGGGATAGCTAATTCGTCAGCTTTTGTAAAAATAGCTGGTCTTACGGTATCTACTCTCTTAACTTCACGCTCTTTGCTTTTAATATAGTCAATAACATTAAATGTATCTTCTGTATTTCTCATTCTAACGTTAAAATCCTTAAGCATAAGGTGTACGTTAGTGTGCTTTGAGCAATTGTAGCAATGATACTGCAAAGTGTCCCAGTACAGATTACCTCTTTTCTTAGAGTCATCTGAGTGAGAATCACCACAATAAGGACATGCCAAGACCAGGCGCCCTGACATGTCCCTTACTTCTTGCTTTCTAGGAGAACTGTGCTCTTGAGCTGTAATCTCCTCTAATGCGATCCGTATATTGTGCTTTAACTCGTTAGATATCGAGGTCATTCAAGAAAGAATCTAGATCGTCATCTGTGCTGACGGAAGTTTCTGCTTTAACTGGCTCTGGGGCCGCAGCTACTGCTACTTCTTCTTTCTTTGTCTCAGTCTTAGCTGGACCTGGATTATTGACAACATTGCCAATTGATTCTCCTGGGTTCAAGTACATTCGTAGGACGCCGTTAACAAACTCGCGAGTGTCTTCGTCCCATACTTGGTAGTCGTAGTTAGAGAGGTCAGGTGCGTTATTCAACTCTTCCTTGATAGTCTCCATAGATTCTTTACTGCGTTCAGCTGGAGTATCACCGAGGATAATAGCTGAGCGTGAGCTAGAGAACTTAGACTTATCGTAGTTGTTGTATTCACCTTGTCGGTTGATGATAAGTTCAAAATTCTTACCTTCGAACAAGTCAAACACCTGTGTTGGCTCACCGAAATCTGGCTTCAACTCTGCGTCGATCTTTTCTTTAATCTTGTAACCGAACTTAAACACCTTGTATTGTCCTTCGAACTCTGGGTTCTGTGGATCCTTAATTACCTTAATCAATGCGTAATACTGCTGACGACGCTTAAGCTTATCAGAAGACTTACGGTCTACTGCTGAATCAGACTTGCGCAACTTCCAGAATACATCTGCAATTGGACAGTGCTCGCCAATAGTAGAGGGTGAATCAACGATCTTACCGTCGCCGTTTGAGTTAACCAACCAGTGCACGTACTTTTGAATCAAAGACTTGCGTGGGTTCTCTGGGTTTGGTACGAAGCGAATCAATGCTTTGTACGTTCCGTCCTTACCGTCGTCTGCGGTAGGCTTGTAGACCTCATTTGCTGAGGTTGTTTGTTGTGGTGCATGCGTTTCAACGTCTTCTACACCGAGATTGAAAATATCAAAATCTGCCATAATAAAACCTTTTAATTTGTTAAACTTTTAAATCCTTAAATAACCTTTAAGTACCTTTCATATATTGCTATACGCAAAAGTTTCAGCTAAATGTCAAAATAGATCCATCTTCTTCAATCCACTCGGTCTCACTGAGCTTAAGCAGCCCTGACTTGTTGAGTATGCTTTCTCTTTCCTCTTCGGAAATGCATTTTAACTCTACCATTTTGGTGAGTACCCTATTTAAGTGGATAAAGTCAGCTGTGACTATTTTCACACATGTACCTGTAAAATTCACGTTCACAATTTATATATCTTAGCTGTTGCTTTGTTTATATGAAAAAAGTTCATTGATTCTGAAACAAAATCTTTGAACTAGCATACAATTAATGTCTTTAAGTTTGAGAGACAGATTAGGTAGCCTGGTTTCTACTTGCTATAAGGCTTACAAGGAAGTAAGCGTCGATAAGGTCATCAAGGGGCTTCGGAATCTTTTTCCCCTTCGGGTCAATTTCAGACTCTGAGCAATAGTGAAATAATTCCCCTTTAAGCAAAGAAAGATCTCCGTTAACATTATTAAGGAAAGCTAAGCAAAGATCTTGTTTACTCATATTACCCTTTCCCGCATGTTTCTTGATCGTGGTAGGTGCAATAGTCTCAATATCTTCTGGTTTCATAGTCTTAAGCATCTTAAGCTTTAGTACAGCTGCGCCAGCTGCCATATCAATAATATTGTTTGTACCCATCTTAGATCCATATGAGGATCCTTCAAATGCTATATGATAACCGTCGTTTTCGTATGAATGTTGGCGTATAATATTAATTATATCACTAGCCATCTTATCATATCTTTTAATCTTTGACAACTCTTGGCTAGAGTATTCAGTGTCTTGTGTAAAATCTGGTTGATAAACAACGGTAACGTCTTTAAGCTGAGATATCTCCTCTTGGAATCTTTGTTCAGCTTTAGTTCCCGTCTTTGGCTTAATGTAAGATATAAAGTGGTACTTCTTACCCTTGTCATTGTATATACAAATGCCAGGAGAGTTAAGCGAGAAATCTATTGCTACGTAATTCAAATCAGAACTTTTTACCGATTGCAGCACCTAATGCAGCACCAACAAGTCTAGAAGTTAAGAGATCGTAAAAGATGCCTTTTTCAATACCTAGGACTCTTGCGATAATCTTACCAACAGATTTACCTAATGCAAATCCACTTAAACCACCTATAATACTTCCCAATAGTCCCTCATTTGTAATCTCAGAGTTAAAACGATCTAAGTCGTATGTACCATCCTCTAGCATATACTCTTTAACAAACTCATCGATTGCCATGTCTACCTTTTCTTCAAGCTCGTCAGACCACTCTGATTCTAAGCCCTCAAGGATAATTGACATATCATCATCAGATATGTTTTGTTCTTCTAGGTATTCAAAAAAAGTTTTCATAGCATATATATCAATCTATTTCTAGTTTAAGATTAAACTTGTTGTAGTAGAAGTTAACTTCAAACGTACTAAAGTCTGCAACGTTCTCAGAGAAGTTTAGGTTAAGCTCATTTATTGAGTTCATAATAGGCTTTTCAAAAGCAACAGATGCCATACCAATTCCCTCGGCATCCATAATTCTAAGTACTAGATCTTCTGTAAAAGGCTGCTTTGTAGTTCTCGCATAATAGTAAAGCAAAGTATCGAGCATTATCCAGTAGTTTACATATCCATCTAACAACTGAAACGTTAAAGTAAACTGACGTTCAACTGTATTCTGTATAGGAATAGCTCCTCTATGATATCTAGTTGTGCCATCATTATCAGCTTGGGTAACTGGATCAAAAGAAAGACCAGGTAGATTAATACCCTGGATAGAATAGTTAACGTAATCTATTGGATCCTGCATAAGAGTGCCAGGAATCCTGTTAAGATACTTAACGTATTTTTGAGATACCTCTTCAGGAATGAAGTTCCTAGGAAGCTTAAATGAAAATAAGTTATTTCTAGAGTTTAGAATCATTACTCAATAGTGAAATTTCCGTATGTAATTACAGTGTTATCCGATCCGCTTTTAGAAGTTATATAGAATTGCTTATTAGCCATACCTCTAATAGCACTAGCATTAGCTTCATCTATTCTAAATAGAACCTCACCTTTACTAGGATCTATATCCCTGTTAGCCTGGTTATTAAATATCCTCTTGTTCTGTCCGTCACCAAATGTTAAGACTATGTTATCAGCGCCTATCAAAGACACGTCAATAAGGTCATCGTTTTCCTGCTTAGCTATCTTAAACTTATAGTAAGCTGTAAACGGTGGAACATATATGTCAACTTCTCCGTTCTTTTTAAACTCAGGATTTTCTAAGTCAGTTATCTCACTAGGAAGTTCATCAACGTTTGAACTAGAGCCTACATTTACAGATATAGCACCTGTTACGATATTATTAGCTTCTACAAATGTAGGAACATATCTAGTACTTGCAGGTAAAGAATTCTCTATAAGACCTCTTACCGATCTATTAGCTGAAAGATTAGGTAGAGTATTAAAAACTTCTGTTAGCTTATTAGTAGAAGATATGTTTAGTCTTCTCATCTCTTTAGCATACTTAGCAGGTATATCATATGTTAAGCTAGCTGTCTTTACAATTGAAGTATTATCAGTCTCATTTACGATACGCATAGTTACGTCTATCGAGAAACTAACGGCTACATTTCCGTTAATGACAACTGGTCTATAAGTTATAGGACGATTAAAATCTTGAACTTGCGTAAACGTCATATCATATGTCTTTATGAAAGATGTTCCAATCTGTTCATACATCTCAATATCATACATAATGACTATATCATCACTTGAAGTGTTTATTCTATTAAAGACATATTCTTCTAATGCGTCTATACTTCCACTTCTTTCTCCATATATCTTAAAGTAATCTCCATCCTCGGCTTCTTCTACTACAACACTAAAATCAGAAAACTCATCTTCTTTACTTATAGTAAATGTATTTTCTTCAGTTGCGTAGAAGTAATCAAAGCCGCCTATGTTTTCTAATCTGTCAATAAGCTTAAAAGAAACTTCATAGTTAGAGTTTGGATCTAGATTTGAAGTTCCAGGCTGGCCTAAGTTGCCATAAAAGTTATTGTCAAACTGTGGGTTCTGTGAAACAAGGGTAGGTATCTTTACTTCCACAAATTTAGTGAATAGAGTTTCACCTATTACAAAGGGTTTTGGATTAGACCATTCGTAATTTGATTGATTTAGATAAACTAACTGTGTAAGAAAGTTTTTAACTCCGTTGTCTCTAGATGTTTTTACTTCAAAAAGAAAACCTTCGTAATTTCTATTAGCAAATGAGTAACCACTTCTAAAGTGAAGTCTAACTTCATCATATCTTATGTAGTTAATAGTGCTAGTTAAAAGAGACTGAGATGCATTTAACTGCGCCTCATTTGTTCCAGACCAACCAGGATAATTATCAATATAGTTAAAAGGTTGATCGTATATTCCGGTAGAATCATATCCTATTAAAGCGTATTTTACAGGGTCGTCCTCGTGCTTTACTGCATGGAACCTTCCTAAAATTTGATTTATATCGTTACCTGCATCCTCATCTGGTTTAGAGAATATAGGATTAGTCTTATTAGCTATGACTATTTTTCCGCCAATAAGACCTTCATATGAGTAGTCTACTGTACCTGTAACCGTAGGGATAAACGTACCTATTCCACCAGTACTTAAAGAATAAGTACCTGCGTTACCATCAATTGTAAATAAGCTAGGAATAGGTAAAGCATTAAGGTTAAACTTGTAGGTTTTACCTGCCTCAAGAAGTAGAGTTCTTCCAGCAAAGTTTTCAACTGACAAATAAGCTCCTGAAATAGTGACATCAAAATTAACAACAGCACTTCCAAGTTCACCTATTAAATGTATCTCTCTGTCAGTATAGACATCCCCTGGATTTACCGTAAGAAATTTAACCTCATAACCATTATCATCAACATCAATATCATGTTGTGTTGGATTACTTTGGTCATGATAAATGAACTCTAAGAGAACATCTTCATCTATTCTAAAATACCTAGAAGACTTTGCCATTTCTTAATCTTATTATTAGAACCTTAGCCATTTTGGAGACCAGAATAAACCAACTCCCATAGATGGGCCGTAGCTTATAACCTGGTTGTTATTAAGATTCACCCCGTAAGTGACTCCTAATCCAATAGACCAACCTGCTCTTTTTTCAATTTTTTTGTTTAACTCTCTATTGACTAAACTTATGTTTTCAATCTTATCGATCTTAACTCCAGGATATGAAGTAGCAACCTCTAAGTATTTAACGCCATTATTTTCTTTGATAGCCGCCAATAAACTAATTCTACTTAGAGAAACAATCTCTATAGGAGAAGACTCTATCTTACCGTCTTTAATAGAAACCGAAAGTTTACCAGATATGGACCTCATATTGCCATCGCCGTAATCATTTTCTTGTTCAAAAGTTAATTCACTATCGTCAATGTTTACAGGTAAAACGCTTATATTTGCTATGATATCGTCTCTTATTTCTATTTCAGCAGTAAGTAGATTATTAACGTTCTTTAATTTTTTGTTTTCAGACAAAACAGAATTATACTTAGAAACTAGCTGTCGGTTATCTTTAGTTAGATTGGTTATGTCAAACTCATAACTTCTAACTTTAGAAATTAAGACACCATTGTCGTTTCTAAGAGTTTCTATAGTTTGATTTGCAGCTATATAGTTAGAAAGATTTCTATCTGACTCAGCTTGTTGTATCCTTAGTTCCTCTTTAAACTTTGAGGTACGGTTGCATTGTTGCAAGAATAGCATAAGAGATATTATCATTCCTGCAAAGATCCAACCTGATAAAGATATGTTTTGTTTTTGAGTCATATTTAACTATTATGGTTTGATCGTAATTTTATCCAGGACCTGCACCTGTAGATCCACCGAGATCTGTGGGATCGACTCCTGCCTGTGTAAGACTAGTATTTTCATACGACTCGTTTCCGGTAATAAATGAAAATTGACCAGTGATTTTAGAAGGATAATTAGAAGTATCAAATGTATCATCATACTGGGGACATACAAATGTTCTTGCATATGGAAGATAAGCTGGTCTATTATTTAATATTGAGCGGTCTCCAGAGATAGCCTCGACACCCATGTAATTGTTAACTTTACGCCATTTGCAATAATAACCGGCTGAACTTAAATTGGGAACGTCCGGGATATCCATTAAGTTTTCTACAAATATAGAAAAAGTAACATCTTGTACGGGATTATAAACATCAGTAATTCCAGGTAACATTAACTGAAGTGTACCCGTTGGGAGAGAATTCCATTGTTCGTCATTAGTACTAACATTTGCCTGGGGACTAAATATAGAGAAATAAATATCAAAGTTTACAGTTACTAAATTACCTATTTTAGTATATGTCATCCTTGTTTTATTCACATCTATTGCAGTTGAAAGTTTATCAAAAGATGTGCCCGTGCGGGCTCCAAATACCGTATTAGTAATTACGCAATTTTCTTTTGAGAAACCAAATCTTTGTTCAAATGTTGGCAAAGTAACTGAAGTACCCGGAACAGCGCCTCCTGTATAACCTGCATCTGTACCTGGTAAAAATTGAGAATCACCAAGATCAAAGAATGTATTAGGTCTTTGAAAATAATCATGTAACGTCCTTTGTGCTAAAGAAGAACCCGAATTAGGAGCGGCCCCTGATAAAAACCCGCCTTCTCCACCATCTGGAAACGATATACCCTTATTTTCATTAGCAAAGTGAATATTTTGCTGGCTAAATACATCATAGTTTGTAATAATAGGCTTTCTAAAGTCACCATTTCCTATGTCTTGCGTAGTACCGCCTAGTCTCATAGCAACATCATCTTTAGTGACTAGATCAATGGTGTCGTTATCATTAGTTAATGAAATATCAACCCTAGTATCTTTATCAGCGTCCGTAAGCTCTCTTAAAGGTAACCATATAGAACCGGACGAAGTACCTTCAAAATATGCCTCTAACTTATTAGTGCTCGTATTGTATCTAATAACACCGCCTTCAAGTTCGTTTGTGGCAATATCGTTTCTTTGTGAAGTAGTACCGCTTGAAACTTTAGTAAAGCCAGTTCCGGTTACAATAAGGTCTCCTGTAACGAATACTCTATCGTTAAACGTAGAAATTGTTCCTTGACTTACATTAAATCCAGAAACAGCGCTTAACTCAACAGAGTTACTAGAGCTTATTGAAAGTATTCCTAACAAACCATTTCCAGTAGTGTTAATAGAAACGTCATCAAACGCAACATCTAACTTTACTGGATTTGAACCAGAAATTCCAAATCCCTTTTTAATAGAAAAGACATCTAATACTGTACCACCTGAATTAAAAAACTCACCCTTAATAGTCAAGCTATTATATAATCCCTTAAGCTCTAAATGATTATCGTAGATTTGTGGTCTATCTATAACAAGAACTGAATCTGCTGAAGTATTACCTGAGCTAGACGCACTTTGTGTAGAATCCCCAAGGTATACACTATTCTGGTTATTTGTATTAAAAATCGGCTTTAAAATGTTTGCGTCTAGCGTAGTACTAGGGACACTCAACCAGTAAGTAAAACCGTCAGCGCCGTTTTCACCAGCAACACCAGTAGGGCCTATTTCACCTTTTTGCCCCTTTTCTCCTTCAGGGCCTATTGGACCAAAATCACCCTTCAATCCTTTAGGTCCAAGCTGACCACCCACACCGAGCATTTGGTCAAAGTTATAGTTAATCTTTTCTATTCTAATCTGATTAGTATCATAGATGAAAAGTTCCTTTAAGTTGATAGGCATGTTACTTCTTTATTTTTATCAACGGTCTTATAATATAGGAATATCCTAGACTCTTATTATATATCAATCTAAAGTTGATTGCGCTATTTGCATGTTTTGTAATTGAGAATTCATCATCCTTTGTAAACCCTCCGTTATCTATTAAGTCAATGCTATCGACAGACTCTATAGAAGATGCTTGATTCTTTCTTTTAGAAACAAACAGTTCAATATCATCTATGCTAAATACTGAAATCAAATTATTGTTTACGTATCTTTCAACATCATCTTCAATTGTCGTCTTATCGTTTTCAGAGAACTCAGGTAAAACATACTTAGATATTTCATTAAGCACTCCTGTTTTAGAGAACTTATCTACAATAGAATCAGAAACATAAAAGTCTATCATAATTCTATCTTCAGTCTCAAGAAATACTACTGGACTTTCATTATTTCTATTTCTCAATATAGACTCAAGTTCACCCTGATCGCCTGCAATTTGATACTCAAAGTCAAAAATAGAGTATGAATCACTAAGCTTCATAATAGTGCTAGAAAGATAAGATCTGGTCTCTTTAGTAGATAAAGTACCTGGAACGCTAGTAGAATCACCTCCAGCTGCAGATCTAACATAGTAGTCATTTTCCCATGAAGATCTTAAAACATTAACGTCCTTCTTATCGATTGCGATTTCTCCAATCAAAGGATATACTGGTAAGAACTCACTAGACTCACTTAGTTTAGTTACACCAGTTGGGTTATCTTCATTTACCTTATGGTAAAAATGATTTTTAATTATAGCCCAGTTTAAATCATGCTCTCCTGAGATAAAGCCTACATTAAATGCAATTCCAGCCCTATTATACTTTTTGTAATATGCGATAGCTCTATCAATTTCAGCTTGATCCGATATAGAATGCTTATACAGTCTATTTTTTAGGTCATTTTCAAACAAAAGAGCAAGTTGATTTAGATAGTTTCTTTCAATTTTATGATGGTTGTAAACATCAGTAAAAGTCAAAACTGGGTTCATAGAAACAGTATAGTTACCAGAATGTCTAATAAGGAAAGGATAGTACGGATTTCTTTCAGAAATATTATATCCAATAGTTCCATTAAATAGACTGTACGTACTTGGCTTATTAGTATCTTGTACTGAAATTATAGAAGATTCTTTTACAATTTCTTTACCATCTTCAAACGCGATAACAAACCCACTTTCAATTTGGTTTCCATTCTTGTCAATTGTAGTATAGTTTATAAGAGGGCTTTTATTGTTTATAAGATCTGCGACTCTACCAGCACTAAGAGCTTTTAAGAAATTAGAGTGAGCATTCTTACCACCTTGCTTATATGTATACTTAGCAGAAAGCTGAGTTGAATATGGGATATACGTTGGATCTAATGCAACTCCATCTGCTGTTTTTGGCACACCATCTATTACTAGAGTATTAAAAGTCTTTATGTTTTTTACAGTAACATAGTACGGTATAGGATTACCATCTTCGTCCTCAAATCCATAGTCTATTTCAATATCTCCATATAAATTATCATTTAAAACAGCTAGCTGCAAATCTAATGAAGGAATACTTCCGTTGGCATGTGTTACCGCTGGAATTTCGTAAGGACCTGGAGCATTGAAGTTAATTCCACTAAAAATAAGAGCCCCGGATATCTCAATATCATCATATCCAAATGAATCTCCGTCAATGGCTAACTTATTTGTTAAAGTGTAAAGTAGCCTTCTATTAATCTTACCGTCAACATATCTTTCATTTAAGTCAACTTCAATGAAAAGAATTACAAACTTAAATACATCATTCTTTATGACGTCATACCTAACGGTATTTGATTCTGCATTAGTATTAAACTTGACAACAGTAGAGAACCTGTAACCATTAGCAGAAGAGTCCTGTATAAACTCGGTAGGTATTTCGTTTATAGATTCTTTTCTATGTTTTAACACGACTTTGATTCCATTAAAGAAAGTACTTGCAAACGCAGCGTCACTACCTTTCTTGAAAATAGAGTATTTCTTATCTAACTGTGTCTTGACAAACAACTTAAAGTCATCAAAGTCCTCTTCTAACTCACCAGCGGAATCTAAGTTGTATCCTTCTCCAACTAGATATATGTTAAAATAGTCATGTTCAGTTGACATGAACAAATTCTTTTCTAGCTTAGTATCACCAATAAAGTTTACATAGCTGAAAGATTCATTTACATTAAGATATGTAAAGTAATCTGGTAAGTCGGAAATGTAGAACCATTCATGTGAAAATCCCTTTGGATCCCTTTCACGTACTTCGAGATCAGGTGCAAAATTAGTTCTACCAAACGCTTCGTTTACGTTTAAGTAATATGGATTATTTCTAACAGTCTTCGCTCCTTCTAAAACAAACTTATTAATAGAAGGTACGACCCTAGAATTAGTAGTTAATTCATTTACAAAGTTTTCATTTAGCCTATCAAACTCTGATTTTATCATAGTAGCCTCTTGCGAATCAGGCGTTTCTTGATTTAATACAGGTAACAGATTAGCAAATAATGCACTAGAGTCTTTAAAGTAATCTTCGTTTAACAACTCTGTTCCCAGCAAAGTTTCATCTTCAGCCGGGGCATATGCTGTGTTTTCAATAGTTTCTAAACTTAGTTCTTTTAAATCTGAATTTGATTCATCGTAAAAATCAAAGTCCATATCATAAAAGTCGTAGCATGAGAAAAGTCCCATTTCACATCTAAAGTTAGAGTACACCTTGTATACTCCTTCAGATATTTCTATGTTTCTATCGAAGATAACAATTTTATAGTCTCCGGTAAGGTCATTAATATCATCCACAATGTCTAAAACAGCAGCATATGTTTTACCTCCTTTAGCCTGTATTAAGTCACCGACACCAATAGCACCTAAAGAGTCAATGCTAATTTTAGCAGATCTCATATTCCTATATCCACCCTTTAGTGTAAATACGCCGTTTTCATATGCCTGTAAAGCTAAATCAGAAAGTTCAAGTTCGTTACTTGAATCTATACTAGAGTCTTCAATCGTAACAAAGCTAGCTGTATTATCTGACCTTAACAACACAGCTGAGTTCATAAGCTTATAACCAGGGAACTTTGAAATAACATATACTTCATTTCCATTCGTTATAGCTCTAAACTTATCAATGTTATTAATGCACGCAGCAATAGCTCCGGCGATTTGACCATTAGTTCCATTAGAAGAGAAATACGTACCGCTTATTCTACCAGCAGAGAGACTAGATGTTGCAACTAAAGTATCTTCTAAAATATTTACAGAACTGTAGATGTTTTCTACTTTAACAACACTAGATGGATTGTTATTAGTAATAGTCACTAGTATATCAGATAAGCCTGCTTTCTTTTCTTTGATAACACATGTAGTAATAAACTCTCCTTGCTCGTTTTTAATAATATCGATTTCAGCTTCTAAGAAATCACTAAATTGTTGATTTTGATTTAGACTATTAACTAGCTCTTCTAAACCAGATTCTACATCTGATGAAGAATCCCAAGATTGAGAAAATGGAGATTCAAGACCTACAAAATTTATAGTGTTTGCATTCTCGTTAGCAATATGGTTTATATAGCTTACCCTATGTGCAACTTTTTTAACTTCAGTAATTATAACCTGATCTGAGTCTCCTGGAGTTTCTTCAACTGTGAGTTTTAAGAAATCAAAGCCGTCTCCTATATTAGTGGATAATGCAACGCTTCTTCCTGTATCAGTAATACCCCTTAGGTCTTCAATCTGTATATGCGGATTGGCAATTTTAACATCAAATGCATTAGTATCATAGTATGCTCCGTTAGGTATGTTAATATAACCTTGTTTAGTAGTTACATATCCTAGTGCAGGAGCATTCTTAAACAACTTGTAGTCTGGTATTGCAAAGGTTTCATCGCTAGAATCCATGTATGACTCTAATTTAGAAAACTTAATTATACCTCTATTTACATTATCGACTTCACCCATACCAGAAGGTATAGCATCTGCATAAATACCAATATAACGATTAACTGTAAACTCTTCAGCGCTAGTATCGTCAAACATAAATTCAAGATTCATTAAGTTTGCTGAAACCAGTCCGTTTCTTCTAAACCCGTCAGTAATAAAATCATTTGATTCTATTAGAGTCTTATCAGAATATACAAAGTCCTTATAGATGAACTCTCCCTTTCTAGCAAAGCCACCTCTAGCTATATCAATACCATTGTAAAAGGTCTGTTCGTTTTTTTCAAAAGAAACAGATATACAATCACTTGGGAAATTTGTATCGTTTACGTGGCTTCTTATGTAGGAACCCAAGTTTGAGTTATCAGACAAGTCGAACGTCTTAATAAGGGTTGAATTTTTAAGAAGCAGATCTACTCTAGATAGTTTGTCTTCATTAGAATCGGTAAGTTGAACCGAAGGTACGGGTCCATCTATTCTGTAAACCAGGAATAATTTAGGAACGTTAGTATCTAACCAAATAGGAGCAAATAACCTGAAGCTTTCATTATATCTTTTTGAAGAGTTAATCTTAGCACCGTACTGATATTCATCCTCGAATTGCTTTGCGTAATCACTTAACGCTGAAAAATCAGATGAATCTCTTTTCACCGAATAAGTCATCTCATACGGCGTCTTATTATCATTGTAGAATCTAGAAATATCGTAAGAATAAGATCCGTTAGGGCTTACAGAAAAAGCTTTATACTTTGAATCTGCTAAATCTTTAGTAGCGCTAATTGTTTCTAAGTAAATGTTATCGCTAGAATCTACGACTAACTTTATGTTTGAAGATAGTTTAGGATTTGTTCTTAATAGGGGTTTAGATAAATTTTCTAGTTTATAGTTCTTTTCTAAATCAAGTCTAGGCCTTAAAACCTCTTCTTCTATTTCTACTTCTTGTTTAAAACTAAAAGGTATTAGACTTGTAGGATTTGAATTAATTAACTCATAACATGGAAGAGGACCCCATAATACAGTAGAAACACCGACCAGTCCTAAATCAGATGCTTCTGCAAACAAAATGTCGTTATAATCGTATCCTACCTGAACCAGTAGTTCTCTAGCAGAAGAAGGGTCTGTAGCGACTAAAGTATGAACATACGTTTTTGCACTATTAATAACTAAAGGTTCTGGTGACCATGGTTGAGAATCTACTGTATAAAAAGTAGATCCAATTCCTATTTCAGTAGTAAAGTCATAGAGTTCTCCTCTGTCAGCTACCGGAGTTGAGGTAGAGTGATTTCCATAAACAATATAAACCCTTTGGCTTCCTGATATATCAGCACATGATAGAAAAGCGTAAAATACAGCATTACCTATACCATCTGATAAAACAGGAACACTGTAGAATGGAATTTCAAATACTTCATGGGCGATAGGACCTGATACATTTTGATCTGTAATCTCACCATTTGCATTTGTACCAATGTATACTGTTTCTTCTTCGCCGTAAGTTGCTATATAGTGAGTATCGTTATCTACGCCAATTGCTATATTTTCAGGAATACTAATGAATCCAAAAGAAAGCACTGGATGCGGATAAAATATAGTAAGTCCATATTTTGCAATTTCATCTAGTGTCCAATTAGGAATACCTATAAACTTTGAGTATCTAAAAATCTGATTATCTTTATACCTAATTCGGTATTCACTAGCATTGTCATATAAATCTTGTGGCAACGTAGATACTTCAGGAGCAACTACCTTAAATTCATCTTCAATGACTCCATACCAGCTTGACGGAATAATAGAAGTATCTATTTCATAAGGATAGTTAAATTCTAAGCCTGCCTTTCTATCTCCTCTTGCTCGCCATGCCGCGCCATCTTCTAAATAATCGGTATTAAACTCCCAGTATATACCTTCTCTATCAGTAACAAACCCAGAAGCTAAATCGCCTTCAATAGAATACTCAGCTCCGGCAGAAGTGGTGTATATTGGGATTTGTCTTTGTGCAATTTCATAAATCGAAAGATCTCCGTCAAAATCATTTGCATAAAATACAGTATAGTCAGCTACCGGTGCACCTGGCGCAAAGAAACTTTGTATTTCAACATGATTTAGACCTCTATAAAGAGTCTTTGACTTAATGAATGCGTTGTTTTCTGAATCACAATTAAACGTATTATAAATTCCATCTGAAATAGAAGCAGTCTGAACATACAAAAGAAGATCTAAAAGATTTGCAGTAGATCCAATAACTAAATCATAATCAGGGTCTATACCGCGCCAAAGAAAACCAGATGAATTTGCACCAGTTTCACCGAATACAAACTTTTGATATGGATTTGATCCATATCCACCATACTCTGCTCTTGTAAGTTGCCAATACTGTGGAATAACATTTGAAGGAAGGTCAATCTGACTAACAAATAATTCTGCCTGTGCAACTGCTAACTCTTCAATGGAAGTATATAGACCAGTGTTCGGTATTATATAGTAAACCCTTACAGTAAAATCACTTCCGCAATACCCGCTGTAAACAGTATTAGAGTCTGAAAAATACGCATCAAAGAACCCGACGTTACCCGCAGGCGCTTCTATAATTGGACAAGTATACTCTGTATTATCCCAACTAGAAGTCGAGCCTAATGAGTTAGACAAAAGTCTATAAAAATCTACAGAAGATACGTCGCCAACGCTTGAATAATTTTGTTCAGAAAAATATCTTCCGGAATCAATCAATATGGCGACATCATATTGACTGGTCGAAAGTTGGCTATCATAATACAGAGGCAATTGCGCGTTAACTACATCTTCTAGTGATGCACCAGCTGATACTCCATTTAAAAGAGGATATCTAACCGAGGTTGCTGCTACTGGAGCTTGTGTAGGGTCACACAGCGTTGACGGATTTACATCGTCATCGTCAAAATACCAAAGAACATTAAATATACCATACCCTACATTAGTACATGTCTTTTCAGCAGGACCATATATTGGCTCTAGTGTAGTTAAACCTCCACCACTTCCCGGCTGAAAACCAATAACATCAAGCTCCCATAAACCAGTGGCATAAATAGGATCAATACCCTCTGCTAGATTAGGCCTATAGCTGTAAACAGTAGGAGATGAACTAGGGTAGGTATAGTCAGGGGTATTGCCCACGGAAGGGGCAAGAATATATGGCAGTACCGGAAAACGACCCTCTGAATACCATCCTGTTTCTAAAAGTGAACTTCCAGCCCCGTATCCATCATAAAGTGCAACTCCATTATTAACGAGATATTGTAGCGTTGTAGCACCGTTAGGATTAGAAAAATCCGGATCATAGTACGCAGTAACTTTGCCTGCAATAGGAAACGTATTTAGAACTGAAAGGCTCAATTCCCCAGGCAAAGTCCTAGGCTTAAACCAAAGCTGTATTGTCGCAGTATAAATTTGTAAATCTGCCATATATTAAGAGGGTATTTTACTATACTTTATCTAAGTATATATCCCTCTTGAATATCACGAAGATAGCTGTGCAGCCCTAACAGAGTTTTGATTTGAACCTTCAGCTTTGTACTTTGCGAACACCTCAATGTCAAACGAGAATTGATCGTCAGAAGAATCAAAAATATCTATACCGATTCTTTTTGCGTATGTTAGGTTCGAAACATTTCTAGACATAATTCCGGCCACTCTTCCAATATCAGATGCTGGAGTATTTCCGCTAAAGTCAGTCATTCTGTACTGAAATACCACGTCGATTGAAACTGCATTATTCTCCCCGTTATTAATAGACTTAACACCAAACTTATTGTCTCCATTAACAGATAAGTAATCCGTTCTAGTTGGTGAAAGGAATAAGAATGATCCACATGACTTACCACCTAATAGATATTGGTCATTAGCGTCAAACGACATTTTAATAGATCTTCCACCTAGTGAACTCTCAGATCTATATGCCATTTGTGTCTTTCCTCTATTTTCATTAGATTGTAGATTAGCAGTTACTGGCATGCTATAAATCATTTCATTTACTAAAGTTTGAACTTGGCCGCTCATATCAGATACTAAAACGTTATTAGTTCCTAAGTTTGAAACGTAAGAACTGTAAAGAGTACTCACATCCGGGTGATCTTTGTGTATAAACAAAGAAGTATCATATTCTTCAGCAGAAATAGCATTAGTAACATCAACAACTAAATCTGAATATGATTCACTTAAAATGTATTCACCTACAAAACCAGAAGGAAGCTGTCCGGCACCCGAAAGATCTACAAATCTTTGTCTTCCAAACGTACCAGACCATATATATGATGACGTGCCGGCGTCTCCAGAAACAGTAAGCAAATCTGCGCTTGCTCCGCCAAACGTAGAATACGATAGAGCATGTTCGTAATCAGAGAAATCACCCGATGCTACATCGATATTAACCGCACTAGCATTGTATAACGAATCAGTGTTAGATACATCCATGAATCTAGAGTAAATAAACTGACCTCTTTTCTGAGCAGATTGATATGGAGCCTGTTGATTAAATTCTAAACTATCTTCTGAAGAAATAGTCTGATATTGTATAGGCACTAAATCATATTTAGCCTCGGTTGTGTAATACGTGTCGTCTGCTATATTAATAGGAATAATTCCAGATGGATCAGCACCAAATCCATTAGAATTTGAAGTAGACTTGTATGTCGGTAAGGTTCTATCTCCTGATATTCTAGCCTTTAACTCTAATGTAGTTGCATTAGTATTTTCAAGCATTAGCTTAAACGTTTTAGTTACAATATGTCCCTTTTTAACGCTTAGCTCGGCAACCTCATCAACATAATATCCTGCGAATATTTGGTTATTAGTATTCTTGTTAATAGTGGTAAACGTACCGTCTTCATTGACAAGCTTAACCATAAGCTCACCCTTAACATCATTAATCTTTTCTTGAAGAGATGCAATTTGATTTTGAAGGTCTGCTAGTTTATCAAATAATGAAATAGGATTTTGCTCAGGAGATAAGAATCCTGATGCAATAGAAGTTGCATTATGAGCATAGTACTTTTCATTAACCGTAAACGAGTCGTCAACGTGAGTGTAAACACCTCTAGAATCAAGTTCTTCTAGAAGTTCAACCTTTGCTAACTGATTTACATTAGCATCTAAAATAGAGCTTATGTCTACGGTATCTAAATCTCCATCCGGGAAAGAAACTCTAATAACGCTTGACCATTCTGATATTTTAGGGTTTCCAGGCCATCCTGCCTCTGAAATAGACTTAACTCTAATTTCAACCATTTCACCCGACTGAATTGGAATCTCTAGTTGGTTAAAATTAACAACTTGTCCGTCTTCAACCGCAGTGTCTGCCCAGAAAAACTTACCAGTATCTTTGTCTCTGAGTCTAGATCTAACCGGTGTTTCTATTTGCTTCCAATTAGAAAATATACCAGTCTTTTCAGATCCGTTATCGTTAAAGTTAATCTGTGAAACTTGAGCAGCATCTCCAGCAGTAGACAAGTATCTATACTGAATGATGAACTTAATAACGTTTTGTGGAATAGTCTCTGCAACTAGTTTAGCTTCTGGAATAGACCAGAAACCTCTAATCCTATACTTAGGCGCAACTGCAACTGAGGCAGCATCTGAAGATATAGCAGAAATTTCGTTTACGATAGAGGAATACAATTTAACCTCAGCTGCTCTCTCGTTAGAAAGCGAAGCTAATTCGTTCTTATCTCTATCTCTTTCAATTACAGACTTATACTTTTTACTTGCTAATACAGACCTTTTCTTAGATATAGTATCATCTAATTTCTTGATAGACTCTTGCGCGGATATCTTATCAGAATTGAGCTTCTTAACAGTAGAAGTAGTAGAATTCTGAGTTAAGTGTGTATTGATCTGAACAACCTGGAAGTTCTCTTCTAAAAGAGTAGGCGCATCTGGAGCAACTCCGTAGACTGAAGGTGGAATGTTATCTTCCTTTAAAGACCTTATAAATTGTCCAAAATCAGCTACGTTCTGCTTATAATAATCAGAAAGTCCTATTTTGTTTCCATCTTCATCAGTATACGTAAGTTCGTTACTATAAATAGAAACACCAGGAGACCAGTTTTCTGCTAAAATCTTAGAATTAGGATCGATCGGCTTTAAGAAAACAACAAATCTTTCGTCAAATCCAACATTAATTTCTACAGAAACTGAAGAATCGTTAGACTTGTAAATCGATAATGAATCAACACCAATTTTTACAGACTCATATCCTTCTATTTTATCAAGTTCAACTTGTCTAGTTTCAGGATATATGTTCTTAATCTTATACTTAGTGCTCTTAAGCTGGCTATTAATCATAAGCTCGTCGCCAATCTTTAAGAACTCAGTCTCAGATAAATCGTTATCTGCATTAGTATAGGTAAGCTTGTCTAATGTATATAGTTTTACGCTTTGTCTTGTGTTTTCACCTTCAACAACTACGTCTTTTTGTGCAGAAGTAATAGAAGTAACATCAAATTTACCATAGTACTCAGTACTTCTATAAGGCATATCTCTTACCTCTTCATCTAAAAAGAAAGGTATGTTATTCACAGATAGGTCCGCAACTAAATCGCTATATGATATTGCATCAACTCCTTTGTAGTTATCATCAAAATGCAATATAGCATTATCTACAGATCCATCAAATATAATGCGCTTAACAAGAACACGTTCGGTATCTGTAGGAATCTGCCCGCTAACATCAAAACTAACAGTAAGTAGTGGAGTTAAGAAATCTTCAAAGAAGTAGTTAGGCTTTACATCAAACTCAACTGGCCTATTAACATTTGTTAAATCACTGGCTGGTGTTTTTAAGCTTGATTTTAGTATATTCTGAAAGGACCCGTCTGCTAATCTAACTTTAGCAGTGCCTTTAGATAAACCTGCTAATGCCTTAAAGTTTGCATCTAACCTAGTTAACTCACGATTCATATACCCAAATGATGGGATATAAACAGTCTTTGTATCTCCGCTTTCATCAATGATGTCTAGGGGTACAGTCTGTCTATCAGATGTGACAGCCTCATTAATGCGATCAAATGAATTGAGCGTGTTCGCATTAATCTCTAAGAACTGTTTTATGATCGTAGAAAATGAGTTATTAGTTTTCATGTTATCTTAAGATATCCACTTCAAAGGTATAATTAATTGGGTCCATACATACTATTTCTAGGTATGGTCTAGTTGACAATAGTTCAGAAGGCGATAGTTCAGCTATAATTACATCAAAACCATTTTTAGCTCTAGTTCTTATGATGATATCATTGCCGTTCATATCTATAGTCTCAAATGAGATTTTTAGAACATGACCTTCTTTCCATTGGAATGAATTATCGTCAACATATATATTTAGATCAGAATTTGGGTTACTTGTGAATAGATTCTGTAAACTCAGTCTATTTGTAAATGACTTTAATTGAGTCCATATACCATACTGAGTAGTTCCAGATCCTGAGTTACCTGCATCAAATGGTTCAGACACAGTTATCATAGAAGATCTAGAAGCATTATTAATATCCCATAGGTATGCGATATTCTTTGTGTAACCTAAAACTGAGTTGTTTACTTTAATCTTTCCAGGAACGCTTTTATCTACTTCAGTTCCCATTCCGTTGAATATAACATCAGTATTATACTGAAGCTCTACTGGAATTGTTCCGTCAATAAGAGAGTTCATCTTATCATGCGCCTTTGTTATAAGCTTTAAAAGAGAATCAGAATCTTGTAACTGTATAGCTGCGTTTTCAAACGATTCTTCTAAATCAGCAAGCCTTAATATAATTTCATCATATTCTTCACTTGCCAAAACTAATTTTTCAAGTTCCTCCATTCTGTCAGCAAGATCAGAATATCTCTTATTAGCTCTTAAGAGCGTATCAGCCGCATTTTCTAGGATTGTACTAGTATCTAAGAACATATCCATAGAGAACGTGGTGAAGTCGTTTATATTAGTTTCAACTCCAACGTTATCTAAAGAAGTATTAAACTTTATGTTTAGCTTTAAAGAAAAAGCGTTTCCGTTTAGTCCAGTTACTTCATTTGGCTTAAACTTAATCTGTTCATGTATTCTAGATCCAGATCCAGTTGTTCCCTCGATATTATCGAGTATCATTATGCCATATAAATTAGTAGCTCTATTTTCCGGGTTTGATACACTAAATAAGTCATAGTATACTAACACCGCGTTAAATCTAAAATTGCTTCCCTTTTTTGAAAAGTCTACAAAATTAGAAACTTCTGAATCATTAACGATTCCATGATATGACATTTCATTAAAGTCAATATGAACTGCTTCAGTACTGTTTTTATCTATATCGTAAAACGCACCGCCGTCATTTCCATCTACAAGACTATTAAGATCTAAATTAGGATCTGGATGTGTTTGTCCATCTCTTCCCTCTAGGAATTCGCCAGCATACATTCTGTTGGCGCTATTATTATACGGCCTTTGCTTAAACAGTACAGTTGGTGTGTTACCTACTGAAGAAGGTACATTTACATATACCTCATGATAAGTATTGCCATTGTATGCTATATCGTTCTCAGCGTCAATACTACCCAAATACTTTACTACTCTTTCATAATTTTGACCAGTCTGAGTAGAATCGACAGACTCTGTATAATGGTCAGCCGTTACTGATTCTGTTGAATCACTTGATTTAAATCTAATGGCTCCTGTTTTTGCAAGCCACTTAAAAAATATCTTTTCAGCGTCGCTTTGTAAAAGAACTGAATCAAAATCGTCATCTTGTAAGATTAGCTCTTCTAAGTTTAGCGCGTAGTTTTGAAGAGTCTTAGCAAACTGTACATTAGACTCTGTAATTGTAGGAGGATTGTATACTGCACCAGATGCCTCTAAAAAGTTTCCGGCAAAATCAATTGTATTTAATCCATTTAGAGTAGAGCTATCAGTAAAATCAGGCAGATCTAAAAGGGCATACTTAGTAAAGTCAAATTTTAAGTCAGGATTATTAAAGGCACGAGTAATGTCTCTTGCAGCAGATGCAAAAGCATACATAGTCCCGCCCCTCGCCTGAGGTATTCTTATTAAAGATGTTGCCATTTAAGCCTAGTATGATTACAGTGTTATGTTAGCGCCAACCTGTGCGACAATGTACCACTTAGATCCAAAGAATCTTAGAGTAATATTAGAGTTTCTATTAGGAAGAGTTACAAGCTGTGCTCCGATGTTTCCCGTGTTAGTGTTTAACGCGATCTGTGTCGCAGATTCACTAATAATAGTAACCTCTTGGCCATCTAGTCCGTTTGGTAAACTAAAATCAGCATTGACAATGTATGATGCTGCCTCAATAGAAACGATTGCATTATTAAGCGTATTTAAAGGAGCTATTGCACTTCCAACAACACCGCTTTTTCTTATAGTAGATGCAAGTATAATACCGCTGTTAAAAACAGACTGTACACCAAAAGTAGCAGTAGTAGAATTTAGTGTTGCAATCTGAGTGCCTCCGGCAACTACACTGGCGGATTCCGTTGTAATAGACGAAAGTCCTGTGATATTAGCAGCGATAGGATCTAAAATATCAATAACGTTTGCTAAATCGTCGTTTAGTGCAGAAAAGTTATTGTTTATAGTAATCCTTGATGAAGACAAGGAATCTGTTCCTTGGATTTCTGTAATGTTAGCCATCTCTTGTTGTTATTTTACTTTTAACATGTTTCGTTCAATTGAGTTAGTGTTACCATTTGTATCTTCGATATCCAAGCGTATTTTATAGTTGCCCGCATATTGAAAGATGTAAGTTAACCACATATCATCATAGTATATATCATTTACTTCTGGGTTAACTTCATTAGTAATTGTCCATTTTGCATTCTTTGCTCCTGGCATTTTAGTAATATCAGTAGATATAGTAACGTGTGTGGATTTCTCAACTTCAGCAAAGCTTCTAAATACGTTTACATTATCATATGTTGGATTGTAAGTTCTTTGATGCTGAATACCATGAATAATATTGTCTAACTCGTTACCGTCTTCGTCAACTACCCATACTTTTTCAAAGTCATAGTGCTTAGTGTAGTTCTTACCGACAGCAATAATGTTACCCCCAAGTATTTCTTGAATTGGAACATCGTCTGGATCGTCAGGTCCAGTAGGGTCCGGTCCTGAAAGATATGGAAATCCATCTGCAGGTAAGCCATCTCCGTCACCATCAACAGGAAGCCAGTCTCCGCCTACATTTATAAAACCGTTTCCATTAGTATCAATAAGTACTATATTATAGTTAAACTTGCTGATAACAGGATCGGTTGATAGATTTAAATTACTAGCTAAATTTATCCAAGCTGGTAAACCACCTCCCGCAGGCTGTTGTAAAAAGTAAGTACTTGAAGAAATTAATTGCTGTCCTTCTATTACTTCACCAGTTACAGGGTCTCTAAATCTTATTTTTAGTGTAGTAGAAGGAGGAACTAGAGATGATATTCTAAAACTAGCAGCAACATCCATACCAACCCTAGTATTATCCCACCAGTTGTGTTGTCCATCAATCCACCCAAACTTACAGTTATCCCATTGATATGGTCCTGATGTTTCTGAATAGCCGCTATATGAATAAATATCTAAGTACCTTCTAACCATAGAGGTATTTACGCTATGATTTTCATCATGCAAATAGTTTGCTCTATCTAGTGTAAGATAGAAAGTAGCTACAGCTTCATCTACTATATGTGATTTTGCAGTTGGAAGATTCCAGTAACCTCCAGTAGTTGACCATGAAGACTTAGAATCTCTCCATAATACATCATCAGTCCATGTGTACATACCATAGAGCTCTAAATCTTTCAACTTAACCTCGATTAGATCTGTTTTCTTATCATATGAACGGTGTCCAAATAGGTCATACGTTCTCATTTCTACAGAGTACATTCCATTATACGGAAGTGCAACTGGAAAAACTGCAAAGTCTTGGGTAGGTCCTCTAAATGACTCTTCGTATCCCCTAGGCCCTGTAATAAGCCATTCTATTTCATAAACAGATCTCATCCACCAATTGTTCCACGTGACTAATAAGGCATCGTTTGCGTCAACCGCATCATTCCAAACAAAGTCAGCGTCTTCCCATGTAACACCAAATGTTTCTGTACCGTCTAGAATTATAGGGCATCCAACCGGTATGTCTTCGTTAAAAGTATCTAGCGGCTGGTTATAGTAACTATTATAAAATTGTTGATACGCATCTACTAAAATACTTCTATCTCCTATTGAAGTAACATTTCCATTAGAGTCTAATGTGTCTCCTGTTAATTCATCGTAATCGCTGAAACTAACGTTAAGTAGTCTATTATAAGTATCAGCAAGAGTAATATCTGTATCGTCATATAAATCTCTTAAGATGACTGCAAAGTCTTCTATAAACAAGTCTCTTCCCTCAGGGACAACCTTAAACTTTATGTCTATACCTTCTGAAAAATATCCTATGGCATTTTGATTGTTCCAGATATTTAGGTTTTTCTGAGCAAAGTAATCTCCTTCGCCGACAATATCTACGATTTTTGCACTTAACGGGAGGTATTCTCTCTGAAGCTTTTCTTTTAAACCATATAGTTTTATAAGAACTTCTTCTGGGGTAAACTCTAAAACTTCATCTACCTGTGGAATGTCCCAATAATCAAACTCACCATTTGGTACATTAATCTTGTAGACTAGGCTAAATCTACTTGTCTTTTTTAACGTAGAAGAAGGAAGCTCGATCATCATTCCCTTTCTTTGAAGCTCACCGTACTTTGATGAGTTAGGAACTGGAATCGCTTTTAACTTACCAAAGGAAGTAGCTGATTCATCTATATTCAACCAATATTCTTTTAAAGTTATATTGTTATATCCAAAAAAGTCAATTGCATTTAGAATCGCCTTATAGGTTCCTACAAAGGGCTTTATCTCGTGTAGATTAAGAAGTAACTCTTTTCTTTTTTGATTCAAAAGAACATAGTCTGGTGCCATCTCAGTGATGTCATGCTCCTTAAAAAGGATAAAGTCATTATCATCTAATGTAGCTCCTAGGTTTTCAAGAAGACTTCTTAGTCTTTCATCCTCACCTTCGACTTCTCCATAAAACTTAATGCGAGCAACTAAGGTTTCAACATCACCTGTAAATTCGTAGATTTCAAGGTTTCTATGGTGCCTTCCTTCATCGTGTGAACTTATAGCTATATTAACCTGAAGGGCAGCATTGTTTATCTGACCAGGTCTTATAGCTTTACGGATTTCAGAATTAACTGCACCAAAAACTTGATCAGTTTCAAAATCCATAGATGGCTTTACATCAATATGATATTTGTCATCTTTAAATGTAGTACCATAAATGAAAATATCATCTGAAGTATCAAACGCATCGTTCCATCTAAAACTTAGAGTAGTTCCAGAAGTAGAATTTCCTAAAGGATAGTTTAAGAATGTTTCAGAGCCTTGTAGATTTGTAACCTCTTCCATTATGAAAAGGTTTACCGTCTCATATAGTCCAGTAGAAACAGGATCAAAGTGTACTGTGCCAGTAAATACGCCATCATTCCCTTGAACAAGGTTTAGATCGCATTCGGTACCTCTAAAGAATTTTAGAAAGTTGTACATTATCTTATTCTCTTATCGTCTTTTTTAACTGTAAAGTTCTTATATACCTTTAGATACCTAACAGCGCTTATTGTATTGTACAAATAGTCGTTTATAAAAGAAAGAAAAGTAAACATAGTATCATTTCTCTGAATATGACTTGACACGTTATCATTTATTAACGTGTCTTTATAGTCATGGCCAAGATTTAGCCTATTGTCCTTTCTCGCTTTCTTTATGTCATATAGCTTAACGAGCTTGTATTTTAATAAGTCCTGAAATAGATTCATATTATCTTCTTATAATTGATCTTCTGTCTCCAGCCTGAAGCCTAGTGTATATTGTTCTAGGAACAGGAGTCTCGTCAAATGTTACGGTCAGAGACGCATCAGCATTAATCGACGGTTCATCTAATACCGTGTTTCCGTCTCTATCAAGCCAGCCGCCTCTAAACACCGCAATCTCTTCTTTTTCTAAAATAATATCACCATACTGATCTAGTCCGGCAATATCGTATGGAATCGGATCGGTTGGACCTATATTTACAATAGATGTAGTTCTAATTTTCTTAAAGAAAACATACTTTTGCTTACCATTGCCAATGTCTTCTAGTGCTATTGGCTGCTGAGGCACAACTGTTGTGGTAACTGATTCATAGTATCCCTGTCTTCTAGCCGTCTCTTCTGTTTCTGATATGAATCTAACGTTTACTGCATCTACGCCTTCTACCTCTTCTAGTATGTAGACGATATCACTCTTAGGCAACTTATCACGTCTAGTAACATTTAAAAGGTAATTAGAGACAACAGCTCTGATCTCATTAAATATGTCTTGCTTTCTAAATCCTTCAAAGTATCTAATAGAAATGTCCATGCTATACTTTCTAACGATAGGTTCTACAAACTTAACTTCAGTAGTTACCATTTGCTGACCAGACTCTTGCAATACGCTATGCATGGCAGTATATTCATTCTGATCGAAGAACATTTCGTTTTCAGGAACTGAGAAGTAATCCTGATTCTTTGCTAGCTTTCTTTTAAGATCCGGAATTGCAAATATGTAGATTACATTATCGTCATCAATATACTGGTCATCGGTTGTGTTATATGCATCAATATATGAGAATATACCGTATCTGCTTAAGAAGTATTCGTAGTTATCAGGTGTTGCTAAAACGAAACTCTTAGACGATCTAGGAGCCATAACCTTAGTAAAGTCAGTTGATTCTTTATCAGCTCCCATTTTAGGAGAAGCTGTAACTTCAGCCTGTAAAAACTCATTAAGGTCATAGAGATTTCCTGATGCATCAGTTCCCTCTCCAACCCACTTAAAAGTTAGATCGAATGCATCTTCTAGATTTCCCTTTGCGCCGTCATGTTTTATATAGTCAATAGTAATCTCTGAACCAGAAGCTGGAATCATACCGA